>Ga0136643_10007915_pt1 | contig 15451 bp, 10 predicted proteins | sample TergutLab28metaG_FD_96883 | JGI IMG/M metagenome (GOLD analysis project Ga0136643, IMG submission 96883) | Labiotermes labralis P1 segment gut microbial communities from Petit-Saut dam, French Guiana - Lab288 P1 (version 3) (version 3) | ecosystem: Host-associated > Arthropoda: Insects >... | reverse complement strand
CGATCCCACACTCCTCTTGAACGTCATCACAGGCGATGAAAGCATCGTTTATGCTTACGACCCAGAGACAAAACTGCAGTCTTCGCAATGGAAGAGTCCTGGGTCTCCAAGACCCAAAAAAGCGCGTATGCAAAAAAGCAAACTGAAGACGATACTCATTTGTTTCTTTGACCAAGAGGGGATCGTACACCGGGAATTTGTCCCACCTGGAATGACGGTCAATGCAGACGTCTACTGTGATCTTCTAAAGAAGGTTACGTGAAAATGTGCAGCGCAAGAGGCCACAGAAATGGCGAAACCAGAACCTCATTATCCACCATGACAATGCCCCGGCTCACAGGTCCTTTAAAGTTTCGCAGTTTTTGGCCAAGAACGACATGACAGTGATCCCCCATCCCCCACACTCACCTGATCTGGCCCCCTGTGACCTTTTCTTCTTCCCCGAGCTGAAGCTTCGGATGAAGGGTCGAACATTCGATACAATTAAAGAGATTCAAGAGGAATCGCATCGGGTACTTGACATAATTCCAAAAAAGGACTTCCAGGGATGCTTCCAAGCATGGCAGAAACGCTGGGACCGCTGTATTCGTGCAAAAGGGGAGTACTTTGAAGGTGATGGAGGAATTTAACATCCAAGGCAAGCAAACTTCGTTTTACAAGTACTGTCCTGGAACTTTTGGATACACCCTTGTACTGTCCATATGGTTCTTTATTCTTACATTCAGCCCATCTAGTCATCAATATGACACTGGACACGTCACCTTGTAAGGATCCACGGAATGTGCATGTACGAACGACGAAATCCCACGGATATACTGCAGTGACACTATTTCAGACCTAACGTTCTCCCCCCACTTTTCTGCCTACTGCTTTACTTCCCACCCAGCCGCCTGTGGCCTATGTCAACCAGGCTAGTGAAGGTTATCAAGTGGCTGTCACTACCGACGGTAAAAAATAAGGCTAGACGACTGCAAGGAACTGTAGGACATTAAACTGCGGGAGAAGCAGAACAGCTGGGGGGAGTGTGGAGGGTGCGATCGTTGGGGCTTCTTGCTCTGGCTGTACCGTGGCAGTGACTTGGGACTGTTACTGTAATGTCGTTGTCATCATCATCATCATCATCATCATAACGTTGGTACTGTTATTGCGACTAATCCCTACTGTTTCTTCTTCTTCTTTTTCTTCTTCTTCCTCCTCCTCTTCCTCCTCATTTTCTTCCCCTTCTTCCTCCTCCTCTTCTTCTTCCCCTTCTTCTTCCTCGTCTTCTTCTTCATCATCATCATCATCATCTTCTTCTTGGTCCTTTTTCTTCATCTTTCCACTTTTTCCCCCTTTTATCTCCTATTTTTTCTTTTCTTATTCCTCGTCCTCTTCTTCTTCTTCTTCTTCTTCTTCTTCTTCTTCCCCTTCTTCCTCTTCTTAGTCCTTTTCTTCACCTTTCCACTTTTTCCCCTTTTTCCTTCTTATTTTTTCTTTTCTTCCTCCTCCTTGTCTTCTTCGTCTTCATCTTCCACTTGCCTCCTCTCTCTCTCTCTCTCTCGCCTCATTTTCCTTGATATTTCCACTCACACACAGTTCATCTGCCTAAAATCCAAGCATCTTCATCTGTTTCTGCCTTCCCAAAGCCCCTCCCTCCCAGTTCCTTTTTCTGTCATTCCTGTTTGCAGTGTGAAAATTTCCTAACACATTCTCATGTCAGCCCTGAAACTGGATTGGTATTAACCAGCAGTACAGTCACTGAACAACTTTTAGTTGAAGTCCCCACCATCAATATTAATACATTCACTATTTTGGAGCTGAAACACATGAATGGATAGATAATATCTGAATACAGGACATTCGGTTAATGCATTCTGTGTGAAGGTAATGTAATTTTTTTAAATTTCAGGCACATAATGTACATTTTTACATATCCTGTAATATGAAAGTATAACTCTGTGTCTCAAGAAGAATAGATTGAGGTAGAAAAGGATACAGTTCTTATAATAAAACCAACTAGATGCACTAGTTTCTCAAAAATTCATTTTTGGAATCAAACAGCTTAAGCTGTCAGCAAACCTGTATGACATATACCATTGCTGTGTGTACAGTGAAAAACTCCTGATGATGGACAGAGGAACTGTCCGAAACATGTAGAGTTTTGTTCCAAAAATAAAATTGAGAAATTAGTGCATCTAGTTGGTTTTATTATAAGAATTTATCATGATGCACGGTCACCCGATCATCAAACAGGATACAAATTGGAATATTTGAAAATGGGAAATAACAAATTGCACCATACCTTTTATCTTTTGTAAGCTCAGAGGGTCCAGGGGCAGTCAACATTAATATTGCAGTTCTTGCAGTTGTGTTACTATGTAGACAGTACACAAATCTCCATACCTGACAATGGAGACAAAGGGTTCCCCACAGAGCATTACTAACTGTCTTAAAAAACTACACAGATCTATATCCCACAAGATCAAAACTGGAATATGATATATTTTATTCCCTGTCATGCATGTTACACGTAGCAGGAAGAATATTGTGTCGGACTTCCTGATAAAGTATATTAATTTTGCATGAAGTCTAAGTTCATTAACTGCTGCTGTTGTGGTTGTCACGATACCTGTAACCACACAGGTGTGCTTCAGTTGTTCGGCTGTAGTGAATAACTGGGTCATTAGGAAGCAACTCTAGTCCCTCCCTTCATGCTGTGCTTATCAGCGAAATCATGCTTGAGTGTAATTTGTCATGAGACTGAAGCTGTTCATTCTGTATGTTACCCAAAACAGCGGTGTCTTTATGATGGATTGAGTCCATGCAGTTGCTAAATGAACGTGATAAATGAGATGCTGAGCTGAACCACTTCCCGTGCCTGCTTCAATTGACTGTGAATTAATTTGTTGTGTTTGTGGTGAAGTTTAATTTCCTTGAAGTGTCAGAGAATAGTTGCACTAAACAAACTCCATTAAATCTGTATGAAATTACTACTACTACTACTAGTACTACTAACTGCAATTGAGTTTTGTCACTTGGTGGCAGTAGTCTGTACACTAGTACACACAAAACAAATAAGAATAAATATACATAAACGAAACACTACAAAATACACAGTACAAACAATACAAAACACAGTAAATACAAGTACACATATTACCAGAACACCTACACATACACACATACCCACACATACGCAGACGCACACATTACAAAGCAAGTTAAAATAACCACAGTACAAGATACACGCAAATGAAATAGTCACAACATAATCAAGTACCCTCAGTATAAGTTCACCCTAATGTACATGACATGATGCAGACATTTACATTTTGTAACAAAATGCAGTATGTGTGTGACTTTTAATGAATTGCCATTTCAGGTACACACAGTGGGATCATAGTGCCTCCTTCATGGATTGTGAAACTCCCACGTAGGGGCAGTTTCAAATCGAGCTTAAGGAAATCACCAAAAAAGAAATCATCCAGTAAAAAAAAGAGTAAAGAAAAAGTGAGTTGATATTTAAGGTTCTCAGATCAGTGAGTATTAAGCTTAAAGCCATGATGCCATGTAATTCAGTAGACTGGTACTGACGTTTTAGAATAACCTGCTGCCCACTCTGTGGATTACATTACCGGTAACACTACTGGTGCCTTGATGATACTCCTCCTGGCAGCATGCACCACTGTGTCTCGCTCTTCCTCCTCTCAAAGTATTTTAGTCTCTTTGCACCTCCAAGAGTATTTTGGCCATTTTCAGGATTCATTCACAGCCTTAGTTTTTACACCTTCTTTAATGTATCTTTATTTTACTTTTTCCACTTGATTTATTCTTTTATTTCTAAGAAGGAGGCAGCTGTTTCCTCCAAAACTCTGTTACTCAACTGCCAGGTTTTGTGGCATGATGTCACAGAATACAGCAATCTTTGCAACACTAGACAGACATGAGGACTGTGCATGCTGTTTTGTGAAAAATCCAGATCACTGGTACATTTAAGTGCATGATTATGTTAATTTAGAGAGGAACATAAATTGCAAGTTTATTGTAACATAAAACACTTCAACTGAAAACATTTGGCGCTGAAGGTGTTTTAATTGATGAGTAGAAACCTCAACAAAAGGCTGCATGTGCAGTTTGGGTCATGAAACAGATGTCTACCATACATTATACTCCTGTGTGAGTGATGAATGAGTGAGCCACACCCAAGTTGGCATGGCAGACATTGTTCCTGGGTTGTGTGTTACACCCTGGTTGCCATTGTTAGCAGGTTGTGTGTTCTGTGTGAGGTATGTGCGTGTGCTGCTGGTGAAGCAACATTTTATAATTTGGACACGCTGTACTTCTGTGAGTTATCAGCTAGGGCTGAAGAAATAGCTGAGCATTGAGTATATAATACAACATAGGACACCCAGATGGCAGCACACCATTGGATGAAATTTAATATGTGAATTTGTGTAAGAATACAGAAACTAGCCACATGCCCTGTCCATTTTATCCTCCTCTGGTCTTATCTCCTGAATACAATTTGTTGAGTAGTGTAATAAAACTTTAGACATATTTGTTTCAGAATGAGAAGGACCAGAAAACATTTGTGATAAAACCAATCCCATCAGCGAGTGTAAAACCCGTACTTGTGTTCATCAATCCGAAATCTGGAGGTAACCAGGGAGCAAAGTTGATGCAGAAATTTCAATGGCTTCTAAACCCAAGACAAGTGTTTGACCTCACACAAGGAGGACCAAGGATGGGGTATGTTTCTGTGAACTGACAAATTAATACCACTCATTTAGTTGTGTAACCTTTGTCAGTCAATACAGCTTCAAATTAGATTTATGAGAAAATAATTATCATTTGGTCTAAAATACATCTAGCTTCTTAAAATTATGGTGTTCTGGCATGTGACACCGTGTGTTTTGTAATTAGGGACCGACATTTCACAGGAAGCTGTTGATTCCTTCTTCAGGTTAATACCTTATGGAGGAGCTACTCTCAAAATGTAAACATTAAGTTCTTTTAAAATGTCGTTACTCCTCCACGAAATGACAGAATTTATCCAAAAGCCATCGGTGCTTGCCTCTGTAAGAATTTCAGTTTTTACAAATTCCAAAATGTTAAATCTGCCATTTCACATTAGTAAGTTGCGACAGCAGCTAACAAATCTTTAATCTTGCAGAGTTCACTCTGATTATAAAGTTTGCTTGCAAATGTTCTGTTCACAGTTTGGAGCTGTTCCGCAAAGTGCCAAATTTGAGGGTGTTGGCATGTGGCGGGGATGGCACAGTTGGATGGGTGCTGTCAGTGCTTGATCAGATTGGTATCTCACCTGCACCAGCTGTCGGAGTTCTTCCTTTGGGAACAGGGAATGATCTGGCGAGATCACTAGGCTGGGGTGGTGTGAGTTTCATTTATGAAACTGTTGTTTTAGTATAAGCAAAAACAATTTTTGGATTTTCTTTACAAAATAAAAAGCAGAATGCCTTATGTGGAGACCGCATTTTTCTGTCGGTGAACTAGTATCAGTGACAAAACCGTTTTTTAGATTTTTATAAAATTCAATGTATATGTCCTTAACAAACACAAGTATAGTTAGCGTGAGTTTTGTGGCAATTGGCATAGTGACAGTCATACTTAATTGAAGTGTGTCGGTGAATTTTAACCTCTACTTTCCATATTTTTTAACAAATCTTTGTAAAATTTGGTGTAGAAGGTCACTCAACGATTATTTGCTTTGTGGAGATTGGTCTATCAAATGCTGTACTTTACTTGAGGATATAAATAAAATTTTGCCCAAATTTTTTTGTACTTTTCTTCCAGTTTTGATAAAGGTGGGTACTAGAGATGCCCACAAAAATTTGTTGAGTGGTTGGAGTTTGGTGAAATGCAGAAGAACCGTACTTTATCCTACAATATAAGTGAACTTCTTCCTATGTTTTATTGTTATTAAATGCAAGTGGGTTTGTACCCTGTGGCGGTGTGCTACCATGCAAGACAGGACAACACAATATAGTACAGTAGAATACAATATAATAACACACATCACACAAGAATGAGTGACACTATATCTCTGCCTTCCCATATGCCTTCATGGCATGTACAGGGATGACTTCACCTTTCTAGACAGACGCTGCTGTTTTGAAAATACATCTAAAAACATAAGAAAGGCAACAGAACTCGTACGCCATGTGTACATCTCATAAAGTGTGCATGTAGTTGTACCTGTTGGGAGTATTCACAGCTTATGCTTTATGTTGCAGGGATATACAGACGAACCAATCTCAAAAATTCTGTCGAACATAGGAGAGAGTGATACTGTACAGCTAGACCGCTGGGAACTCAAGGTCGAAAAGAACCCAGATGCTGAAACTAATGAGGAAGGAAAGGAGAACTTACCACTCAATGTTGTAAATAACTACTTCTCCCTAGGTGTTGATGCCCATATAGCACTGGAATTTCATGAAGCAAGAGGTTAGTTAGATAATTTGTATAATTGGCATTATGTCTTGTATAAAATTTATATAAACGTTTATTTCATAAATTTATTTTTTAACCCTTATCCTGCTAACGTGGAGAATATGGTGAGCTCCTAATAATGCCAGCAGATGGCAGGTGGGATTTAATTTGGTGTTTAAAGGGTTAATTCACAATGTATGAATCTATTCAAGAGGAGACTGCCAAACTTTATGGGTGTGCAACTTCAAGTAATTTGGAGTAAAAAAAATTCCTGTTAACGCGGGTCCAGTTCAAAAACTTCTAGAATGTTGACAGTTTGAAAACAAGATGAAGATCAACCAGATGTTAGGAATTTTAATATAAAATTCCACAGCAACTTTGGTGTAGGTCCCAAATGTGTGTTATTGTAGAATTCCTTTACGGCGGAAGCTGATACACAAGGAACCCTGGTACTGGGGCAGTTGAGTAAGGTAGTCACAAATGTAGGAGTTCCAGCTTTGATAACGTCCAGTTTGGATAATGATTGCGCGATTTTTGGTTGTGGTATCCAGTAATTATTAAGCCCTTTGAGCTATTTAATGACTTCCAAACATCCACTGATGAGGAGACATGGTGATGTTGGCAAGAGGAAGCATGTAACATTAGTGATATCTTACAAACTTACAGTAGTCAGAAACCTGAAGGTAGTTAAAGCTGCACCGTTCTTATGGCAGTGTACAAGAGTGGATCATCAACCGTGTGGTCACATGAGTGTTGGATTAAACGAATTTGCTGTATTTAGTAGTGGAACAAGTTACAAAACTCTTAAATCTCTCTGTCTGTTTCTTAAGCATGGTACATTAATGCTGTAGTTGTGTGTGCATACTGGCAGCAAGGTGTATGCTGTTGAGTTTTGCTTTACACTCTTGATGAGTGCTACATACACTGCACTTTTTGTCCTCAGAATAATGTTTATTTGTGTTCACAGAGGCTCATCCAGAACGGTTTAACTCACGGTTAAGAAATAAGATGTTCTATGGGCAAGCAGGTGGAAAAGATCTGTTGAAACGGAAGTGGAAAGATCTTGCGGAGTTCGTCACTGTAGAATGCGATGGCAAGGATATGACATCCAAACTGAAGGATCATAAAGTCCATGCTATAGTGTTCCTTAACATTCCAAGGTAATGGAACTTGCAGGTTCAAAAGTCTTGATCTTCTTCACATGAAGATTCATTCTTCTGCAATAATCTGTTCTGTCAGCTGATAAATATTTGCTGATGTTTAGGAGGATCATAGTGCCTTCATTTTGAAGGTCATGAAGTCTTTATAGACTTTTTGGTTCTGAATACAAAGGATTAAGAAGTCCGAGAAGGCTGCTTGACCATGAAGGTGAAGGTACTACAGTCCTGCAAAACATTAGAAACTGTTTAACAGGCTTTAGGTTTCTGTGACCATGCATCGTGAGCAAATTGTGAAGAGAGAGAGAAAACCAACAAGATGCAACAATCAGATGTTTATTATCAACTTCTGTCTCAACATGTTTCGGACATCATTATGCCCATCTTCAGGAGAACAAGACATGTGTTACTGCACGTGGTGTGCTGCACTGGTTCTGCTGGATGTGGTTGGTAGTGGTTGTGGGGCGCTGCATTGTAGGGTGTGAGTACTGTGAACAGTAACCTTCACAGTGCTCGCACCCTACAACACAGCGCCCCACAACCACTACCAACCACATCCAGCAGAACCAGCGCAGCACACCACGTGTAGTAGCACACGTCTTGTTCTCCTGAAGATGGGCATAATGATGCCCGAAACATGTTGAGAAAATGTTGATAATAAACGTCTAACTGTTGCATCTTGTTGGTTTTCCCTCTCACTTTACAATTCACTGTTTAACAGGTGACATAACACACTCTTCCAGAAGACTGAATTTGCAGCAACACCACAGTGAAGGTCTAGAATCTTGTAACATGATGGGGATGAATAATTTTTGCTGTGGCACGCCATTGTGTTCTGATAACGGCTTACTGTTGTATTCTGAGTCACAGCTGTTCTGAATCGTGGCATGCTGTTGTGTTCTGAATCACTGTCATAATCCGTTTTTCTTTTGCCAACTACAACTTTTTTAATTTTGTTCTATCCTGACCGTGGAGACTCACAAGTCTTAGGAATGAAAAGGCTCATTTTCAAGCAGCATTCAGAAGCTACTTGAGTACACACTTATTTTATTCTCTTTACTAATGTTTAAAAGTGACTCATATTTGACTATATATATAATTAATTTGATGTAAAATTGTAATACTGTATGTGAAATAATTATTGTATTTTTGTATTGCATATTTCATATTTTAATGACTTAGTCCGCATCCTGTCATTAATGTTACTTAATTCTGGATTCAGGGAATGTGTAATATACATGTGTGTATTCTTATGCGAAGCAGCAGCATAATTTGTGTGCCATATTTTTTTTATACAATGGTTTCCAAATGGCGCACAAATTTTGCCAGTAAATTTTACCAATCCGAGTAACATTTGTGTGTGGAATTAACAGAGTTGATGACAAAAATATGAGTGTCTGATTAGATTGTTCAGGTAGTTAAGGTTGCAGTCTGTAGGGGTGAGATGCCATGTTGTTAAGTAAATGGGTACCAATGTTTCAAATACTCTGCCACCCATAAAATGGAGGGAGCAGGCCTCTCCAAGACATTTATACCTATCTACCTAAGTACACGGTGAACTTTCCCAGAATAATGTAGTCTTAATGTTCACAGGTGTTTGTTAGTTGTAAACAGGGCGTTGAGGAGTGTGTAATGCTTAAGGTAAAGGATGTGACAGAAGTATGGAGCAAATTAGTTAATAATAATAATCATCATCATCAATTCCTGTCATCCCTTACGGGACATAGGGTGTCAACAAAACACAGCCATCTGGTCCTATTTCCGGTCATCCTCTTAACTTCATTCCAGCTCTTCCCTTTTTCTAATGCCGCATTGTGGACAGTTCTTCGCCACGTAAGTCTAGGTTTCCCTCTCCTCCTTTCCCCCTGCAGGTTCCAATCCAAAGCATATTAGTTAATAAGGACATTAATATTCTTACCCCCTATCAGATACTCTCAGAAAGGGTGTATATAGTTACTATTGTGCTTGTTGCAGTTATGGGGGTGGAACACACCCTTGGAATCGGACTGTAGGTGTCACTGATCCTGCAACTGATGATGGACTTATAGAAGTTGTCGGACTCACCACCTATCAGCTTGTGAGTAAGTTTAGGAAGTCCTGTGAACATTTTGTTGGTGTGTTCAAACAGGATAGCATGTCAGCATCCAGAAAGACGTATTTGAAGCAGTAACTAAGGTATAAGCCATGGATATTTAAAACAATGTAGCATTTGTATTGGCTTTTAACAGGTTATGTAAATACTACTTATACATTTCTGAAGTTACTGCTATTCAGAGCATCCACTCTGTCACAGTAGAAGTTTCTAAATTTGAGTACATGAATTTGAGATACTAAAGTACACCTAACCCACCTGACATTTAATATAAAGGTAAAGCGATCCCATTACAGGCCTGTTGTGGCCCAGAAGGTGACCACGGCACTAGAAGGGGGTGATTGGTCAGCAGCACGCCCCGGCCGCACTTTACACCCGGGAAAGACCCGGTACCCATTTTACAGGAGGCTGGGTGGGCCCCAGGGCCAGTCTGGACGGGCAGAAAACCTCGTCCCCACCGGGATTCGACCCCGGACCGTCCAGCCTGTAGTCAGTCCCTATACCGACTGAGCTACCCGGCCCACTGGCATTTAATATATACAGTAGAATTTCTTTATTCTGACACCCACAGGATTGGACAGGTGCCAGATAATCAAATATTCTAGATTACTGGACTGTACCGTTACTGACCTAAGTTCTTACAGGTAGTATTTTGCTAGTACCCTCAGAGAATGTGGACTTGTCAGTTATTTTCATTCCATCATAAAAAAGGCTTGGGGGTATGTGGTGGCCCATTTGGTTGAAGCACTACGTTATAAACTGGAAGGTCGCGGATTCGATTCCGGATAATGTCATTGGCATTTTTCATTGGCATAGTCCTTGTGGCTGCACTATGGTCCTGTAGTTGACTCAGCCTCTAACAGAAATGAGTGCCAGGAATATTTCCTGGGGGGTAAAGGTGGCCAGTCTGTAGGGCTGACAAACTTACCACCTTCATGTGCCGTTGTCATGAAATCTGGGAGCCTCAACCTCCTGGAACCCTCAGGGCCTGCTCAAACCTGTAATGGGATTGCTTGACCTTTATAACAAAGACTTAACTTTTCAGTTATCGTAGGTCCTCTCATGGGTTTTCTCATGGAACACGCTGTAAACCACTCATGTAGCACTTTGTCCATTTGCACTAATTGTGGCTCTTTCACGGTCTGTCACTTGCGTAGGTCCTTCACACTTTCACTTGATGCCACAAACAATCATAACTGAGCCTTGTTTTTTTCATATCACGGCCAATTGATGACCCATTCTGTGTGAAACCCCAGCCACTGTTCAGCTTTCACCATTTTCAAGCCATTTAATTATTTAAAGTTTCAGAGGAGTCATTGAAGTTGCATGTTTCGTCTTACCAGTAGTGCCTTGTTTTTACTAATTTCTTCTGAAGCCCTTATAAAGAGCTCAATGGTCTCACTAAAGTTTGGATAACCCAAAATAAAGTACATGGACCAGAATTTACGGGTGTTGGAACTTCTTGTGTTGGGACTAGTTTCCTCAAGTGCTGAACTACCAGGAATATCAGATTAGCAGGTGCTGGATTAAAGGAGTTTTACAACATGTACATATCCTTTCAAGCTCATACATTTGGACACACAACAGCTCATTAGATCAGTTTTCGTTTACTTGAATTTTGAAACATTCACATTTGGTCTGACAGTGAATTTGATAACGATTTTTTTTACAAGAATCACTCCCAAAACAAAAATTAACTCTCCGTTGTGACCACAGAATGAAATTCCATGGGTGACAACAGGGGGCCCTTAAGGCTTTCCATTCTGTGTAATTCCTTTAGACTACCTTCGGTACGTCTCAACTAAGCCAAAGCATTTGTTACTGGGAAAGCTTGTCACTGCCAGTATTCATGTGAACAGGATGTCTAGCTGACTTGGGTTGAAAGCCGGGACACTTCATGTCTTCTGGGATGTGGCACTCTGTAAGCTCAGAACAGTTAACATAGTACAGGGTTGAATTTTTTTCATACTGTGGGTCCAGAAATCCTAACACATCACTAACTCTTTTCCAGTCAGCACTGCATAACATGCCAGAAGATCTGAGCCACAGCAACACCATTGTCAGAATAAAATCTTGAACAGAGGGGAGTATACTGGAGGAGCTGGTGTAGAGGGTTGATAGAAAATGGAGGGAGTCATTCCAAAGGAATGTATCTTGACTCAGTGGCATGGTTTTCGTACAAAGTTTCGTGAGAATCTGTCAGTTGGTTCAGAGGTTTTAGGGACAACACACATGAACATACATACAGCATGAGAACATAACCCTCTTGCTTATGAAATAAGGAAAGTACGTTAAAATCCCTGGAGTGCAGGTAAAGTACGCATGAACAAATGCAGTTACTGGGATTTGAGTTGATTTTTGTACCATGTTACAGCCCCTGCTGCAGGCTGGTGGTCATGGAACCTGCATCACGCAGTGCAGATCCGCACGCATCATTACAACAAAGACTATTCCCATGCAGGTCGATGGTGAGGCCTGTAAACTTACTCCTTCCATCATTTCCATGACCATTCTCAACCAGGCTTCCATGTTAGCCAAGAGGAAAGGAGGAAAATCCAATATACAGTGAGCAGATACATTGTGTTCTGAACATTGTGATTTGAAACATGCTCCGTTCTTTGTATTTACAGCCTTACCATTCCCAGGTACAAATTAATGTGAACAAAACTTAGTAAGTACTTTGACATGGGTGGATAACAAAATCCTGCGATGTTTTGTACGTGTATACACACTACTAGAGGTTATGTCAAAAACTATAAGGGGTGTGTGATCATGACATGACAGCGGATTCGCAATTCATAACGGCAAACACCTAATAGTTCACAGGTGTGGGATAATGATGATAATGGAGCACTGTAAGTGGTTAATAAAGTATAAATTCTGTAGTCATGTTCCCTGGCTAGTTGAACAGTAACCTTCACAGTGCTCGCCTCCTACAACGCAGCGCTCCACAACCGCTACCAACCACATCCAGCAGAACCAGCGCAGCACACCACATGCAGTAATGCACGGTCTTTGTTCTCTTGAAGATGGGCGTAATGATGCCCGAAACATGTTGAGACAGAAGTTGATAATAAACATATGATTGTTGCATCTTGTTGGTTTTCTCTCTCTTCACACTTTGCTCACGATGCACAGCCACAGGAACCTAAAGATTGCAGTCACCATTTTAATTTGTTTTCTTGCACATGGGTTGCTACATTTCTTCTATAAGATGGCAACAAAATGAATTCATACTTCAGTCATTTGGATAAAAACTTTTGAACTTCTTCAAGCATAGTGATAAGTGATGTGATATTAAAAACTGCATTCTTTCCTCACAGTGTATTGGTGTTTAATGTGATTCTCACAGTAAACACCAGTTATTTCCCTTGACACCATTAATTGGTTGGTCTGTTAATGAAGATGCAGTGTTATCTGATAGGTTTAAATTGAAATTAGAAATGTTATAGATTATTTTTATGCTTTCAAGGGGTAAGTAAAGTGTTTCTTCTGATAATTTACTGTTGCTCAGTGTATAACCTTCTTTTTATCACATTGATTTGTACCCCTTGTAACCTCATGGTATGTATGTCACTGTAGGTTGCAATGTTATTGTCCGTAGAATAATAGCATTTTCTTAACCCCCTCTGTGCCAGAGTTAACCCTTTCCTTGGTAGTGGTGGCTTTTAAATGCCTCCAATACCATGTCAGGCCATTTAAAGAAAATGAGTCAAAAAAGCAGGCAGTATAATTTAATTTTGTTATATCAGTGCAATTAATAATGTAACAGTTTTTTAAAGGAAATGTTAGAATATCTGTCTGGAATTCTATTACTTTTTTTTATAGCTGTTTGGTAATTTTTCTTGGTGTGGTATATGCCAGAATGTTGATGATCTCAATGCAGTTGATGTTAGGCTAGGGGTCCATTGACCCTGCTAACATTCTCATGTTGTCTCTGTGCTGGATAGAGCATTTTCTGAATACAGTCAAGTGTGAAGAAGTCCTTGAAAGCAGAGTCCTTTTCAATTTCAGTCTGTGGTGCATTTTTTGAAACATGAAAGTTTTCTGTAGCAAAATAACATAAATATTTCAGTCAAATTTTGCATTTTCTGCAGAATGGATAAAAGGGCACCAGTTGATCTGACATATCTATACCTTACATAAGTTCATTGTAGGCAATTATATCTGGATTCTGACGTTCAGGTGATCGTGCATCATGATAAATTCTTATAATAAAACCGACTAGATGCATCAATTTCTCAAATTTATTTTTGGAATGAAACTCTGCATGTTTCAGACAGTTCTTCTATCCATCATCAGCAATGGTATATGACATATACCATTGCTGATGATGTACAGCAGAACTGTCCGAAACATGTAGAGTTTAATTCAAAAAATAAATTTGTGAAATTAGTGCATCTAGTTGGTTTTATTATAAGAATATCTGGATTCATTTATCTCCCTCTCATTGTTCTTGTATGTCTGCATGAAGTTGGTTGTGTGTAAAAAGCTGGTGTACTCATAATTGCAAATGGTAATTTGCAGAAATATTGAGCCAGTGAGCTGCAGTAGCAGTCACAACACAGCCAAAATAAATGTGATTCTTGGAACACTAAGAACACGTTATATTGTTCCATATTCTACAAGCCTGCAGCACTGACTCAACAAGAGTGTCACATTCAAGTTTAGATCCTCCCTAATGTATACTAAAAATTTCATAGTCGTATGTCCAATCATTACATGGCAATAGCTAGTAGAGTGAGTCCTTTCAGCAAACATTGAAACACTCCAGTGCCTTGCAATGGGTGGAATGGTCTCTGTGTTAAATCGTGATAGTGCCAGGAAAAGATTTCAGCACGAAGAATACAAAAAGACCAGATTAATTTTTTTTTTCTGAAAAATTCAGTAAATAGGCTTTATATAGGACTGTGAGGTGAATTGTGAATCATCTGTCTTGGAGATTGGCAATGTAAAGGCTAGTGTTAATTAAGCTGCAGGATTAAATATGTGTCACAGAATGGTAGCATGCTGTTCAGGGACATGTCTTTCTGTTGCAGGCAAACTACTCTGGAAACGCTGAAAGTGAATGTAGATCGAATAAGTATGTGTGATTATGAGCAGCATCATTATGACAAGGAATTGCTCAAACAAGCAGGTTTGTGTCATTATTCTGTTACACATAATGCTCAAATTATGAGAATGATTTGCTTGTATCATTTGTACAGTATTTTTCTTCCAGCTATAGGAAATTTTAAATCTGCTGGTAATGCAGGGTAGACAGATGGGTTTTAGCTTCATAATGGGTAGAGAGAGGAGTTTATCATCCAGGGATAGGGATTGTAGATCTTCCGGGTCTACTGTGCTGGTAACCGTGTTTTAAGTTACAGATGAATTAAACAGTTCAACGCCCTGTCTTCTGATGTCATGAGCGTATGTCATTGCACTAATGCAGCATATAGCTAGTGGAGGTTCATAATGAATATCACTTTTCATTTGTACACAACAGGTGTGAAGTGTGTTATACAATCCTTGTTGTTATCATAAATATTAAATAAAAAGGAAGCATTGCCTCCTGTGACTTTGTGTGTTATATAGGGTGTGTGAGAAAATGGTGTTTAAAATCAGTGGAGTTAATAATAATAATAAAACTGCAATTGGGTTGTCACCTGGTGGCAGTGGTTATTTTACATGTATACAAAATATGAAATTGGTTACTAATAAATTTAAGTCAGGATGGCCACATGAGAAGCATGTAGTGGCAACTTGGAATCTTGGGAACCATCTCAGCATT
>Ga0136643_10007913_pt1 | contig 15453 bp, 9 predicted proteins | sample TergutLab28metaG_FD_96883 | JGI IMG/M metagenome (GOLD analysis project Ga0136643, IMG submission 96883) | Labiotermes labralis P1 segment gut microbial communities from Petit-Saut dam, French Guiana - Lab288 P1 (version 3) (version 3) | ecosystem: Host-associated > Arthropoda: Insects >... | reverse complement strand
TTCTCATAGCATTGCTAATATTCATTACAACATAAATGTGTTCAACATTGCAAGATCTGAGTTTCTCATAGCATTGCTAATATTCATTACAACATAAATGTGTTCAACATTGCAAGATCTGAGCTTCTCACAGCATTGTTAATATTCATTACAACATAAATTTTGTCAATATTACAAGATCTGAGTTTCTCACAACATTGCTACTGACAATAAAAGTCTTATAGGATACAACACTCATTCAGTAGGATATATTAAATTGTTTGCATGCCTATTAAAAACGTTAAATTGTCACCATATTTAAAGTAGTAAGATGCAGTAAAAGCAAATACTTACATCAGTTCTCTACTGAAACTTAATAGGTGTAAATGCCATTCAAAGTAACCAGTCTGTGAATAATTGTCCACAGAGAATTTATCTGATGTGGCACAGGGTTAAAATTCTAATTCTGACTACAGATATGCGATAAAATGTAATTCGGTGACTGTTAATAAGAAACATAAGAGAAGCTCTCACGGTGGCAATTACAAGTAACCTAAAACATAACCCACTTAGAAGATAGGAGTAAACTGTTTCTACTAATTCACAAGTGTATTTTATGTTCTAAACCCTTTCATAATTTTTATGGGCAGGACATTCATACGAGGTCAAAATGCACCAGTAGAACCTGAGGTCCTACTAGAAAGAGAACGGAAGAGACAGAAGGCTCTTGAACACCAGAATGCCATCCGTTTACAGGTAACAATTTACTCTTGGGTGATATCATCCCATTGTGCATTTATTGCCAGTAACATGTTAATTATCCGACCAAACACGACATATAGATATAGAACAATAGACTCTCATTACGCACTAAAATATGTTTTGGCTGTCCAGATCAGCCATCATCCGGTAGATGCCAGATAAACAAAAAAATATATAAAGGGAAGCCAATAGTTTTCTTTTTGTTCCTTAGGCCTACATACTGACAATATGAGCCTGACCAGCTAAGATAATCTTGGGTGACACCTTACCTCTCTCCATTTATATTCTGTGTATCCAGCACCTACCTGATGGTGGTTGATCCAGACAGCCAAAACATGTTTTAGTGTATAATGAAAGACTAATATACTAGATCTCTATGGTTGTATTTGGTCAGATAATAAACATCTTATTAACAATTTACAAATTTATTACATAATTACAGTCGTTAACTTGCCTCTCAGACATGCTCCTTCTCATTCAGGGCAGAACGTTCACTGACTGCCTTTCAGGTATTTGGGGACAAGGAGAATATACAGACTTGAGAAACAGGAAGTACCTGGAGAGAAAACTGCATAATGAGGATCTTCAAAATCTGTAATTTTACACAATTAACCCTGTCTTGTGTTTCTAAAATTCAAAATTAATCAAGAACAGGAACTCATAAATGTCACTGATAAACAATACGGGGTGTTTTTTTTACAGAGTTATATCTATCGGTATAAAAAGGGAATAGAAAACAATAAATAATAAAATCTATTAAATTGTACTTGAAGTAGTCTTTGTATAATCATAATGTTTGCAGTTTCTAATCACAACAAGCAACTCATTGATGTTTTACTGATCATATCTGATCTCTTGTGTGTTTTAATTGTAACTGCATTTCGTCTTCGTAACAAAAGAGGATTTATGTCAATGAATTTTGTATATTGGGTTGATTCTTTTATATGTATGTTTCATTTTATGACTGGTTCTATGTTTACATGGAGACTGCATAGGCTGATTTATGACATGTTCTATATCCAAAGGTTGTAACCATATCTGGATTTTTGGAATATAAATAAATATCAATATAATTAATTCCAGCTTTTTTGAGTATGATTTTAAAAATATTTTTGTACATTCATAGTTGGAGGAGAGAGAACGCAAGAGAAAGGAAGAAAAAGAGAGGAGAATAAGGGAGGAAAGAGAAGAGGAAGAAAGAATAAGACGTCAAAAAGAAATAGAGAGAAAAAGAATTGAAGAAGAACAAAAACAGCTCAAAGAAAGAGAGGTAACACAATCATACTGCTCAGTAACAGAACATTTTAAGATTACCACAAAACTGTCAGTAGCAGCAGCAAAACTAGCACATTAAAATGGAAAAGCTTAAAACAGACTTGTGAAATTTCTTCCCAGAGTTTATTGGACCAAAATGTTTTATGTGCATAGAAAATCACGTAAAAAAATTCTGACAAAAAATGGCAGATCAGTGTCAGCAATTTTACATCAGATACTACCCTGATGATATGGCACACAGATGTATGTTTTTGTCTCATATTTATACTGTGGGTTTCAGAATATGTCTAAAATTTGTCCATTTGTTCAATCATAAGTTACAGGATAATTTTGGGAGGAAATCAACCATATAGTGATAAGATTTTCAAAATCCAAAAAAAGGGTGATTAGAATCATTACAAGTTCAAGAACGAGAGATTCATGTAGGGAACTGTTCAAAAAAATTAGAAATACTACCCTTATATTCTCAATATATTTACTCAATATCAATATTTGTTATAAAAAAACGAACATTTATTTTATACAAACAATCAGATCCACAGCATTCACACAAGATTTAAAACCAACTGACATCCACCAACAGCTAACTTAACAAAGATCCAAAAGGCAGTGTACTACTCGGCAATTAAAATTCTTAACAACCTTCCTCACGAAATCAAAGACTTAGCCAATGATATATTACCGTTTTGGAATGCTTTTAAAGAAGTTTATACTTGCAAATTCCTTTTGTAATAGTAAGGAATATTTTAATTATCGGAGACGTTCCATTGAAATTTAAATGTACAATTAGTTTCAAGTACTGTAATGCTGTACTTTATTTATAGCTAAGATTCTTCCAACTCTATGTATATTATATTAGCATGTAAGTGACAATGTCTATATCCACAAGATTGTATCCTAATTTGGATTTATAGAACGCAGATAAATTACAATTACAATTACATGTTGTCTACAATGGAAGGAATAAGTAGAATAAGTATTCACTAGAAAAGTAAAATACATTAAATTATTTATATGTTTGCCTAAAAGAGACTCTTTCTTTTACACATACCATTAATCTAATAATTTCCTTTTGGACTGTGGAAACTTGTCTGTTCGCTGTTGAATTTCCACACACAACATAACTCCATAAGAAATAATTAAAGTTAATTTGAGAGTTAAATAGGATATAAGTTGAAGGATAAAATCTCCTGGGATGTTAAACAGTTTCAATTGGTAGACATGTATGAATGTTTCAAAGGATCAGTGTGCCTTCATCTTCAGGATCAAGCAGTTACAGAAGAGTAGAGCACATCTTGACCCTGAAGAGGAAGACACTAAAATCTTTTGAAACATCATTAACTGTTTACCAATTGACACTGTTTAACATCACCAGCAACACTGTTGACACAGCCTCAAATCTCAAACAGTGTGTGTTGTTTTCCACATCACAGCCTTTCAAGTAAATTCCAGGGTTGTTCACCAGGACTCTCAAGAGCACCAGGGCATCATCGTTAATTAGAATCCATATTGTCTGTTCAAAGTTCTGTTCTTTAACAAATCACTGATGCTATACAATGTTAGCTTTATTAAGTGACTTATATAATGATGCTGTAAATTTCTAAGATTATGTAAGTATGATCTTAGCAAGTGACAGCATCGTTAAATAAAACATTTCTGTCTCTCCCTCACTCTCTCTAGCAAATCGATTTTGAGTAACACAAGTATGAGAATTAAACTCCTATATCTTAAAATATGCAATAATTTTCATTTGTGTTTATGTTCATGTGTAACAGATTTTATGTCATCAATTGCAGGAGTAAAAAGTGTCACTTTTAAATTTTTTATTAGGAGAAGGAAGTTCGCAAAGCTGCAGCAATGCGAGAAGCACTTGAAAATGCTGAAAAGAAAGCTAGAGAAGAGAAGACTCTGGCAAGCCGCAAACATGTGTTAGAATACAAACAAGACACTGCCAGTGTAACTACAGACACATATGAGAATAATAGTTGGCTTGACTCTAATTCAAAAGCTGAATGTTCTACAAGTGGCAACACAATTTCGACAGCACCAAATGTGACAGAAGTTAAAGATTCTGTGACAAAACTGTGCACTGCAACAGTACCCAGTAAGAGTTTCATCACTGTTCCAGCACAAAATGCAGACGTTCTGAAGATGCATGATGGTACACAGACTGGAATACAAACACATAACGAAGCTTTACTGATATCCGCAGAGACAGTTACTATGCCTGCAGATAGCCTAGCTGTAGTGTTAGGTACCTCAACAGAAATAAATCCTCATGAAATGATACCCAATCCAGGTGGTGTGCAGTTAGCACTCCTGATGTCCCCTTCACTGCCACAGCCCCTGATGTTGGAAAACAGACTGCTCACACCAAGCTTGTACCGTGCAGCAGGACGGGAGCGGGGAACTCAAACTGACTCAGATCTCATTAAAGGAAGCAGAGGCAGATGTAGCAAAGACAAAACTGAGAGTCGAATTATGGGAAAGAACAAAAAGAAGTAAGAACATGTACGCTTGTTTTTACCCACACAAGTTTTAGCAAACTAACAAAACCTTCCTGAAATGTAATTGGAAATCCAGCTTACATATACACACTTTAACATTACCAGCACTCGATGCATACAAATGTATCCTACCACACTGTTGGAATAAGGAGCTATTTAAAGCACCACAAGTACAGATGGGAATATCACAACAGCGTAAATAAACAGTACTTCATTTTAAACTTTAAAGTTCCTCTCACGTCTTAGTAAGTTCCACATCTGTACATTAAAGAAAAATTTAAACTTGTGTAATAAAACCAACAAATGCACATGTATAAAATGAGTTTTATCAAATATTATTAATTAACAGTATTTTTCAATGGACTTTGCAATCATCATCTGGGAGGTTTCATAGGAGTACTAAGAAATACCTTAAACTGCCAAACCACTCAGCATTATAACGAATGCCTGAGTAATTTCTCCTTTGTATTCTTGTATAGATGAAATGATTGTGCCTGTTGGGCATCATTGAACTTGGTATGTTCCATATCCATGCATGAAAGGAATACTGAAACTTATTTATTCATTAGAACGTTGAGTCGTTCCATATATATGATTTAGCAGGTTGTAGTACTCTTAGTTCAAGTGTATTGCTCTCCAGATGACTATTGCAAAAGCGATCAAATGTCAGTAATTAATAATATGTGGTAAAACATATTTTATACATATGCTTTTGTTAGTTTAAATATTCCTCTTTTGTCGTCAATTTCTTCAACTTATTTTGTGTTTATAACAAAACATTCCTTGCAGTTTTACCACTGTATTCACTTCTGTGTGTTCTGAGACTTGGGAGGTCTAAGGTACATCACTACACATTATTATGGAACACTGCAAATAGTGCAATATACATGCTGTAAGCACGGGATAGGTGCATGAAGTGTAACTGTGTGCCTAACAAATTTCGTCTGTTGCCCAAGTAATAAAGTGGTAAAATGAAAATAGAAATTCAGCTACTTGTCAGACACAAAACCCCACACCCCAGTAGACTGCAGTCTTAAAACTCACTGTAATGAGCATTTCAAATGACACATAGTACACCATAAGAAAATTAAAAGGATCCCAAAAATAAATCACAAATTTCCGTCAGACACAACAATTTTTATCATATTCAATAATATATGCTGCATGTGTCTGTCACATTTTGACCATCTTCAGGAATTAATATACAACATGTAAAACCACGGTGAATGTGGGCTAAAAAATATGTTTATAATTGTTTTATATGTTGTATATTAATGTCTGATAATGGTCAAAATATGACCAAAATATGTAGCATATATTACTGAACATATTAAAATTGTTATGTCACACGGAAATTTGTAATTTATTGTCATAGAACTGTAGCACAAGGGGATGAATTCCATCAAAAAGGAGGATCTTGTCCTTCTAATGCAGTAACATCATAAAGTAGTGTATTTCAGTCATAACAAACTTATTTTATGTCAGTACATAATTGTTTGCTTCACAGAGGTACATTGTCCGTCTTCAGTCCTCCCAGGAGAAATCTGGTACAGTACACTGAAACAGGGCATACTAGAGAGATATTTGTTTTCTATCACCAGGCAAAAGGTCAAGTAACTATAGGGTCTAAATGTGTTAATTAATATAACATCACATTCCTCTGCTTTGCAAGTTTACCAGTAACATAGTTTTTCCACTTCATCACAGTTTACAAGTATATTATTTAACAAAAATTCAGGTTTCAAGCAAATATTACAGCAGCTAAACATTTCTTTCAATCGTTTGGTGAAATCAGAATGCCAACTCTCCAATTTCTATCCACTTCTATCACCAAGAATACACAAAATTCAAAATGTGCCATGTGACAACCCTCTCTGAATGCAAGCGCTATATTTTAAAATATATGAACTGATGTATTAATTCTAACAAATGAACAATTCAAATTTACTTTAGATCAGCAAGTCTGGAACGACCACATCGAGGGTGTAAACTGCCACTACGCTGTCGCTCACAGTCACAGCCAACACAACCCCGAATGAGGCTGGAGGATCGCCCCAAGTGGGGTGTCAATAGACCGGAAACACAATACATCAAACAAAGTGAAAAAGACCCTTACTATCAGCGCCGATTAAGACAAAGACTCCTCAGATCAACCATAATGGTTGGTGGAGATACTGGAACAGAGAGTGACACTGGTTCACACCACAGGCCCCATCACACCAGAGGCAGCAGTGACGACAACAGCAGGTACCGCCATGACACATAATGGTTAGAATAGGACAGAAATGGATATAACTTTAACTTAATTATTCTTATTCTCAATTACGAGTCGTTAATCCCACTCAGTTTACAAGAAGTGTATCGCAAAATTCTGGTGTTAAAGTTTCTCCCAACATCTTTCTTATAGGTCTCCATCTCCACAACAAAGGCCACATCATTCCATTAACAAAACCAACAAAAATGTTTATCATCATCATCACAGGAAAACAAACTTGGACGGAAATGCAAATAATGTGGATGACCGTGAAGATAAGTGTCTTGTGTCAACAACAGGGAATGAGCAATTAGACAACAAAAGTGAGATACTGAGAAACAACAATTATACAATAGACACTACCAGCAGACTAGTGCAAGTGGCTGCGCATTCCTTAAATATCAATCAACGTTTTACAGAAAATACAGCTAAAAGAAAAGGTACACAACTTCACACTTCAGGCCATGGATTACAACCAAGTGAATCACAGTATTTCTCAGTTAAAGGTAAGTGCAGACCCTCAAGGTACAGGCCAATTTCTGTGGAGTGTTATCGAAGTCATCAAGCCACCCAGGTAACCTGGGCTGCTCAACACCATGTTGTGTAAGACTCTAAATAATTTTCCTGCATAATACAGTGTCAAGATAAGGGAGATGGGAACGATGCAAAACTAGTAAACAAATGGCATAAACCAGCTTTCACAGAAAAAATTTTCACCAGTGCTATACTTTTATCATTCATATCCATAATTAACTTTTGTGTATTCCTATAGAAATAAATCTTACCTATTACGAGGTAAAGCTTACCTTATAACACACCATGAGAGCCCAGAGACGGAGTAGAAGTATAGCTCTACTCTTTCTTTAACCTCGGCATTATTTGGGGGTGTGTGGTCAATGCCATGCCCCGGCCGCTTTACCCCCAGTAAAATCTTATTCCCTATTGTTGTTACAATGATACCAAAACATATTTGTTCTCCATTCAGTATTGCACAGATTGATAAAGTGTTTGTATCACTTAACAACTCTGTTACCAAGATTGTATAGCATAAGTTATAGATGAATAAATAAATATAAAATATTCGCAGAATGATACTGACAGGGGAAAACCAAACTACTCAGAGAAAAACCTGTCCCAGTGTCATTCTGCCCACCATAAATCCCAAACAAAATAGCCTGGAACTAAAACTGGACCTCTGAGGTGAGCCATGGCACATCCCTGATTAGTAGAAGCTATACTATGTGGAGTGAGGATACTGTAGGATATCACCTAACAAGGCCAGCTTGAGTTAAGGGTTTTGCACAGAGCTTCCATAGAAATATACAACAGTTCACTGCACATCACTAACGACAAAAGGAAAACCAAATGCAATTGTTTCCGCCAATCATATGTAACAGCTTCATTTCCTAATCAGTTCGTAAATTTTTTGGTCTTGAAAATATGCATAACCAAGCAAAGAATATATGAGGTATGAAGAATTAATAACAAGAGTGATGTTTTTTTGTACCACCAGAAAACTTTGATGCATTAGCACATGCTGAACCATGTAACGTACATGATTCAATAGTTTCTTGACAGTTAGTGAAATTTATTTGTGGTGTGCATGGATGTGTGTGTGTATGTGTTTGTATGTATGTACATATGTGTGTGTTTGTGTTTATCTGTGCAGAGTGTTTTGTTCATGCAGTGTGTATCTGTCGAAGGAATAAACAGATTGCTAGAAAAGACACTCAGCATTAAGACTTGAGTAACACTATAGCAAAACATCACTAATATTTACAATATGTCATAGAAGGATTGCAGAGAGGAAGAAGCACGCAAAACATAGATTTCTGTATATTCAAGACAGAAGGAAAGGCACTACAGATGATTAGACTTCTAGCCAATTGCCTGCTGGAAGAACTTACCAAACTCGAAAAGATGCTCAAAATATCTCTGGCCCACTCTTTGAAGGTTAACAGAAAAATAATGGGCATGAGTAGAAAAATTTTGGAACTCATTATGGCCAGCAATCTGAACACGAAATTAGTCTGTGCCAGAAAGGTACAGCACCAAACCTTCTTAGTGGTAAGCAAGAAATTAAAATTGTCCAGCGTTCTAGGAAAGACTATTTCTGATCCTCTAGAAAAGACAAATTGTAGTAACTGGAGATGAGACCTGGGTTGCTCAGCTTAGAGTAGAAAAAAAAAACATCAAAATCTCTCTAAGGGGAAAGCCCATAGCTTATGATGAAGATATAGGTGTGAATGTCAAAATGCGAAGAAAAAACCATGCTTAACATAAAACAAATGAGTCCAATATTTAATGAATTTGTTTCTGTGCAACATATTGGCAGCAAAATTGGATTTTGTATTATGACATTACACTCAGGGCTAAAAGCTTGCAGTAACATTTATGCAGAGTGATACACTAAATAGCAGAAATGTATGGTAATGGAAAGGTATACTTTCAAAGCAGCATGGTGCACAGCACTGGGTCTTCATTAGTAGACAAATAAATATGTATAAGTTAGAGGGCGATGTTTCTATTATACTGTGTACATGTATGTAGTACAGGCACATATAGTATCTTCATTCTTGTTTTATATAGAAAAATTATGACACTGAAAACTTTAATGAACCATATCATGGTCCTGTTCAATCCCTACAGGTTCACAACGTTTGCTAAACAGACAGAATGAGATGCCCATCACAGTAGGCAGCAGCTCAGGAGCAGAATGGTCAACAGCAAATGATGTACTAACGCAACTGTCTTCTCTTCGTCAGGTACAGTTATCATTTAGCTTAAGCCAGTGTTAACTAAAACTTACAGCTTTGTCTTCTACAAAGTGGCATAATTACACTCAAGTGTAAAAGAAACAGCTTAAAAACATGAAGAATTATACAATCATTAGCAAGATGATAAAATACCACTTACATTTCCTGTGAATTTAACACTATACTACGTGTATTATATATCTGTAATAACTGCTGCAACTTGCAAGTACTTGCTTAGTATCAAAGAATGCATAAGCCATAATACTACATTCATTCTTTAACGTAAAATTAATTATGGTAGTGTAAAATATTATAAAAACAAATGAAATTGTACCAAACTCTTTCACTTTATTATCTTTGAAGTACATGAAGTGTAGTCTAGTATCTCTAGTACCTAAATATTGGAAAAGATGTTCTGATTCCTCAGCCCTAACACTGCAGCCCAATGAGACCACAACATTCATCTGTGTGTGTGTGTGTGTGTTTTTGTATATATACACAATAAATAAAACAGTCCATATTTTAACCACTGTAAAAGTTGTTGCATTTAAAATTCTAGAATAGTGATCTGCTGCAGAATGTCATGCTGCCTCTTCTTTCTGTAAAACATGCACATTGAGGGGATGCACTTCTGAATTTTGTAATGTACATGCACCTGCACTATCAGCCTCCAGGATGTTTTTATTTTTAACAGTTCCTCAAACAAGTGAACGTCTGCTACTCCTTGGGGCTTGTTGTATACAATTTACTACTTTTCATTTTATCACATGTCATACTACATACGATTTGGGGTGCCAAAGTTACCTATCACAGATACTCAGCAAAGTCTTTTGACGGTGCAGTATGCATTTTCTTCATATGGAAATTGTGTTTCAGAAGGCACAAGTCTCTCTCTCACCTTATCTTAATTTTGGTCACTTACCTGTCTCTTCTTCTTTTTCAGTTGAAGTTTCTCACAAATTGAACTCATTTCCTTGTTTTCACATCGGCACATAACCTACATACTATCCAGCCTATTATATCACACTGTACTATACAGCATCTAATGTAACTACTATAATGTCACAGCAGAAAGTTACAAAAGTGACTACACAACAAATCATACACTTATGGCTTCAAAGAGAACATGTATTCGGTGCAATTCAGTTTATAACTTTGAAATCACCGCCCATCCACCATAGAACAAGTGACCTCTATACGACAATTAAAGCGCTTATGGTGGAAATTGGTGAATACATCCATATGAGAATATTATGCTTCAGAATGGTATATCGAAAGGTCACATGTTTATGTTTATTGTAAGCAAAGCTATAATATGTATAGGTTAAAATTGTTAAATACAACACTTCTGTGTACCTTCAAGACTACAGACTTGTGAAAGTTACTGAAATAATATGGTTGGTTTCTGCACTGAAATATGGCAAATATAATTTTCATACACCAGCTGCAGTTTTTGGTACTAAATTTGGAAAGTGTTTAAAGTTGAACTTTTTGTCCTCATTTAAGTAGTGTTTCCCTTTAAATCATATGCTAAAATAAGAACATGACAATTACACTTTTAACGAGAAGGTAATCATTATGGCAAAATAGTTTACCTGCATTAACCCATCTTTCACGTGGACATGAATTAATTTGTGAAGTCTAGGACGTGTAGTATGTTTGGAAGACTAGCTGCTAAAATGAAGTGTAAATCAACACCGCATTTTGTTGCAGGGAAACAGCATCCAGCAGTAGTTCAGTTATTATTCTATAGGTTTTTGACAGTGGCGTATGACATTAGAACTCACAGACTTTTTGGGCTTTCTCTGTCCCATGCATTGAAATTATGAAATATATAAAATGGAAGAGTCAAGTCTATGAGGTAAAGAAGCTGAGTTGCATTCATAATGTAAATAAGACCTAACATATAAGCTAAATTAATACTTCTTCCGTGTTTCAGGGACTTATAATGAAAAAGCAAGAGTGGGACTCAAGCAGGAGTTACACTCCTTATTCAGAATCTTCATGGAATTCTTGAGACGATTTATTGCCAAATGAAGTTAACACTATGACATTTACTTGCAGCATTGCTCTCAGAGCATCATGCAAGTCAGCTGAGTGATCTTGATGAATTGTCAATTGGAGGAAACTGGGTGACACGTGTTCAGTATACAAATAGTATACCTTATTTGTTGAACAATTCAGCAGTGAACATAAATCACATTTTTATTGTGTTATTATTTTGAATTCATTTCATCACAGAAGTTTTCTGGAGAACTGTATGTATAACAATGTTCCTTAACAGTGCTTCTAATTGGAAGAAATATATGACACAATTTTGGATTTTGAAAATGAAAATATGAGTATAAAGATAGCTAAATGCCCCTAATAAGTCTGGGGAAAAATGCATTAGAGAAGTGGTTACTCTTTGGAGACATACTGCCATCCTCTTTCCTCTCATGAAGTAGAAGTACAAAGAAAATAAACAAATTCAGCTTGAATCTTCTGTGAAGTGTTGGCACAGTAGGTACTAACTGTTATCTGTATGTCATTTACATACTTTGGCAAGAGGTGACGAGTGATCTGCTGAAGAGACGTGTCTGTAAAAATATGTAATTTTGGAAAAGAAAGTGCGTGGTTTTACTGTACAATTTAATTGTATTTTAACTTGCATTAAGGAACTGGATAACAAAGTTATAAACAAGAACAGTGGCTTTTTATCATACATAATGGTAGGAACACACATAACCAGGAACCCACAAATGTAAGCATCCAATGATCTACATTTTTTAGAAGCCCTCATGTAGAAAAATTAATTCTTGGAGCTTCATAAACAAAATCAGGTACTCAAATCATAAAACATGAATACAGTTTTTTTAACGTTTTTTTACCATCATTTTAACAGGGACCAAGCTAAGTGCTGTGAACAGTATCACTGGAATTGTTTAAAGAAAGGGACGATAGATTTTGCAACCAATAACACCAAGAGTAACATAATGAAAAATTATCAAATTGGAAGGTGGAAAAAGTTGATTAAAAAGGTTGTTTTTAAATGTGCTGCCAGTTTTTTTTTTTGCATGACTCCAGTATTATAATAAAACATTGTACTCTATTCTCGTTCGTTGCTATTCTATCATATTTATATTCTGTTCTGTTCATAGTAGAAGGTAAAGGAACTGCACTACAGCCAACTGTGATTATTTACCTTCTTGTAGGGGTAAGCTTCCAGTTTTTCATAACATTCAGTGCTAAATGGAGGGAAGTGAGTGACTAATGTCATCCCTTGGTTATTGTACATCTGGGGAAAAGCTCCCGATTCTCACTGCACAGAAGTCGCAGCATTCTGATAATGGTATCTGCACACAAACAGGAATTTTTAAACCCAACTGAAAATTATAGTCCATGAAATTTTTTCTGAGTGGAATTACAACCCCCAAAAGCAATCTTACTGTATTTTCATCATTATCAAATTCTTTTGAAGCAGATGTCATACCTGAATGACAACTGGCGCTTTCAGTATAAATAATTTCATTCATTTACAGTATTACTAACTCTGGAAACAGAGCTAAGATGTTTGCAGGAAGTAATCAATATATTTCTTATGATTATGTACAAGAAATATTCAGATATATATTTGAGTACAGTAATTACTGTTACTAAATATGACAATGAAAGTTGCTTTGGATTTGAACACAAAATATTGTTTTACTAGAAGACACCTACAGGACCCATCATACAACTGAGAGAATTAAACTGACAGTCATCATAACTATAGAAATTACTTTCATTATCAGTGTCCACACTTGCAGTAGTTATATGAACAGCCATGTGACAGTAAAGGTTCTTCAGCACATTTTAATAAAAATATTTTAAAATTGTTTTGAAGTATTTTGAAACAAATGCGCAACTGGGGATCCCTGATAACAGTAACTTTCTAGTATCGTAAGTTGACCAACCCTGTACACAAGTGATTTAGTTGCTGGAAGATGGGTAAAGTTAAAACGTTTAGCATGTGTGAACATCAATAATAAAAGGAATTTGTATAGTTCTGCTGATGGTGTCAGTTTAACCCTGTGAAATATACAGTGATAAAACAGCACAACAGATACATCAAAGACAGCAGTCCCATGTTGTGGCTGGATACATAGTAAAAATGGATGGAAAGTAATGTGTAGTATTTTTTCCAAAATAGACTCTGGCAATGATGTGATGACCTAACTTATTGATTTAAGACATGAGTGTATTGTATACATCAGGGTTTTTCCAGTTGCAGATCTGTGGGTCACAAGTAGCTTGTGGGTTGAATTTTTGTACCTACACAGACACTCATAAAAAATCTCAGTTCTATAACTGAGGCACTTTGGGAAGGGTGTGGGGAGGTACAGAACTTTGAAGGAAATAAATACACATATTTCGCACCAGCAATACTTCCCCTGCAAGAAACAGTGTAACTGTAGTTGTGTTCTAACATTAATATGTATGTACACAGTGCTGCATAGAACTTCCCAAGCTATAGGACACGTGAATATTTACACATAATTACTCTCAATCTTATATTGTCTAACAAGAGAAAATTACTATGTGTGGTCCATCAGGTGTAGATCCTGTCTTTGCAACACATGAGGCATAAGATGTGGATCCATTCTGTCATGCATAATAGACACACTTGCACCATAAGTATGATGTAACCACCAACAACAGTATAAAAAATTTCTAGACCCATTACTTGACTAGAAATGTGTAAGGAAATATGTATCAACAGCTGAAGTAACTGAATTCTGTAACAAGAAAATCATACGTGCAGACCATGGATTACATAAGTGAGAGTAAGGAAACGTATATACGTGGGTAAAAGGTTATTTATTGTATAAAATATGTACATGTTGTTTATCTTTGTGTTTAACATTTATGTATGCTTCACTGTGATGCATAATGAATTAATATTTTATTATTGGTATAATTAAAAATAAATGTACAGTATTTTTGTCATAGTTTAGGAAACTTATGTTAGGGTTGAAAGTGAGTATGGTGATATGTGGCTGAGTTGTACAAGCAGTTCATCCATCAGACCCACTTTAGAAGAAGAGCTAGGACATTGCTCAGCCCAATAGGAATTATTAATGGGAAATTATGAAAAAAAAAGTATTTTAAGGGCCACTGCATGAACCTAAAGCCATAGTTACATGCTGTGCCTGCATTTATACAGGTTACTGCTTAGGAACAACATGTGGTAGTGGTTTTTGCTCGAAATGATGACCATTTTCAGGTTTCATTTTCACTGTTCCTACTGGTCCACACCAGAACTTGGCTCTTTTTTCCTTTTTGCCTACCTGTATAACCCAACCACTTGTTCACACTACACACTTTGATTCTGAGAAGATGCAGTTTTTTTTCCTTAGAAACACTGGCAAGAAGCCCACTACATATGGTACCAACACCCAAAACGAGAATCAGCATCAAAAGTGAACAACCATGAAGTTCTAAAATGAGTAACTTAAGGAATAAACTTTACAATAACTTTTGTATACGAACTTGTTTATATATTTTATTTTTTCATCTTCTTAACTGAAAGAAAGAAAAAAGCAGCAGCTGTCATCCATAATTATTTCTGTTCATTACATTAGATGCATCATATAAATATCATACCTGCCCAGCATGGAAATAGTGAATAGCACATATGGGTTTTAGGTTTCTGTGACCGTGCATCGTGAGCAAATTGTGAAGTGAAAGAGTAAACCAACAAGATGCAAGTCGAACAGTAACCTTCACAGTGCTCGCACCCTACAACGCAGCGCCCCACAACCACTACCAACCACATTCCAGCAGAACCAGCGCAGCACACCACGTGCAGTAACACACGTCTTGTTCTCCTGAAGATGGGCATAATGATGCCCGAAACATGTTGAGAAAGTATTGATAATAAACATCTAACTGTTGCATC
>Ga0136643_10007910_pt1 | contig 15454 bp, 9 predicted proteins | sample TergutLab28metaG_FD_96883 | JGI IMG/M metagenome (GOLD analysis project Ga0136643, IMG submission 96883) | Labiotermes labralis P1 segment gut microbial communities from Petit-Saut dam, French Guiana - Lab288 P1 (version 3) (version 3) | ecosystem: Host-associated > Arthropoda: Insects >... | reverse complement strand
GCTAAAAATTACAAGAATGATTCTATCGTGTCCGTTGACATGGACAAGGTCGGTGTTATGGCAGCATATTCTGACCCGTTGTGCGTGTGTGTAGTTCACTGTATACGAAGTGCCTTCCTATACAGTGAACTACACACACGCACTACGGGTCACAGTATGCTGCCATAACACCGACCTTGTCCCTAGCAACGGACACGATAGAACCGTTCTTGTAATTTTTAGCCAAGCACTGAACAAGGCTCCCTGATGATGGATCCTCTGTCATCCGAAACACGATGGAGCACTTTTAAATATTTTATAATTTTAATTGTATCTATTAATTATATATTGTGTATTAGTTGGATAATAAAGTGTTGGTCATTGATGCACGGTGCAAACATGAAGATAACATTTGATATTTGGGGATTTGCTAAATGTTAAGAAAATCCAAGTTCGATTGAAATCTGTCAAGAATAACAGGTACTTTACGTGGATGCCTATGTAAGTTTATAATAATTTCTCGATGAATTATTTTTAGAAGAAGAAATATTTCAGGCAAAATTGTGGAGAAAATCAAAACATACACTTAATGTTCAATAAATTTCTTTCCAGAAATCTTGCAGTTTATGAGTTTATGTGGAAAAACAGAAATGCATCGTTGCGTTTCCACTGCTGCAGTGGTTACGTGAAAGCCCCACAATGACACGTCATACGTACATTGTCTATCTTGCGATGTCGTGTAGATACTCCGTCGCTGAAGTAAGCATCTTACGTACTCTGTTATAGTCGATGATGATACGCAGTTGTTAGGTTCCTGGAATACGTGCACATCAACTGGGCCGTGTTTAAGGCAGTCTGATGTTAAAATAAACAGTTTGCAGTCTCTTTTATTATTTCGGTTGCTTATGACGAAAGGCTTTATTTTTAGCCGATAATATTACCTTTGAAAGCCGTGAACTGCACCATGGACGGGGAATGCGTTGTTGTCTGAATTGTTATAAATAACAAGATACACACTCGTTGGAATGTCTTTCATTTCATTTGTATAGACATTCTCTTTTGTAGCTTAGAATTTATGTTTTTTTCAATGCAGAACATTTTTCAACAACAAATCTATAAACTTATAAATGCACTTTTCAGTCATTTAAATAGCATTGTTATCCACTGAACACTACAGCGTGTATGATATCTGCTATAGTGCAGTGCAGTCCCTAGCTATTTATTCGGTTCAGACATCCCAGGACACAAAAAATTCTGTTCACATGATGGGTAGGCCTGTACCTGAATCACACAATTCTAGGCAACTGCACAGTCGTAGTAATTATTCATGACACTCCCTAATAATTTTGTCGCTTTGCTGTGAGGTATTAGTTCTTCAATCAGTACCTTCTTGCTTTGTGAAATATACAAAAGAAGTCGCCATGTGTACCAGCAGACCCTCTAAAATACACCGCGAAATTCGCAGCTCTGCAAATTTGGAGATACATAATTCACTATCGGAACGATTTTATGTTTGAACCTTCAATACCACCATAGGGCAGCACGATAATAACTTATTTTAGAGATGTTAATTCTTCTTTCCATTTTGTTAGTCATTCGGGCACAACTCCTTCAACATTAGCTTCATAACGGTCAGTAAACATTTTCCCGGTAGAATTGTCGTCGTTCCCAACTTGGCACAAATAATTTGAATTCCCTTTTTTGCTAAATCTTTAGCAACGCGGCCAGGTGTAGTGACATTAAAGTTTTCCGTGATTTTTCTAATAGTTCTTGTAAACAGCTGAATTTCTTTATTCCTTCCCTCAGCATTATTGAATGTTTTTGATCTCTGTGATGCTATTATAACGTTCTTCTTCGCCTTCGCTAAAGTCTGTTGCGAATAAAAAAATTCTCGATATTTTAGTTCTTTTGGGATGTTATGCTTCGTAGATTAACTGTCCAGAGGAGCAAAAATCTCATTTACACCGCGACGGTTGCCTGAAATCACGCAAAAATGTATCCATTTTTCATATTTCCTTTCTGCGTACTATAGTTCCGCCATTTTATTCTTCGCTATCGGCTCACCCGTCCAGATATCAAACATTTCATTCCATTGCAATATTATCGTTTCCTTCACAAATTCTCTAACGACTTCCACGCCACCCCCTATTACCTAAGCCACTTTAATAAGGTTTATCATCTTCTCAAGTACAAGATGTTCTTGTTCTTGTTAACGCATCTGGAAATGCCATTTCCTATGTATGTAACTTTTTATGCATAATAAATCACAAGTGTTAAAATAATTAGCATAAAGAAAACGTTTATCGGAATTGTTGATCGGTCTGCTTCGCCTGCTTCACAGTTTGCAAATTATTTCTTCGCCTGATTTTTTCCCCACCTTTCCATTCTCGGTCATGTCACAAAAACACATTATGTAACAAGCACCACTAGCTGACGTAGGGCTCTCCTACAGCACTGGCATGTGTTGTGGAACGGCATATGTCCGTCCCGAGGCGCGCAGAGGTCGGAAAATGTTTCTGACGTAATCTCAGCTTCCGTTCTAGTATGTACGAGAAGTCATATTACAGGGCAGGAAACAAGGAATCGCGATATATTTTTTTACCCTCACGCCGGACTTGGGGTGGAGGGCGAAAATAAAAGTCATGTGTTTAATAGCAGATGTTTCTACCCACTGAAAGGCGCTGTATCGCTTAACATTTTAAAGTGTAAGACTTGACATATGTACTACCAGTTATAACACTCATAAATTCTGTGTTCTTCCCACGATGTATTTATGTGTTTTGCGCGGATCTCAGAACAAACAGCTATTATTTCTCCACACAACAATAACTGACTGTTGTTTATAACCGAGGCAGAGAGTGTTTACTGTGCGGTACGAAATGGGCCCTCAAATAGGACATATAAAGTTTCGTCCTTAAAGGGCTATTGTTACATTTAACATGAAATGTCGTTGCGCGTCCTATCTTAAACCGTTCTCGACACAGGCTTATTGTGTTTTAAGTGTCATGTGCGGGACGAATGTAAACAAATAATATTTTCAGATTAGATATCTAGAAATCTACTCGACCTAGATGGCTCAAACCTCAAGACAGTTAGTTTCCCTAGGTGTCCAACGAAAGCACAAATACGAGGCCATTTTACCCTTTCTTTCGATGTCACTTAAATTCGCTGCTTGTTAAGTCTAATGATCATCAAACACTTTTGTTTATTAGGTCAATATTAGGTGGATAATAAACGCAATGTCTCTTCCGTTGGAACTATTGCCGCCATCATGTGATTATTTGCCTTGCTATTCGTCAAACTGTATTAATTTTAAGTAGATGTGAAGATGGCTGGGACGGAAGAGGTGACCTTTGAATACTCGTGTAATAACTGTTGTCCAGTACGTAAAAATTTCAAGTTTAGTTCTCATCATTGTCACTAACAAGAAGTGAAAAAAATGTGTTCGAATATCGACAATAATTGCGAACAGCCCAGGCGTCATGTGTATCAAATGTGTCTCGGTGACAATGTCAATTTTAGTACGGTAGTATTACGATTTATAGTCAATTTGCAGAGCAGTACAGTAAGTATATTTGTGAATCGTATGGAACTCTGCAAGTTTCATGAAATAATGGATGTGAAATTGGCCCATTCTGTCTAATTAATGTACCAAAAAAACACACTTTTCCATCACTCATTAAGAATTGCTCGCGGACATATATATTAATTAGAAGTTCTTTCGTTTTCTCGACCCTCTGAACGAGTCGAATAATGTTGACGCAATCTCTTTGAATTGTTGTGCACATATTTCTCATTAGTAATGCTCACGCTCACCTCTCGCTTTTCGCGCTACCGTAATTCACGGTTTCGCAAATTTGATGGGTGGCCCAAAGAATAAAAATACGTTACTCGGACCCTTCAATGGATAGGAGCATCAAAATTGTTCGACAGCTCAAACAGATCTTCGAGCCATACCGCACGATATTCAAGGAGCTGAAGGGAAAAAAGAAGTTGCACCTATCACAAAGTTTTTTGCAAAGAAAGAAACACTGGAAAATAGTAAGATGTTGTTTTGGGGGGGGGGGCGGTAAATTATGCGCGGATTTTCGCTTTTCGCAAGGGGTTTTGGAACCTAACCCCGAGAAAAGCGAGGCATGAGCGTAATACGACTGTCAAGTGAAAAGTTTTATTATATGGTCTTGTTTAATAAAGTATGAAAAAACAGTATGTGACAATGAATTACGGTATCTGCAGTGCGGTAGCCATGTAAAAGCAGAGTTCATCTACAGTAACATAACTCCCGAGTCTTAAGCAGAATAGCTAAGAACAAACTGGGAAATGAACACATAAATATGTATAGTGGCATTACATATTTATAGTAGTGTAGTGCAGTAGAGCACGTTTCCTTCACCCTCGCTTTTCCAGTAGATACTTGGCAGTTAATAAAGTGTCAGCGTTTAACGGTTTGTTTAATTCAAATGATTCGTTCCTCTCCTGTTACAAACTACGATATAAACGTATACAGCTACACATTTAATAACATAACTAAATCAACGGAACAGAATCCTTCTTGATCAGTTGTTAGTTCTTACGCTGGGTATATCAATGTTCGCCTTGTATGAAACACAAGTCCTCATCACCGTGTCTGCATACAGAAGCCATTCTTCGATCCTATGCTGGGCCACACACCTAAATCCAGTTCAAACTCCAATTTTCTGTCTGTTCAAGGCGCATTTTTTAAATCATTCTGTACCCTAAAATTTGATGCCTCAATTAGTTTTTTTTCTACATGAGGATGTTCCAACAAAATATTTTGTGTGTATCTTAACTCTCGCACGCCACAAGCCTCGCACTTCTCAACGTTGAATATTTGATCAGATTAGTAAAATTTTGTGAACGCTTCGAATTATTAAGCTTATTGCACATGAGTGCACAGCGAAAACACAAGTATTTTTAGACGCAAGAATTATCAGTCCGCCTTTACGAAAAGTTAATTTCTACACTTCTGAATCTGAAAAGGAATGGTATATGTAGTTTATGTTGTACTGTAAGTACTTTTGTCATTCAAAGTACATGCCAACCAAACTCTCTTCTCGAGCCAGCCTGGAGCTCTCGAGCCTTTATTTGTCGATTTCGATGTACTATTTTGTTGCAAGCGTCAAACTGTAGTAGGTATTATTCTCAACATGTTCGGTATGGAGCCATGAAACGCGATAAACTGATGAATACAGACTGGCTTTGTTTAGACTTTATCTGAGAGTTGGATGTGCTACCAATGCGACCCCCCTCACGCTCCCTCCTCAGGGAACGAAAACTGTTTCCTATGTTGTTTATGGGGGGAAATACTGCACACAGGGCTTGGCTGTGACGCAGTTTTGGGGTACACTGTAGCAGTATATTATAACAGCAACTTAGGCTGCATTTCCTCATCAGACAATTTTGTGTTATTGTCTGTGCGTTCAGAATTGTATTTGTCCGTACATATTTGGTTTTCTTAAGAGCTCAGATTATGTGACGTCAAATGGTAGTACGATAGTGATTTACGAATTCGAAAGTGAGTATGAGGAGGAAGTGTCTGCTCTTCGTGTAAGCTCCTATCCAATTGTTTTTGCTGAGGGACTAAGGGGAATTATTAAAACCTTCCAGGTTCGCTCGTCTAAGGGCCTATATTTGAACCCGAGATCAACAGAATAGGAAGCATGTGTGCAACCCACTTGGCTGTGAAAGTTAGTGTTTAATTTGAGTGATTTAATTTAATTCATTTATTTAAAAATTTAATATAAACAATAACAATGAGATACTTGTCCGTCAAAGGGCATTATATAATTAAAAGTTTGGAGATTAACTGCGTGTAGACGTTTCTCAAGCCATCATCAGGCTGCACGTATGAATTAAAAAGTAAAATTTTGGAATGGAATAGAATTCATTTGTTGAGTCACATTACCTAGTTTCAGAGATGTATCTGCTGAAACTAAGTTTTCCTCATTGCTCACTCTTTGTATTAATCCTAGGATTAAAATATTCTTAGTAGAGTGCGTTTTTATCATGCTTTTCTTTCAGTTGTTAGTTCTTATTCTGTGTTTTCTATCCTACTTTAAAGCCTATCAGTCTTAAGTACGACGTCGTTCTTGCTCTCCTCCCAACCTCATCTCTCTTCTGTTCAGCTGGTTTGCCCTTTCAAATTGAATCTTACATGCAAAGGTACCAAAGTTTCTCAGTTCTGTGACCTTTTTGCCCTGGATATTTAAGCAGAGATTTCAGTCTTGTTACACCAAGCAATACCGATTTATATCAAGTTACAATTAAATTCTGACAAAAGACAACATCAGTTGGTTTAAAAAGATAGAGCTCTCAGCTTCAGTTGTTACAGTTGCAAAATTTCATCTTTTATTTCCTACATACAGCCTGATGATTATTTGATCATAGGCCGAAACATATATATGTAGCTGATTTCCAGACTTCTAAATATACAGTTGTGTTTATTCTTACTCTAACACAACCGGGTGAAACACTTCAAAGTTAACAGCAATTACAGCCAACAAACAAAAAAAGTGAAAGAAAAATAAATGCAAAAATATAAATAATAGAGTAAAATTCGACAAAGGAGCTAAGCTCGTGGCGTAGTTTTGGTGACCCATGGAGGCAGGGTTGGCTGATTATACAGGTCAACGAAATCATGATAACAACAGAGAAATTCGACTATTTAATTAATTATTTACTCTAATGCAAAACCTGCAAGAACATTTTTACACTCCTTAAATTTTCAACACACCTCTTAACGACCATTTTATGCATTCATTTCGAAGAAAAGAACAGCGTTTTTGTAATGGATGCCTTTGAAATATGGTGTGTTGCGTCACGGATAATACCATATGCAGGCTTCTTGCGTAGCGGCTATGCGTTTAAAACAGGCCACGCTTAGGGAATGTTGCCAGGTCCGGAGCGTATAGGCTGCGTATCTTAAGAAGGGGATTATCAGTTATTTAATAGCAAATAGAAACTTCATTCTCCTTCAAATGACGCAGTTATTTTAAATTGCATATGAAGTGGGATTTGCGTTCCTAGGCTATGTTTTTCATGCTAAACGGATGAGAGTATAACAAAGATAAAAGTGTGCACGTTAGTGTCATTAACGCTTTGAAATCTTGCGTGTATCTCAATTTATATAAATGTAGATTCTTAAAGCAGAGAGGACGCAATTTTTATGTACTATAATGATCTGTTTTATAAGGCTATTTAGGTTTTCAATTGGCGTTTTTTTTAGAGTTACACAAAACACCTAATAGGATGCGGTAAACTGAAGAGTTTCTTAGTGTTACGTCACTTGGTGAATATTAGCCGCTGGGTTTGGAAGGTTATATTCAATCAAAGCACCTTATTTTATACATGTTATGAAGAAATGTAAAAATTTGTTTTAATCTACTGTTCTTGCAGTAATCAATAAAATGACGTGATTGAGAATGTATGAGCAAATAATTAACCTCTTAAAATATTCCAGAGAAGAGATTTTTGTCGCCTTGAAAAGAAAAAGTGATCTCAGGTTTATCGTAAATACGTGTCTGCTGTCACATCGGCCATTAAAAATCCACTATTAATTCTACATTTTGTCTTTGGGTTGTTTCAGTTACGGAGGAATCCTTCTACATAACTGAGATTAATTCGACAGATGCATAGTTAATTTGAGCTGTGTGAAGTTACTACGCCAAACCATAGGGAATTGGTAGCCTAGTGCTAAAAGAAGACGTAGTGTGTAGAATCAACCACATATTTTTTGAAAATGTTGTAAAAAGTGCCGGTGCTACCTTATGTTCTAACATTTTGACCTAGAAGTCTATATCAAGGCGGAATCGCGCGAACTTAATGGAGTGTTTAGTAGCAGTGTCGCAATTCGTTACAGGGTTTTGAAAGTTTCTGTGTGATAGGTCTTTGAAAATATGCAACGTTTATTAAATCTGTTATTAGAAAATAGAAAATGACAACAAGACTACTTAAGATTGTAACTTCTGGAATATGACTCCGTGTAGACTGGTATGTATGTAATACAGTTTCGGAGGAACGTATTTCCTTCGCATGCTGGGCAATCTAGCTGCGGTTTTTCGCTGTCAGCGTAATTTCCTTATGCTCGGCATTCCTTTTTCCACCTTCTGGACGTTGGACTGAAGAGGCTTCAGTTCTACACAGCCATATTTTGTCATTCGTTATTTATTTAGAATATTTTGGTGTATTTTATTGTACGTTCAAACACTGACCCAATGTCTAGACATTCCTACTGAGATTTTGTGCAGTTTTCCTCAGTAATGTCAGGGAAAGTCGACGATAATAACTTAAAAATATGTCACGTCCGCTTCCTGCCAATCATGTACAATTAATCCCCTGCAACTCACTATACCTTACATATGTAGGCAGATCATGTAGCTTCGTAGATTAAATCAAGAACATATTTTTTATTCCGTCGTATTTACTTCCTTGCTTTATTACTCCCTACTTTCTATGTAGATGAAGTGATGGCTGATAAACTGTATAATCCAACGCTGAATCGTACAAAAATTTCTTGATTTATTTGGGTACGGCGTCACTGCTTTAAGATAACTGACTTTAATACACGACAAATAAATACCCCGAAACTTTAGCCGACAACTGTGTGTAAGTATGCGAATGCGACATCACATGCAAGGACCTGAACACCTCTCAGCAATGCTTGAGGCCTATTGAATCCGAATATGATCTACGGTTTGAAGTTCAGGTGACCGTGCATCGTGATATATTCTTATAATAAAACCAACTAGATGCACTAGTTTCTCAAATTTATTTTTGGAATAAAGCTCTACATGTTTCGGACAGTTCCTCTGGCCATCATCAGGACTGCGAGCAGGATCAGGACGGACGTCCTGATCCTGCTCGCAAGGATCAGCAAACCTGTATGACATATACCATTGTTGTGTGTACAGTGAAAAACTCCTGATGATGGACAGAGGAACTGTCCGAAACATTTAGAGTTTTATTCCAAAAATAAATTTGAGAAACTAGTGCATCTAGTTGGGTTTATTATAGGAAAGTAAGATCTATGGTATTATACTTAGCGCAAAGTAATATCACACCCCTGTAATGAATTCGGGTCTTAGCAGCTGCAAGTCATTGTTCTTCCCCGTGTAAACCCCTCTAAATTACGTAATACCGGAACAGTAACATTACTCACTGTTCCTGTGAACAAAATATTATGTTCTTTCACTCAAAACCTACAAATAGATTCTGAACACATGGCTTCTGGTTTAAGTCTGACTTCGGTCCTAGCAATTTGTCTGCCTAGAATTGTACGTGGCTTGGTGCCAGGCAATGAGAGGAGCATGAAATAAAATCCTGGACATAAAAGTTGCTAAATCGGCAACCAGTTGAGTGGCTCTGACGAGCCAGAATTGTGCACCTGCAGCTCCACTCGAAAAAGCTGACCACCTTATCGGTGCCAAAAAACACTCCACCTAATTCTGCCCTCTAGTATACAGTTGTGTTGCACAATCAATCGTCAGTGTTGTCAGCTCCTTCCCGTTATTTAATTTGCTTACATATTTTGTTCATATTGAAAGAATATTTATAATATCTGAACCACCAGCACGTTGCCTCAAGCGGTAACTTTGCTGAATTATATTCAAGAGATATTACTTTCAAATTGGCGCCAGAAGTTTGACGATACTGACTGATGAGTTTCGCGCTATTTCGCAGGCTCTGAAGACAAACGTTTGAATACTAAGCCTATCTCTATCAGGCCACGATCTATTTCTCTACAAATTCTGTCGAATTCTCCAGGAATAAGTTATCCCAACACTGAAAGTTATATATTCCGAGATACTGACATCAACATGAATTAAACCACAAATTCAACGGGGCGGCATAGCATGTTCGGTATATCGACTGTCCACGAGCTGGACGGTCCGGGTTTCAAGCCCCAGTGGAGACAAGAAATTTTCATATTCTCCGTATTCGGCTGTGGGCCCACACAGCAGCCTGTACAGTGGTTGTCGGGGTTATTTGCTGGGGTTAATTGGCATTGACCACTCACCCCGATTTAGCGCCAAGTTTGAAAATATGTAGATCTGTGACTCGGCCTCCATCATGATCCTGCATTGGCGTGTTATGTGGTGACCTTTATCTGTAAAAAAAATCAAGACCCCTGTATTTATTACCTCTGTCTTTAAAGTTCTGATCACAGTTTTATATCTTCGTTTTGTGTGTCGTCCAAGAAATTTTTTAATATTACTTGTTTTCTTGATTTTTTCCAACTTCAAGCAGCCCAGAAACAACATTTTGGAAGCTCGAGCCGTCTCCATCTTCAGACAAAGTGTGGAGATACATCCATTCTCTTGGTTCAGAGATTCATATTTTTAATTGACTTCGATAAGGTTAAGACGTACAGGAAAAGGGAGTTTTTCTACGACACTTCAGATGCATTTTTTGCAATATTCGTAATAGTCATTGGAACTTAGGCACGTCTAGGGGGAGAGTTTCCTAGAGTCTTGTGCGATTTTAGCCCAGCCATAACTATAACGTAATTACAAAGGTTTGTAAAGCCTCACAATGTCAGATTTCTTGCAAATTCACTCAGCTTTTATCAGTTTGTTACATGGAAACGGACGGACTGACAGTCACGGAGAAGTTAATAGACATATTTTCAACTTTACTTTGTGAAGGGGTCAAAATCTAAGAGTTTAGTAATTACCAGTCCAAAACAATTAGATTTTATTTATTTGAGTTATATTCAACGAAGCTTTAAACAGTTAAAAATGTGTAGCGTCGTGTTATGGGACAATTTAATGAAGACCGAATTTTAAAGATTCCTGAAGGAAGCGCGTAGCATAATTTTTTGTATTATTCGGGAATTTTGCTGGAGGATCTGTATGAACCCACAAACATATCGGTCAGAAAATCTCAGGTATTTTATTTATATGTATTTTTTATTTCCTGAATACGACACAGTAAGGGTAAACACTCCAAAGTGAATGCTAATTAGGGGTAGCAGTCACATGTCTCAACGGAAGAGAACTTCAGGTCAGCTTCAAATAATGAAAGATGTAAATGCTCAGTACAGAGAAGGATATGTGTTGCTTTCGCCAGTGAATGAGAAATCTAATGCTTCTGCCATATTTTGTCTACCTTCCAACCATGTGCGAAAGTGCTTGTCAAAGCGAGCCATCCTAGACTAGTTCAGCGCGCACTCGGGACTTACGTGAAAGGTAAAGCAATCCCATTACAGGCCTAGACAGTCCTTGAAGGTTCCAGGAAGTTGAGGCTCCCAGATTTCAAGACAGTCGGCACATGAAGGTTGTAAGGTTGTCAGTTGTATGCACCGGCGGCCTTTGCCCCCAGGAAATATTCCTGGTACTCGGTTCTGTTAGAGGCTGAGGTGACTCCGTGCCATAGTGCGGCCGGAAGAATTATGTCAATGAAAAATTCCAGTGACACAATCGGGAATCGAACCCGCAACCTTCTGGCTTGTAGCGCAGTAGCCTCAAAGAACTGCGCCACCGCGTACCCCCAGGGCTTACGTAAAAACGCAAAATTAAAATCCTACGTCAGGAAGACATTAATATTTACCTGTAAGAGGATTCCAAAAAGTGATGAATGGAGTTTTCCAGTGTGCAGGTTTCTTCAGTTCAGCTAAAAAATCTTTACACTTACAAAGGTTCATGTCCTTACTCAGGTTGTTAGCCACCGGCCACCTATCGTGGAAAACCGGTTTCGATAGCAGGCTAGATCGTATGGGATTTTTGGAGGACAAAGTGGCACGTAAACAGGATTTTCTCCTGACATATATAATAACACCAATGCTGATTACTCAGTCATAGCTATTGACAGGGCCCTGAAGTGAAACAAATGCAACACCAATACGACAACTACAAGAACTTACAGGCTTGCAGAAACACGCTTTTAGAAGTTTACACACTAAAACCCAAAATGAACTTGAAGAAATATATGCGTTTAGGTGCGATAAGAGTGGAAGTCAATCGACTACAATGACACATCCTACTCCTACGGAAAAGATACTTTGTAACGGAAGACTGATTCTATAGTTATAAGCCTAGGAGATTCCCAAGTATCGATTTCTGTTCCGAATACGTTCTTCGTGTGTGGTAGGTCCCACATCTTAGCTCGAAATATCCTTGGCCTGATTTCCTCATGTCAGAAGGTATAGGAAGAACATGAAAACATGACCGACAATTTACCCGAAATGTCACCCTCGGAATATTTTTGTATAATGAAGTCGAGACATAGGCACCAAACTTTTTCCGAATAGTACTGGAGCTGTTACAAATGTGGAGTTACTCCTAGCCAGGAATAGGGCTCATACATGTTTACGGTGGATCCACCGAAATGTTTGCATTGTATCTTGAAATAATATACAAATCTTCTGTTTTGCTGTTGTAAATTCGCAACATATTTTACTCTTTCGAGAGACTACAAAGTGAATACGCTCAATTATTGCATTTCTTTAGTTATTTAATATGTTACATATGACTATTGCAAACGATAGGCTATAATGCTTTAGTATTCCTTGAAATGGAACATAAAAACTAGAACACCGTTAATAATAGTTTTGTTTTGCTGTTATTCTTATGTTATTTTACGATATATGTTCTGGTTTCTTCTACAAAGCGATCATCAAGCAGTCGAAGTACTTCAAAGAAGCTGGTCCTGTGCAGTGCAAAGATTATATCGTAAAACACAGTTTAAGATCTTACCTTACAAACAAGTGTACAAAATTGAAGGCAAAATACACTTGTCTGTAACTTTTGTACCTCAACGGTGTATTACGATATAATCTTTGTATTGTGCATGACCAGCTTTTTTTGCGTATTGGATTACCTGATGATGGCTTTGTAGAAGAAGTAGAAACACGTGGCATCAAATAAAGTGAGGATAACAGCATAACATATTTGTGATTGGCGGTGTTTTTATTTTCCTAAAATTTGGGTTTACGTTATTACGGACATGTCTTTTTAAACGAATTGTTTTTTTTGTTAAGGAATTTTTAAACTCTCGGACTGAACTGCTAAATTGTTTTCATATGGGTTTTAGGTGAATTTATTATTTAGAAAGAAGCAGGTTGCTTTAGCGGTAACTTTCTGCACTTACATTCGAGTAGTGCCTGGTTAGAATTTTGGTCAGGAGGCTAATGTGATGAGAATGAAGGAAGAAAGGTGCCCAAGAAAGCACCGAAAGGATACAAAGAAGGGAGAAGACTAGATGGAAGGCCCAGAAGGAGACAGTAAGATGCGGTGGACAGAGGTGTTACGAAGATGTTGAAATTAAGGAATTGGAGTAAAGGTCGGCAGAGGATAGAGATGCCTGGAGGCGGAGGGTCGAAGAAGCCAGGGCCCAAATTGGGCTGTAGGGTCATATAAGAAGAAGAAGATGACGACGACGACGACGAAGAAGAATAAGAAGAAAGAGAAGGAGAAGAAACAGAAGAAGAAAGCCAGCTATACTAATTTAAATGTCTTGTAATTTTTCTTGGTGTCTCCAAGTGTATGCCAGCACAGTTCCTCGACTAAACCACGACCGTTCCCTAAGAAATTCTTCCAGATAGTAGGATTATTTTCGGCCCTAGCCTGAGTTACTGCCACTGTCGTAGAAGAACCGAAAATTATTAGTTCTCAGTAGTACCGGTAGGCCTACAACATAAACTAGAAATACTGGAGTAACTAATGTAGACCAAATTTATGTGTCTGACGTGTTCCGGTTAGATGTAGCAGTGTTCGAAACTCGACTAAAATACGAATGTGACCTGCGTAATGTAGTCATGAATGCTGAAGTCGTCTGCACTCCACCTCATATGAACTTCCCTCCGAATATCGCTTCTCTAAAATTTGTACAAATATGTGTTATCCACAAATAGCGACCCTAGAAACATGATTGTTAAATATCCGATGCCATTCCACTCAGTTAAAATGTTTAAAATCATTATCATCGACCGGTCTTACCAAAGGGCGCAATAAGCCTTCCACTTTCAGTTTGGTTACTGCATTGCTTCACTGGGTGTAGCATAGCGGTGGACTCCAAAACGTACAACATGAAGCCGTTTCCAATAACCGCTCAGCGTGCGTCGTTAACACTTCCGTCTAATCCGAGATGATTCGATCCTATTTGGTTTCAAATAGGAAATCTAAATAAAAAGGTTTATAGCATTTTGTTTTACGCTGCTTTTGTTGACATTGTCTGTTTACACTAAAATCTACTGCTAGACGTATTGACCGCATGGGTAATCCTTTTGTACACTGGAAAATGTATGGCAAAACTTTAAGTATGTCAAAATAGACAACAATTGAAGAACATTTGATCATAGTGTTATATACGCGCAATGCAGAATTTCACCAGAAATTGTCGGTCAGTGCTGCTATTCAGCCACATTGGTGTGTAACAAAGCTGGCTTATTCTACACATCTTTAAATGATGTGTATCGTAAAACGTTAAACAAATTTCGGTGAAATTCATGCAACATATTTGCATAATTTTGGTTATACACTATAATTTTTAGCAAGATTGGAGGATTACAACGCTTTTTTTACATATTGCCGTGAATGAACGTTTGCACACATTGTCCCCGTCGCGTAAACCGTTTCATAGCTTTGTTATGGGTATTTCATATTCCAGCCGTATTGACTCGTATCAAAGCTTACTTCACGCAGGGGAGGAAATGGTGTTTACTAAATATTCCATAAATAGTTTCGTACCTGCAGTTGCAATTCTATATTTTCCATTAATCCTCTGGGGAAATATGGATTCTGTTTATCTCGTCTGATATTTTTGTGTGTTGCCGAATTTAATATGGCGCAAGGAACGCCACTGGAAAATTTGTGCAATGTGGTAGGAGTGATCTCTTTCAACGTTCCCTTATACAGGAAAACACGAAAATTAGCTGCCACTGAAGTGCAACCAAGTGACAAAAACATGAAACAGTTTACACAACGGACACGATTTATATTCCGTTGGGAACATACAAAGATTGCAGATAATCGTCTTGACGGAACATTCAAGTATGGAATTAAACTGTTAATACCTGATAAGAAAAAAACTGTTCAGATTTTAGAGGAAAGTTTTGACAATTCAGGCCTCTAGCTACGACTTTCATACAAAACCATTCAGTTTGCCCCTATACGGACGCTATGAAATCACACATTCGCACTCGATTCACGCCATGCATTTAATATTTCACAAGTAACAGCGTGATAGATTTTGTCGGCAAAGTATGACACTGCAATGCCTACCGAAGCACATGTAGCTCTTAATTGCTTCATAATTTTATACAATTTGAATATTTATGCCTTTAATTTGAAAATTTCTTAAGAGACAGTTTAATAAACATTATGGGTAAAGTACTGACCGCCTCTGTGGTCTAGTGGTCAGAGTTTCTGGCTACAGATACAGAGGTCCCGGGTTCGATCCCCGGCGCTACCAGATTTTCTGAGTAGTAGCGGGTCTGGAACGGGGTCCACTCAGCCTC
>Ga0136643_10007906_pt1 | contig 15461 bp, 14 predicted proteins | sample TergutLab28metaG_FD_96883 | JGI IMG/M metagenome (GOLD analysis project Ga0136643, IMG submission 96883) | Labiotermes labralis P1 segment gut microbial communities from Petit-Saut dam, French Guiana - Lab288 P1 (version 3) (version 3) | ecosystem: Host-associated > Arthropoda: Insects >... | reverse complement strand
TGTGTGTGTGAAACTAGGAGAAGGTATGTAGTCAACACAACTTAATCACTGAGGTGTATTTAATGACTGTGATGGAAACAACTACATGTTTCGGCCTGTATTGGCCACCATCAGGTTGTCTAGGGAACTTAAGGGCTAGCTATATGCATGCGCGCGCGCGTGGTGTAGAGATCCCTACATACGCATAGTTTGACAAACCGAATCAAAACAGGGGTCAGATAAAACTATGAAACATAACAGGTACAGGTAGTAATACAGAATACATGAAATATAAACTAGACAATAACTCTAATTTGTGGAATGGGGTGGGGGGGGGGGGGGGGGGGGGGACAGAGAAAACGCCCCCCCACCCCCTCAACGCCACACCTTGCGAGAAAAGTCCCTCCCCCCCTTCCACAAATTGGAGTTATTGTCTAGTTTATATTTCATGTATTTTGTATTACTAACTGTATCTGTTGTGTTTCATAGTGTTTTATCTGACCCCTGTTTTGATTCAATTTGTCAAACTGTGTGTATGTAGAGATCTCTACACCACGCGCGTGCGCATGCATATAGCTAGCCCTTCAGTTCCCTAGACAACCTGATGATGGCCAATACAGGCCGAAACATGTAGTCGTTTCCATCACAGTCATTAAATATACCTCAGTGATTAAGTTGTGTTTGACTACATGCCTTCTCCTAGTTTACACAATCGAATGTTAAGTCTTGTAACATATTATGGTTATAAGTAAAATAATGAACAAACTAAGTCAGTCACACGCCTACAGAATTTGGATGAAAATATAAACATGACACACTGATTAAAAAAAAAGGCCGTAAGTTAGACTGGATAATTAGTGTGTTATGTTCAGTGTATATGGAGTTAGGAGTTAACTGAACTGTCATGACAATGGTTAAATTTGGCAAAAACATGAAGCCACAGTTCAATAACTTGCTATTGTCCTTACCAATACAACTGTAGAAATTGGGCCTTATCAATTCTTATCAAATAAACACAGCAGAATACACCAGCAAATGTAAAAGACCGTCAACAATGAGAACTCCATCTTTTGCATTTAGGGTCTGTCCCTCTGCAGCACCAAGGTTTGTGCCCCAGTATGAAAGAAACTGGTGTAAATTGTCTGTAGCCAGAAGATGAGACAGCTCACTTCACATCAGTGCCTGTGTTTGCCAGCCAAGAACTCCGTAACGGGTCCAAACAGATGGAAATCATTGGGCACAAGATCAGGACTGTAGAGAGGCTGCTCCATAATCTTCCATCCATATAAGTTTCACCAGTGATACCTGGTTGGCAGTATGGGGCCCAGTGACCTCAAACTATTTGGACCCCTTAAGAAGTACCTACCTGCATGCAATTTGCAACAGATATAGACAAGAAGTATGCTGTCACCTCCTGGCACAGACACTTGACACCAACCTTTTCTACAATGGAATAAAAGCCATGGTGACAATGCGTGCTGAATGCTTAAACATCATTGGCAACTACATGACGTTTTGACATTACCATGTGCAGTCATTAGTTACGAATACAATGAAGTCAAAAGGGAGTGTCTGACACCAGTCTTTGTTACTTTTCATTCTGAAACTGGAACTATTCTAAGCTGTATGCATTATGTACTTATTCAGTGTTTATTGTAACAGGTATTACCTGCTTCACAATGAACAACAAAATAGAAGAATGTGTGCAGAATAAAGAACAACATAAAGTGGAAACAAAAGGATTGGAATAGTTTGGGCACTGAGTGTGAAATGAGAGGAAAAAACTACCAAAATATGCATAAGTGGATCCAGCCAGAAAATACAAAAGGACATCCAATAATGGAAAGAGTAACTTCTACAAGCAATGAATAAACAGCAGAAGAATGGAACCAGAATATGTTTGAGGCCAGAAGAAGTAAAAGTGACAGTATCATCAGTCATCAACATATCATCCTATCATCTTCATATCCTTCATGCTTGGTTTACTGTCTATAATAAACGCCCAACAACAAAGGGGAAACAATTATAAGACTATATTAAGAGTGAATACAATATTGAACAAAGCAGGTATGTCCTGACATGTATGTAAGAACTGAGACAAGCATGAAAAACCTCAATCTGCATAGCTGGTCTCCTAAAATGTTTATGGCTATACTTGCTATACACATTTTTCTCATCTCAATGAATAAACATTCATAACACATTTTGAGTCCTCGCTATTCAAAAGGCAGTGTTGCTTTATTTAATGTGTAGTATGTTGTTCACTCATAATGCAATGATGGTGCTAAAGCAAACAGAAGCATTAATTTAAAATGTGGTCTGGGCACTGTACACTCATAGATGTTTCCATATGTTCTGGAGAAACCTGCTGCCTCCATTTTCAAGGTAGAAGTGATTCACACTGGGATGCAGATAGGTAGATAGAAGCAGCACATTCCTCCACATTTACAACAGCTTATGTGAATGCATTGTGACATACTTAAATTCAGGAGACCAGACTCATTGTCACTGTTGTTAAAACTTCAAATCTCAATTGTCAAGAAAATTTCAACCACCGATGTAATTTTTTCATTATTCATTCACAGGCAGCAAAGAGGTATTTGTATTATTTAGCTATCCCATGGCAACTGCTTGTTCAACGCACAGCTTCTTTGCATTTCTACTCATACATTTCCAACAAAATGGTGGGTAAGAAGAGTAGATATAACAGGCCACTCCATACCATTTAATGCTCACACAAGGTGTTACTTGGTATAATTCCTAGTGATGAAATATAATGAATATAGTAATGGAACTCCAGGCACTACATGAAGTGGAAAATCTCTTGACTAGATGAGCACCTGCCAACTGCTTTTAAGAGCTCGTTCCATGAAAAGACAATTCTTAAAAACTTACAATACAGCTTCAAGTAAAGGTCATAATGGACCAATATGAAATTCCAAATTTTTATAGCTTAGGTCTCCATCAACATCCCACTGTCAAATTCCACCAAAATCTTTCAGGTATCAGAGGTGAAACATGAACATTATCTTAATGTTATGCATTCATTTCATACATTTCATGCGGAGAATAGATAGAACCGTACAACTTCTGGCTTGTTTTTATACTTTACCCCACAGTCATGTTCTGCCAGCTAACAGACAAGACTTGCAATAGTTAGATAAATCCATTTCCAGGGAATAAAAGCTGCGCATGCTACACCACAGGATCCAGACCACAATCTGGAAAATCCTATTACAGTTTCCTCTACACTTCCTTCATAACTTAAAGCTCCAATGCTTTTGTCTGTCAATATGGAATTCTACACAATGAAATACACATGATCATCACTATGGCACTCCCAAATGGCTCCTGTTCATTGAATGATTGAAACGAATCCCAAGAATATCACATTTCAGATGCCCCATCTCCATTCCTAGGTAAAGTAATGTGGGGAATCAGCTTACTCAGTGGGTCATATTAGATTCACTTTATATGATTCTGGTGATGATATATCACATCTGGCATCATTTACTTCATGGACTTGGTCCATCACCTCATTCAAAACCATGAATATTAGGAGAGGCTCAGTACCTGTTGTCAGACTGCAAATATAGTCAAAACTTGCTTGGCCACTGAGTGAGGTTGCTTACTGGGCACAGGTGAGTAGGTTTTGGCCCTTTTCTTATCTAGACTACTGGGAATGGCAATGCCCCTTAAATATACTGTTTCATTCCTTTTTTAGTGGGACACTGTGCAAAGGCTATTAAGCAAATGGATTCAATAACAAAACAGTTAATCCACATCCACAAGCACAAAGTAATTAAAAATGGACTAACATAATAATTTACCAAATATTAATTTGGAGTAGGCTACCAAATAATCTGTATGCAAAAATAAATATAATTCGCCACAAATTTGTCATAGGTAAAATATCCAAATCAAAACAATGGAGTGAATAATATAATTACTGCGCAAAACACCAAGGCCAAACAAAAAAGACATACGCAAGACCAAATATCAATCAGGAAAAACCACACGAGATATAAACATAACAAAAAAGAAGCATATAGCTTTACAAATAGTCCATGTGGCTGAGTTTGTACAGCAGTCTGATTCCTGTCGATGAACCAAAATCAAATTACCTGCAAATAGAAAAGACGCAGAGTAATATCCTGAATCAGTTCCTCTGCAACGTCTTCTGGGTAGAATTTGGCACGGAACTTGAACTGAAGTGGGTTCTCCTTCTTCACATCTTGGCTCATCACCTGCAATGCAGAACATATGTACTTCAGTTTTAATGTTCCAACAGTGTAAGCTGGTGTAGCACATACAAATTATGCCTGAAGTAAACAAATTAAACCACACATAAATCATGTTCAAATAAAGACAACTAACTGCTGTGCATACTCAGTTCTGTGAATTCAGAGAATATGCATAACGAATCAAAAATGTTATAGTAATGTTCTGAATGTAACAAAAAAACATCCGTATAGATAATTTTATCAAACCACGGTACTGTCTTACTTCCAGCAACTTGCTGCAACTCTGTATGTTGAATCACCCAAATGGATAGCTGTTGAAAGTGTCCCCTTGGGGGCAAAGCCTACATTTCAGTGTTCCAGTAAGAGTTAAAATACCTGCAACCCCAGGACCAAAGGGCTGCTGGATATCACAGCGTTCTGGATTTTAGAACATCATACCTAATGTGTATCACAGTGTACAGAGCAACCTCATAGACAGACCTAACCATTTAATTTGTCACCTGATACCCTGTCCTGTTTTCCTTGCCAAACACTCTCTTCGCTTTCATCACCACCTTACATCATTGTGCACAAAAAAATGTTAAAGAAAAAACAGACAAGACACAGAAATTAATTGCCAAACTCTCAGAATCGGTGCTGGGTGATGTCAGTTGAAGGAAAAGCAAAATGTAATGGGCCTCTTAAGTCAATTTCCAGTCAACAGAGCTTTCCAGATCATCCAGTGCCAAACATCACAGCTTTTCCTGTACTATGTTCACATAATTTACAAAAGGTGCATCACATATACCACCTGAACTAACCTGTATCTAAGAATGAAGCCAAGAAAATACACTGCACTGCAAAAAACCAAAGCAAATGTTTCTTTCTACTATTCCAAAGAAAAGTACAACAATGTCAAAAATGACAGGCTGAATTAATTAAATCATAACAGGTTGAGTAACCAAGCAAGGTAATATGCTAATAAGCAAAAGCAGCTCCAGGAATATAATCATGAGATCTGTGTTCCACACAGTTCTTAATCACTGAACACACCAAAATGTTACGTCAATCAAATTTGACTTTCTCCACTATGTGACTACAACAAAACATTCTAAGACAATGGCACTTCAGAGACTTATTCAGCCTCCGCCCTCACTGAAAAAGGGGGGGGGGGCTATCATAAGACCCAATGAGTACACTATCTTTCTTTTATGCCCAGGGAACGAGACACAGCATATATCCAAAATCTGGTTTTCTTAGAGTACTGTATTTTAAGCACATAATGACACAGTGCAATTTGAGGGGCACAGGCAAGAGAAACGCTAACAATGTCCGCAGTTGCAAGAACAATATGTCACCATCATTAAATTTCAGAAACATATTCAGTATACAGTAAATGACTCGTGTATTATATACATACATCAGTGGTATGAACCTGCAGACTGCATGCAGGCTGCCAAACACCCCAAATTGGACTACATGTCAAGTAGTATTAATATTCACAACTGCACAGATACTGAGAGGCTGATGGCAAGGAAGCATCATACAACTTCTCACTGTTATCCTTTCACCCATTACACTATATAAATTAATGCTGGCAAATCAGATCCATAAATCCATTCCGAAGTTTAGTTTCATGTACTAAATTAAGGATGCACTTTAACGTGCTCAATACAGCATGTCATTTAGTTGGAAAACCTGGACGAAAGGCACCACCTGTTAGATGGGAGGACAGTACTAGGTAAAGTGGATAGTAATAAAAGTGATACCGCAGACTGCAGTCATCTGGCTTCAGACTCCATCAAGGGCATGAACTTTTCTCACACAGCCAAGAAACTTCAGGATCTACAATTTGGAGCTAGTGGATACTAATAAGTGCACAAAATGAACCTATTAAGGGAAAGGCTGTGGCTGTCTATATATATCATGTATGAAATTAGGGAATTAGCAAAATTTTGTACTGGAGTTCAACATTTCACTTTGCATAGCGAAACCCATGTTATTTGTATTGGGCCAATATCTGCTGTATTATATAGTTCTTCTAATTAACGTTTCCTGATGAGATGGTATTTGTAAAGAGAGAAAAAGATACATGTAACATTCTGTATACTGACAGAAATAATTTGTAAAAAAACATTATGGACACCAAACCAAGGAAATTAAATTTTTAAAGAATTCTGAAGATGAAATATTGTAAGAGATATGAATAGTGTTCCATACACTGTCCAGCTAAAAAAAAAAATCACATTTAGGAGAATCGGTCTGTCTCGTCAGGTAGAAACACTGTCCACCACAACAGGCTCTCCATCCCTCCTTTCCACCTCAGACAGGCCATTTCTTAAAATGATGTGGTTATAATAGACTGAGACAACAATGGACAATGTCCAAATCACAGATGTAACTTGGCCAAAAACAACCGAAAGGGGGGGAGGGTCATATCGGTCATGGATATTAGGAACTCGGATACCTCTAATCTGTGTTCCACAAAACACAGGTTTTCAATTTTTTGTTTTCAAAACACCAAAATAATTGTTTGCTATTTTCCCGCCAAAAACTTAGTAAGCAAAAAAATCCCCTCGCACACGCCATGCTACGCCTATGTCAAAAATAGCAGTCATAAGTGCAAGAATATTAAGTTTCATAAGCATTTTCTTCTGTTATTTTTCTCAGATGTAACTCTACATATGACCTTAAGTTACTTATAAGGCTTGATAAAAACACACGCTTTTCTTGTGAAGGGATGTAACGAAATGCAAATCACTGTTCAATGCACACTCAATCACAGCCATATGTGCAAGAAATTTGTAAATGCAGGGTATGATCTTCAGTATTCTTTCACAACTGCCTCCCAAACGTTCAGTTGGGTTTTGGGGGAAGGGGTGTACAGTCATGAAGGCATTCAAGGTTCTTCATATTATTTACTACATCCCAACATTCCATCAACTCTTCTGTCTCGTTTACTTCTATGTGGCATCTTGAAACACCCACGATGTTACAATGGGGCAAGACTGTCATATGCTACCGGATGTGCCATTTTGAAGATGGATGACTGATATCAAAACTGATCTGACAGATATAGGCTGTAATGGCAAGTGATGTGGAATGTCCAGGTATTAATGGTGCTAAACATATGGTTTCTACTGTCAGATGATTTTCTCAAAAAGTCAACCGCAACACCCGCCCATTAACCAAACCCTGATAAACGTAATTGAATTTGGTTATCTTAAGTTTTATGTCCGGAAAAAAGACCACATTTTACACACAACTTTTACAAAGACCTTTCACGAGAAAAACAGAAGTTAAAAACATTACGGCACCCGTTGGCCACATTCAGATTTCAGCTTTGTAGTGTGGGCTGCTTATATATGATAAAAATAACGAGATAAATAGTAACAAGCTACAAATTACATGAGATGACGAAGCAACGTACACGTTCGCACATTTCACATGTAAAAAGCGTTACACATGAAATATTTCAGATTACAGTATTACAGAAAAAATGTTCACCTAAATTTTCTGAACAGGCATGTTTGCAGTCATTACACTCTTCACTGGGATTTCTGCAGTTCAGTGTCCCTTGCTAACTTCTGTCACCTCTAAAATCTGAAGAAGAAATGCAAATTGCAATCTAATATGCCAGTGTTCATCCACAAGCTGTGAAAAAATTGTATTTTTCAAAGTTCATGAACAAAAAAAGCTTGGTGGCAGATGTGCTGCCAAATGTTGTTAGCATTTTCTTTGCTGAAGTTTTGATGGTGATGGAACTTTCGTGTGGGCTGTAATTTCCCTCAGTGAAAGCATCTTTCAATGTGTCATTCTTGTGTAATTTCAGTTTCCTTCATTTGCACCTCTACCATAATGAGATCAATGCCAATTGCACAAGAGTTCAGGAACACCTGGATTTCATTTTTGTTCTTCTGAAGATCTCCTAACTTCGGACAGAATAATTTTGGAACCGCTGAATAATAAAAACTTGTCCTTCAGCATCCTCCCAGTCATGTGGCAAAGAGGTTGATATGAGAACAATTTTGTAACAAGGAAAGTGGTTAAGATTTTGTTCGGTCACGTGTTTATGCAAGAGGTCCAGTTTCACTTCAAATGCATCCACATCAGAAAATACGTCACACAGAAATTTACCTATTCCATGACATTTCATAGGAAGTTCCACAATTATGCGAACGCGCCTAAAAACCGCGAATACATACACGCAATTCCGGGTTTCGCAAATAATTAATATACTAACATGCCGCGGAAGCGCACGCATCTCTTCCCCATCAAAACACATTCGATTTACTTCGTCCTGTACGTACACCGCCTAGTGGCCCACAGCCATTAGCATGTTCGCTCACAACATCCTCAGTGCCGGCTGCTGCGTGCGTGGAGCTGCAGGATTAGAAGGGGTTTATGTAACTTGCACAGGCTACGTTGCACCATATATCAACAAATGGGACACAGGCACACCGTCCTGGATCGTTTATTGTCCTTGAGTTCAAGTACATCTGCACCAGCTTTCAGATGCTAATGCTTGTCAGTTACAGTACCATACTTTCCAATACACGGCGATGGGCCCGCACCCCCCACATCAAATTAAAAATTCCGTTGCTTCAGCTCCAGAATTTCGCCATGGATCTGCCACAGGGTCACGTACTCGCTATTATAACCAACAACAACCTTACCGTCAATACCTCTTCCTCTATTTAGAGAAAGACGGGACGTAGTATAATTTATACAAACCTGGTTTACGTGTATTTTGTAGCGCTTTCACTTCCTCTACTCAAATAGCATTGAATGATTGGATGTATAGTGAAAAAGCGGTCGAGGGCTAATTTAAAGCACTATCCCAACATCTCCCAAACAACACGACAACGAAAAGCCATGATCACGATAGATGTTTTCCGGGTCGAGATCTAAACCCGAAGCCTCGGGGTGCTAGCTACACCACCACGAAGTGCCACGAGGGGAGGTAAAGATACGGACAAAAAACCGCCAATTTTAGGGGCGCTGGCAGAGCAATTTGGGAAAAGCGACCGTTAGCTTCGTCACGTCCGTATGTCCTTACGGTAAAACCTGAATTCTACTGGTTGGATTATCACATAATTTTTCGGCCGTACAAAAATTACAAACTTTACACGAAGACCGTACATTTATGCCAATATCTCGCCGTTTACGGGCTAAGTGTAAGTAACATGGCACAGCCAAAGCGGCCAAAGAAAGAACTAACGTCCATATACTACAAAGCAACCCACTGATCGTGCACTCGGAGCGAAGTGACACGCGAGCTCGTTTAGCCAAGGCGGGTCTGCTAGGTCCTTCCTTCCTCCTCCCATAAACTCTGGCATGTGAGGCGGTCACCCAGTCATGTTACGTCTCATACAGAGCAGACGGTCTGTAAATGTGGAAGTTTTTCGGTGAACAAAGAGTACTGTTCATTTACAGTATTCTTGCAAGGTGGCATGGCTTACATTATGTGACGTGCACTGAGTGAGCACAAAACCAGTGGGCCTGTGCTTTTCGAAGACACAATAACTTCCCATCCTTGCCTTCGGTACGCTGTAGTAACATTCAAATTAACATAAGAATAAAATTGTACTGTCATTTCATGCGGTATAAAGCTACGCACACACACACCATATTTCTCACTAGCTGCCCTATAATAAGTACTCGGCGAACGTTTGAGACTCGCGGATAGTACCCTCCTACATCTCACGGTCCGAATACGTGCGATTTTTGTCTGAAGGACTCACAAGTGTTCATGTGAACAGGTCACATTCATTGCCAACATTGAGGGGCAATATTCGATAGAAACTACCCCTATTTCAAGACAAGAGCTCCATCATGTGCCGACAAACACAGTCCAGCGTGTGCGAGGTCCGCTTAGAAGCTGGAGGTCGAACTTCCAAGAAGCATCTGTGAAATAACGAAGCAGAACTGCAAGAGCGCAATGGTCTCCAAATTCCGGGCGGATGCAGACGTCGTATGCGACAAAGCTCCCGCGAGAGCTGCCGAGCTGAGGGATACGATTAGCGGGATGCTGCGTACAGCATATTCCAAGTTATATATATATATATATATATATATATATATATATAAAAAAGAAAAAGTGGCGATTTGGTTTATACTGCCGTAAATCTGCTGCTAAGATACGTGTATAAAGAAACGTACAAAGCAAGTGCTGTGTCAACATGGAAGAGTATATTGAACATGTTCGCACTTCCAGTGTCTTTCTAGAAACTCTTTACGAATCGCCATTCGTGTTACACCTACTTGTGTTACTTGCTTATGCTTCAGGGCCGAAAATGTGAGATCGGGAATGACACATACGAAAATACGTTTCTGATATAAACGATCCTTTTCTGTTTCCAGTGTTTTCTTAACGAACCGTAGGCGTTTTCGAGAGAAGTCGCCTTAGAGACACTTTTATACACAGTTCGAAGATAAGGTATCAGTTCTCCTGGAATGTGACACTGTGTAATGTCACAGACCAGATACCTCATCCACACCTCTGCGAAAACCTTCAAACACGCGCAACCGGAAAATAATTCAGACGAGTAACCTGACTACCAATTGTGCTCGACGCTCGTAAGATTTTTCAGAATGCACACACATACACCAATGGTTCAAAAAGTTCGTATTTTTTTTTTGAGAATTATTCAACACGCGTCACTTTTTATGAAACCGAACCACAAGCTACGATGTTTTGGCATGCAGCCCACTGACTAGCAACGTTATTTGTTCCCAAAATGACTAGCAAACCGGCGTTCCTGCGAAGAAAATTATGGACGGACAACAACCTGTCCTTACAGAGCGACACAATTTCTGGAGACTATCTGGAGTTCAACTGCCGAACCCTAGTGTTTATGAAGTTGCATCCGGCAAATTAAAGAAATTTATTTAGGATGCAGAATTACTGACGGCGTATCTTTGAGGCGAACAGATCATGATTGTTTGCTGGGCCACCCTGACCTGCAATACGAAATTCATGGCAAGATGTGGAAAGCTCACCTTTGAATTAACGCCAGTGCCCCCATACCCCGCCCATTTGCAGAGCACATAGTTCGTTACAGCTTGACAAAATTATACAGAACTTCCATCTGTTTAGTAAACTTTATAAGAAACGTTCATCAGTAATCGAGTGGCAAACAGCATGTACCTTTCAACACGCAGCAGTGACGAAATGAACTAGTTTAAACTAGAAGATAGACGTTAATACACGTGCAAAGTAAATACATAATAAGTCTAAGAAGGGCATTATTTGGCGTTTCTATTTCGTTTCAATGCCAAACGAATAAAAATTTCAGTTTACCTACGGGAACACAACTAGGTGGCAGCAACGGCGCTTAAGAGCGCACCTTTCAGTTATTATTGTATCGACAATAGGCTACTGAAAATATTATCTCCAGATCGGATTGCATCATCAGTGCTTTTCCTATCAAGATGTCTTCACACTACTTTAAAAAACCGTGTTCCACGTTTTAAAACATCTTGTGTGCATTCAGACGACAAAATCAAAAGAAACTCACACCACGTAACGAAGAGAACAGTACTGTTTCTTTCCGAAGAAATGTACCCCAGTCTATTAACGATACGCCCGTCTTTGCTAAAACTCTCAAGTTCACGGAGCGCACACTCAGAGAAACTGTGATATCAGAGCGTCTTCAATCTTTCTGTAGTCTGTCTTATGACACATCCATTGCCTCTTCCAAAGTGAGTTTTCCAAACAGTTTGATCTAGTGTTTCCTCTTTCAATTTCCAATATCTTCTCTTTTCCTTAAGGTCATCCGGCAGCGGCTTGCTTCTTTATCTCATTTTCCCGTCACATCTGTCCTTCAATAACATGTTTCAGAGGGCAGTTCCTACGCAAGATGTGACTAATCCAGTTAGCCTTCCTTCTTTTTATTGTTTGTAGGCTATTCCTTTCCTCCTTGAACTCTACATAACACTTCTTCATTCTTCACACGACCAGTCCCAACTGATCTCCATCGTTCCCCAGTACCATAATTTCAAAACTTCCAAGTTATTTCTGATCTATTTTCCGAAGTGTCCAAGTTTCAGCAACATACAAAGCTATGGTCTGAATGTACCACTTCACTAGTTTTTTTTATCCCTAAATTTAAGCCTAATTTGCTGATGAAAAGAGCCTTCTTCTTGTTCAGTGCTACTTTGCCAAAGAAATCCTGGATTAAATTTCAACTGTACATCATTTGTTACCATGTACCAAACAGGTGACATATTCCACATTCTCCGACTGGTTATTATCTATCATAATGTGTACTACAGAAGGCTGTCTTCAGATTCTCAATATCTTAATTTTTCCACATTCTTTTCCATTCCGCAGCATCTTCCAATTTCAATTAGTCTACCAACCGTCGCTACTTTAGCCACTAGCAGTGTCATCCGCAAATTTCACAGTACGGATTACTTGTCCTCCTAGATTGAAGTCTCCAAACCCTTCAAGAGTTGCTTTGGTAATTTATTTGTAGTACTAGTTTAACAGAATCGGTGACACACGGCATTCTTCAGCAACTGTAATGTACGTGCAACAGTTCATCAGTGGAAGGAAAATTTGTGGAAACCGCACGTAAATAAGCGTTGTCAAAAAATTTCGATAATTTTCAACATGACAATCCTTGCGAAATGTAAACCCAGTAACAATGCAATGTCTGTAAATACAGCTCACTCTTAAGTGCAATATGATGTGGCTCAATGAACAGGAAAATCTGATTATTTGAAGATTCAGGTTTTCTGGGACGAGGAACATAAATACTTATTTCTAGTACGAATTCCATTCGAGGCAAGCAAGAATAAACGACTATTACTGTCTTCTGGGATGTGACACCGTGTAGTTCGGTAGATACACAAGGACATAGGCCTCCATCCATAGGATATCGACTGCGAAATGCAAGCATCTAACCAAACTACGCGCGCGACATCTCAGCAGACCACAATCTTCACAGCCACTGACGTGAGAATCTCGACCTTACAAACAGGATTCAAATTAATGACGAAAACATGTTGGGGCCAACAGAAATGGATGAAATTTTGCAAAGGGCCGTTACACACAAGCGCGCGCGCGCGCGCCAACACGCACGCACACACTTTTATCCAGACTAAGGTATCTGTGTAACAGTATTCGCATTAATCAATACGATAATTACAGCACCGCGTAGGAAAATTGTATTAAACAGTCCTTGCAATATCCACGCAAAAAATTTAATGGCCTAATTTGCCAACTGAATACTTCTCCCGTAAAACTCGAATAATTAAGCGCACAAATTCATGGGGAAGGGGGAGTAACTGGTCCTGGAATTCCCTGTCAGTTCTGGCGGCTAGGTTAAGCACAGTATTCCCAAGAGACCACTACCACCAGACCACTCTATCCGGAGCCAGTTGATTCCAGTCCACAAACCATACTTCCTTCAGTTCCAAACAACGGAGTTTTGCTTTCGAAAAACAGGATACAAACGGTATCAGCAACTGGAGCGGAAGTGCTAGGCCTATATGCAGCAACGGCGCAATGTTAACATAAGGGAACTGCTGTACCTTCACAATAGTTGTCGTGTATGTTCAGCCTATCTCGGTAAACACAGGCTTTCTTTATCTTTGTTCCGAGGCTATATGTTGGAATCCCATACTGCGAACAGGTTGTGCGAGTATCAATTTCCCATAAGGGGAGCAATTCTTGTAATAAAATGCAGGCTACAACATGAACCCTCATCTGGTCAATTACTTAAAACAAGCACTAATTTCTGATTAGCAACTATTGCGACGTACTTCATTCAATGCAGTATATTATCAGTACATGTTGTCACATTATAAACTCACCACATGTTTCGGCATTAACGCACCGTCCTCAGACGAATTTTCCTTTAAGAACTACAAACAGCTTACAAATAATCTGTCAACCATAAAGTAATATTCATTTAATACACGACGCTGAAGCATGCAATTTAATTAATAACATCACTGTTAATCTACTTCAGGGTACTGCAAAATGCATTTCTTCAACCGTGCACAATCTGAATGCAGTAAAATGGCTGCTGTTCACGAACCCTAAATTGTGCATGCGAAGAAAGACGTGAGTTACTATTCGTCCCTTCTACAGTACTTCGGTTTCTCTCATAACGGCGAGTGTCGTAAAAGGGGGAAACAGATTCGAAGTACTGGCGTTTGGCAATGTTCCTGCTACGTACAAAACCTCACACACTCTCCAGACACGATAGCTAACACACATCATTTTGCTAGACATCACATGCACTACTATAGAGAAACGTATGTTAGCAGCATACGTGTACAGTTATGGAGCTCACCATCTGTCAAGCTCTTCGCTAGAAACTGCCGACTTTCACACTAGCCTTTCATCCAGCATATGCCAAGATTTTATGGCACAAGAAAGCTGTACCGAGGGCTTTCATTTTGTTCGCCACTTCATCATGGTCGATGTGAAACGTCTGCGTACCACGACGTCCAGACAGCATCAGGGCAAGAGAAAAGCTTAAGTCTGAAAGGAATGTACAAAGCCTTGCGGGGATTTAATACACACACATTGCTGACATATTAAGTGGCGCAAAACTGGTTTGGATCGAAAAGAACTCCGTGCCTTATGGCTACAAAACGGACCGTCAGGTTTGAATAGCACATTCCACGCATGATTAGATGGCACGACCTCTGTCAATGAACTCGAAAACGGAACAACAAATCGGACAGCCCGCTTTTTGATACAAACACGTGACTCCACGATCTGACCCAAACAGTTCTACTTAAAACCAAATTCAAGGCCGTTACATGTAACATCATACTTTGTCGTTCATTGTACAAGCTGCTTTCGAAAATTTCATATGCATTTCTTCTACCCTTCCATCGAGTTACACGACCAGTTCACCTAAACGTCCTTCACGTAACCACCCTCACAAAACTGGACGGATTAAAAGAATCGCGAAGATCCTCACGACGTAGGCTAATAAATCACTTCTTCACCCACCAGTCTTACTATTTTAATACCCACATGGAGTCTGTCTCGTACGTCGCATACACATGAACCGACAACGTATTTTGAAAGGGGAGACGAATACTTTCCCAACTGACAGACCCTACACTTTCTGAAATAATTTCAATTTCTTTGTGAACCTCACTCTTCTGGTCAGTTTATACTAACAGATTTTTGCCACATTATGTACATAAGACTTCCGCCAAACAAAACTGTACTTGTCTGTTTTTCTAACATAATCGTCTCTCCTCTCCACAACACCCCCCCCCCCCCCC
>Ga0136643_10007901_pt1 | contig 15464 bp, 9 predicted proteins | sample TergutLab28metaG_FD_96883 | JGI IMG/M metagenome (GOLD analysis project Ga0136643, IMG submission 96883) | Labiotermes labralis P1 segment gut microbial communities from Petit-Saut dam, French Guiana - Lab288 P1 (version 3) (version 3) | ecosystem: Host-associated > Arthropoda: Insects >... | reverse complement strand
GACAATTTTCTCTTTTTATTTTTTTCCAAAAATACCGAAAAAAAAAAAAAAATACAAAAAGGCAGGACCCCGGGAATTTGGAAGGGCCCGCCCCCCCCCCCCCTCTCGGCGGCACTGGTTTTCACCGTATGGTGGCTCAGTCAGAGAGGAACGCACAGAGTGTTAGTCACGCAGTCAGTAAAACTGTCTATCGTTAGGTGTGCAATCAGAAAATCAACCAGGTAGTCACTAACCCATTATTCTAATACGCCAATCACTGTCCGAAAATCATTCATTCAAGCATTCAGTAATCAACGTGCTGCAGAACAGCGGGTCAGTTAGCTTTGCAGAAAATGAGTCAATCAGTAATCGGTCTGTGAGTCAATCAACCGTCCAACAAATGATCCGGTCAGGAAATAATTTACTCAGTTACTGCAAATCAATAAAACAGTAAACCAGCCAATCGGTAATCAGTCACTTAGTTAATCAGTCAATCAGTAAGTCAACCGGTAGGGCAGGTGGTCTTCTATCAGTTATTAAAATGAGGAATAAACAAACAACGGGGTGCATAATTTTAAAATCAGTTAGTACGCTGAACAATCAACCACTCAGTCAGCTGGTAACATCTCTGCAGCTATTAAGTCGGCCAACTAGGTAGATGGTCAGACATTCAGACACTGAGTTAAAAACTCAATCAAACATTCCGCACGCATTTAAGCACAAAAAATACGCACTGCAGGTTTAACTCGGAATTTGAGAAACGAACCTAATCTGAATGCCTGTAAGTTTCTATCGCCATAGACGGCGCCTCACAATAGATTGCAGTCGAGCCACGTTCACAAATGAAGATTCAATATTTAATCCACACAGTAACCTCTAAATCACAGCTGTTTATACGTTGTTTTGTAAGCGTTTGGGGGGGGGGGGCGTAAATACGGCTGAACACTTCTGTTCACTGTCGAAGAGGGCGGGTTCAATGTCCTGAAGACCTGGCGGACATATAAACTGGCTGCATGCGATTTTCATACTCTAACGTGAAATCAGTTATGAAACGCCTCTATGGTTTTATATCTTTTTGTCATATTAAGATGTCAACGCTTTAATTCCATATACAAAATATGTTTTTTTATTGAATTTAATAATTGTCCATCAAGATGCGACTTACTCAGTTTATTACATTTCTGTAGGCAGCTCTACTACCATCTGCTCTTGTAGTTGCGTTGGAACGCAACTACAAGAGCAGATGGTAGTAGATCCGGTTAATCAATACCAGAAGCTGTAATTACAGTTGTACGAGCTCCTGATGATGGGTGTCAACACCCGAAACATGTAGAGCTGCCTACAGAAATGTAATAAACTTAATAAGTCGCATCTTTTTGGACAGTTATTAAATTCGATTCACGATGTACGGACCCATGTATATAATATATATATATATATATATATATAATTTTTTTGTGTTTAAGTAGTTTGCGGTTTTGGTTTTACTTTTAATTACATTTCACACGTATTCTACCCAATGCACAAAACTACGGACTGACAAGCTTACGTATCTTACACGCAATAAAGTGAAGCCGGATATTCGCTATTTTTAAATACACGAAAGTAAATGAACCTACGAGAGGAGAAAAATATTGCACTCTTATAGCCTTATTATTACTTCGTTGGATGCCGTGACGTGTAATTTGGTAGCAGAGTACTAACGTTTCAGAGAAACCTGCTGTTTCCATTTGTTTTGGGAATACGTTCCTTCAAAATATCGGCATTCATCTACCAAACTACACGGCATCACTTCCGACACGACCGTAATATTGATACCGCCAAGATAGCCTGAATTGTCAATTATAGTATCTCTTGTGCTGCTTCAGGCCGCTCTAACTTTTTTTCGTTTTATTTAAAGACGCTGTCAGCAAATCGAAATAAATTAATTAATAAATGGTGAATAATAAACTGGAAAAGGCTTTAGAAACAAAGGGGTCTTGGCCCTTCCCTGGAGGTACTAGTAAGAACCAAGACAAACCTCTTATAGGATAACAAGTGTTCCGGCCTATTTGCAAACCGGGATCCTCTCGAATACAATTCTAGACCCATACCACTACACCAACCTGCTGGCTACACTAACTACACTCACGGATAACTGAGAAACAAATTCTGCGTGTCAGTTGTTAAGGCAAACGGCAAAATGGAAGTGCAAATTACTATTACAATTGGAAGCTCTATTCTTAGTGTCAGTCACTTCCATATACAGAAAATTAAACCATCTCAGATTGGAGATAAAAGCAAGAGTGTAACCGGTTCCACGGGCATTGACTACATACATTCTTTTAATCCTCTCTTAGATGTTAAGTAAACAGAACAAAATATCTTCAATGCATTCCTCAGGCCAGAGAAGGTACTCTTTCAAAGTGGGGAGAAAAAAAAGCTAAACAGGAAATCGTGACTTACAACAACAAAAAAAACCTGTCCAAAAAATGTGACATTTGAGATTTCCACGGTGATATGAACACTCGTTTCTGGCATGTGACGCCATGTATTCTGGTGGATAGTTATCAACGTTTCGGAGGAATCTGTTTCCTCAATTTTAATGATAGATTAGATTACTGTTATATTCTGAAGATTGAGGCGGGGTACCAATCCACATGGTGTGACATCCTAGAAAACAACTGTACCCGGTACATCAGCATAGGAGGGTTCAAGACAAGTACAGATATGGTGGTGAAAAGAAGAAACTCCTTTTGAGAAAAAAAATGCATTAATAAAATTTAGAATTGGGCACTATTCACAACAACAGAAAATTCTTATAACAAAACGAACTAGATGCACTAATTACTCAAACTTATTTTTGGAATAATACTCTATATGTTTCGGACAGTTCCTCTGTCCATCATCAGGAGTTTTTCACTGCACACACAGCAATGGTATATGTCATACAGGTTTGCTGACAGCTTGCGAGCAGGATCAGGACGGAACTGAAGTTCCGTCCTGATCCCAAAATAAATTTGAGAAATTAGTGAATCTAGTTGGTTTTATTATAAGAATTTATCACGATGCACGGTCACCTAAAAGCCAAACAGAAAATTCATTTTATACTATTCAGGACGTACTGTTTTCGAAAATCATAATATCAAGGACAGCGAGATAGGCTGGATATGTAGTACGAATGGGACGAGAGAAAATGAATGCAGCATCTTAAACGAAAAAATGGGAATGAATATAATTCTTTAGGGACTAGGTGTAGACAGGCGGAAGGCACTGAAATGGATCGCACAGCAGATGGGTAAAGAAGATTTTGACAGAGTTAATCTGACTCAGGAAGGGATACAGCGAATTGCTTCTGTGGACACTTAATGTTCTTAAAGTACAATGGGAAAGAGAAAATGGGATAAGTTTCATCTGACTCACGACAGTGTCCAGCAACGTGTTCCGATGAATACTTAATATTCTTACAGCATGTTGGTATGCGGACATGGACAAGACTCATCTGATTCGGGACAGGACTCCGAGGAAGGTAGGCAGGTTTCATAAGGATTCACATGACTCAGGACCGGGCCCTGACTCTGTAAATACATGTATTATTCACATTATATAAAAGCCCATACATTCGAAGAATAAAAAGCCAACTAGATGCAACTTATTGTTTTATTTTACTTCTTATAGGCTCAACATGTTTCGGGCATTACTATGCCCGAAACATGTTGAGCCTATAAGAAGTACAATAAAATAATAAGTGGCATCTAGTTGGCTTTTTATTCTTCAGTTATCACAATGATGCACGGATCAATAAACATCAAATGTTTCTGTGTTTGTGCTAAAAGTAGTGGAAAGAAAGACACAAAACAACGCCGTCTGGGCTGTCACTACAATTTGAAAGAACTGGCAGATAAGTGACTGTAGCTGTACAGAGATCATATTAATTTATTTGCCTATATAAATTCCGCAAATGCTGGGTCATTGCAAAGTCATGCTAATGCATGTATAATAAGCCTTCGCAACGTGGTATCAAATTTTTATGACCAGTAATAGATGTGGCGTCTTTTGTTGAATTTGCCAGTCATGAAATAAAATTGTTCTGACATCAATGACAGGTCATCCAAGGGCGTTAAACTCAGTCCGCGGGGTCAATCATTTCTGTGGATGTAGCTGAGCAGGACGTCAGTTTGGGAGCTGCTTGGGAGCTGGGGACCAGGGCAAGTCGGTGTATAGTATAGTAGTGAATGGGACAAAATTCCAGAAGCTCAGGTACCCTGCGTGTCAAAATTTGGCGGAGATGTAATTAGTCAATAGCACGCAGCCTTCTCAAGTGGTCACGCATCTACTGACTGCGTTCTAATGTTGCGTAACTTCGGTGACCGTACAAGAACATGTGTTTTCAACATGACGTGGTCCTTGGCGAAGCACAAAGCGTAACTGAGCCATCTTCGTTTTGAGTCGTAAATATGCTGAAAAGTGCTCCTAATTTCTTTTTTTATTTCTCCCTGCATCTTCAAATTGAGCTTCCTGTATTATATCCCCACGCCTTCTTGGTGAATTACTTGTATCTGCCCCCACTCTTTACGTAAGATTTTTTGCTCTTCATCCTTGAGGTTTCTAGATCACATACAACGACGCAGCATATTGAGTAAGACTCCTCTGGACAAGTGATCGGCCATTCGCAGAGAACTCTACCTGACAACACACAACAGCCACAAGAGACAGACGTCCATGCCCCCTGTGGGATTCGAACCCGCAACCCCAGCAAGCCAGCGGCCGTAGACCCACGCCTTAGACCGCGCGGCCACTGGCATTCTACCGAGAATGGAGTGTCTGTGGTCGAGGAATATCATAGGGGAGGCCTAGGTCCATTTGGGCCCTCAAGTCATGAAAAAGAATTGTCAGGCCGTAAATTCAAGCCGATACGTTACACATAATCTGACACCGTTTTAAACGACCATTTCGTTTAGGGCAGAACTCACACCTTTATCCAGCAAGAAAGTGCAACATCCCATACGACAAACAATCATATGCCTTAATAAAATACCATCTAGATGCGACTTATTATTTTATTGTACTTCTTATAGGATCAACAGGTTTCGGGCATTACTATGCCCATCATCAGAAGCTCGCGACTATGATGTTGATTGCCACATTGGTCGTTTCGTTCTTGGTCCGCTGTATGTTGGAGGTTAGGTGCGGTTAGGCTGGAGTAGTGTCCGGGCTGCAGGCTAAAGCTGTGATTTAGCCTGCAACCCGGACACCAATGTGGTAATCAACATCATAGTCACGAGCTCCTGATGATGGGCATAGTAATGCCCGAAACATGTTGAGCCTATAAGAAGTAGAATAAAATAATAAGTGGCATCTAGTTGGTTTTTTATTCTTCAGTTATCACAATGATGCACGGTCCAATAGACATCAGAATCACATGCCTTGTTTAGAGAGGTTTCGGTGCCAGAATCATAAGCAGGGGACTGCCTCCACTTCATTTGCCATATCTGATATCGCGCAATCGTTTTTTTTTTTAACTTGTCGGATACGTAAAGCATAAATAGTGTCCTAATAACACAGGAATGAAGACGGTTTGAAATAAAGTATTCAGGATGTCGTGTCTTCAGTTTCACCAGCAGAACTTCCACGTGCAATAAACAACGTGTTTGGTGTGATGACTGTCTGTGAGCCCAAACACACTGCTTGCATTAGTCTAAATACGATGAGTAAAAACGTGATAGTGACTGCAATAAACTGAACGATGATTTTCCAGCATTTTTTTCCAAATGTAGCCAGTAAACAGTTAGTGTTCACTGTGAGGCATTAAAATACAAGACAGGCAAGGTGTGTATAATTTAACATTCAGGCGCGTTCGTGCAACCTTCGTTGCAGTAGAAAAGCAAGAATGATTACATATTCTGAGTGTGTGTTTGTAGCCTTAGTTATCCAGCACGCAAAACGCATGTGCCAGTTGTCACCTGAGGGCTGCCCGGCTCTACAGTATTTTTTTCACATCTCATAAACGGCACGATTTGCGGTGAAAAAATGTCACTGAATATAAAATATGTTTGCATTTTTATTTTTTTTTTTACAAATTCGTCTGCAACATCTCTCATTCTAAGAAAAAATGAGAGAGATATTATCATAAATTGATATTGGTCTTCATACAAAGTGCCGGATGTTATTAAGAGATTTGAATTAAACTTGAGTTTTCTAGACACATTTTCGAAAAATACTCAAGTATCAGATTTAATAAAACTCTGTCCAGTGACAGGCGAAATGTTCCATGCGGACAGACAGACGGTCAGACATGATGAAACTAATAGTCCTTTTTTTTTTTTTTAATTTTGCGAACGCACCTAAACGCTACTGACGGAAATCTGAAGAACAGCGATTTATGCGCCGCCTGTCGCCATTCAAAGGGCGTGTGTTGTCACAAATATGGGCCAGATAAATTAATAGTCCAGTATATTGGTACACAGTTATTGCTAAGTTAACGGAAGAAGAATTTATTAAATGTGGCAATGGTGTAGATGGTGTTCCTGCTTTTTATTCGAAAGATTTTGGGTTAAAAACTCGTGCCAGAGATAAATATGTGTATAAATCTAAAAGAGCATTCTTATGAGACTGTAAAGTGAATACAACTGACTAGGATATGGCCCAATGTGAACGCAATATAACCCTAAATCTGCGTTAGAGAGGTGAAACTGACAACCAGCAGAGCACTCTGAGAAACACTTTGTATGTCTGAGTTTTGTGATGTTGCCTGCGAAGGAAAAGTCTTCCTGTTTGCTTTCTACTATAGCAGCAATGTGTGATCTTGAGAGGTCAATGGCAGGCGGAACAGTTACTCGACCTGGAGATGGGCAGGTAGCGGAAAAATATGCCTTGTGTGGGCAAGAACGGCACAAGCGCAGCAGGTGAGAAGGCGGGAGGTCCACCCAGCCTACTCCCTCAGTAGAAGTACACTGAAAGCCTCCCAGGCGACCTCGAAATGCGACCTTCAAGTTTAAACTGCAATACAGAGCAGCCATTGTTCTAAACCGGCGAAATAGCACAGACGTAAGTACGTTGGTTCCAAAGGAAGAGATATTGGTGGAAACAAAGTATCTGAAGAATAAACATGCATTAAAGTAAACAGTACTAGCTCCTGGGATGTGGCGCAATGGCGCGCCCAAAAAAAGGGGGAGCGGGTTCCGGCAACCCCACCAAATCAAAATTAAAAAAACCGATTTTGTAAACATGATATCAAACGTCTTACACTATTTACTCTCCAGCCGAAATAAGCTACTGAAATCTGGTGATGATTAGTACAATTGCATTTTGAAAAATGAAATAAAAAACTTAGGATATCTTAGATGAAATTAAAAAAAAAAAGAATATTGGAACTTTTGATTTAAATCAGGCGATCGACTCATGGATCGTACATTTATATTTGTACGTATACAAATACAGTTGAGAACAGTGTTATGTTACAGTTATAAATATGACATGATTTCTGTAACATAACTTCTGAAATGAAACATGAATTATACATGGCTTCAGGGTCGCCCCTCCCCCCCCAAATAAAAAATTCTAGGTGCGTACCTGATGTTGCGCCATGTAGATTGGTAGAAATTTATCACACCTTTGAAGAAAACTGCTGCCTTCATCCTATACCCTGATGGAAGCAACAGATTTCTCCGAAACGTTGTTAAATTCCTGGCATACTTACACAGCGTCACATCCCACAAGACAGCAATGTTTCATAAGCAGCTGGGGTGTTCATGGCGATGAACATGGAGATTATGGTCTTCTGGAATAAAACACCCTGTAGTTTCGCAGGAACCTTCCGCATATTTTCAGAACGTGAAAACGGAGACAAGGTGTTTCTACGTAACACCGGTACCTGCCTACCATACTACACGGCGTCACAACCCAGACGACAATACGTAGTAGTAAAGTTCACCCTAGAACAGGCCATGAAGGCCCAGAGGGGGAGTAGAGGCATAGTTCAACTCTTCATTTAATCTCAACGCTACATAAGGGTTGTGTAGTCAACGCCACACGCGCGGTCGCTTTCCCCACGGGACAGACCCGGTACCCATTGTATAGGAGGCTCTGTGGGCCTCCGGGGCCGGTATGGATGGGTGCGGAAACCCCGCCCCCAACCGGGATTCGATACCCGTACCGTCCACCCCGCAGCGAGTCGGTGTATCGACTGCGCTATCCCGGCCGACCAAGAAGACAGTAATCTTCAATACACACAAGTTCTCAGGAAAATAATTTTCCTTTAAATTATTCGACGTTTAATCGGGCTAACCGAAAGTGTAAATTAATTTTGTAATAACAAAGCTAATTCGTTTATACAGTCTGTGGTTTATTTAAATACCGTCAGTGACTAAGACTATCATCGTAAACTAACAAAATATTGAGTGAATTGTCCATGTCTCCTCAGTTGCAAGCAAATGCCATGGTATAATTACAGATGAGGTATGGCCCGCTTCCTCCTATCACAGGCGTTCATCCGAAATGGTCTCCCTCCCACCCAGAATCGCGTTAGCCCTCGGCCAATATGACGACAGTATCTGGGTCCAATCTCCACACATCCATCAAACACGATTTTTCCCCTCGAAGGCCTAAATGTCAGATGGCAGTTTCTCCCACCAGCAACAACAACCCGCATCACAACTACACCAATACGTTGAACCCGTTAACGTAAGCACACACGCCCAACTACAGAAAAAGTTATAAAGCACAGTTCACAAATTCCAGCTACACACAGAAATGGTTTAACCGATAATGAGGCATTGACTTGCACAAAACGCAAGTCTACAACCTTAGTTTGCTTTCTGGTTGGTTGACCCTGACGGCTTCCTTCCACACCCTTTTCAATTCACAGTTCACCAATCATTCCATTAATTTATGCTGTATGACCTGACGTAAGCAGCTACTGGATGGCCGTAAGGAAACGAGATCTGCAGAACTCGCTTCGGAAGAGGCTATGGACCTGTCCTAAGTCAGACTACGCAATGATGACACAATATGACAAATCAGCATCGTAATTAAATAAATTAAGAATATACGACGTGATTATTTTGCTGTTTTTAGGCGCATTCGCATAACTGCGAAAAGCGATATTAGCTTCGTCATGTACATCCGTCCGTCTCTCCAATCCGCATGGAAAATCTCGACTCCCACTGGACGGATTTTCATGAAATTTGATACTTGAGTATTTTTAGAAAATCTGTCCAGAAAATTCAAGTTTCATTAAAATCGGACTAGAATAACGGGTATTTAACTAGAAGATATACATTTATAAAAATGTCTCACTGAATACGTCATAGAATGAGGAACGTTTCAGACAATAGTCGTAGATAAAATCAAAGCACGCATGTTATGTTCAATGATATTTTTATAAACTCGTACCGTTTATGAGATAATGTAGAACAATATTGAAGAGCGGGGTAGGACACAGATGGCACAATGGTGCGTGCGCATTGCATGCTGGATACCTAGGGCTACAAACATACATGCACCCCCCCCCACACACACACACACACACACTCACACTCACTCACAATATGTAATACTTATTGCTTTTCCACTGCAATAATCGTTGCACGAAAGCGCCCCAATGCTACACTTGTACATACATTGCCTGTCTTGTCACTGTTCTCTCCACATGGAAGGACACGATGTTGAATTTTTAGCTACATCCTGTACGAAACTCAAATGCCGCAAAACGCTACTGCCTCGTTCCAAATCATATATACTCACAATTCATGGTGCACCTCATTCAGCACTCTACGGCTACAATGGAGAAAGAGGAGCAATCAATCAGAACTACTTTCTTAGTATTTTAATGTATATTATATTGCAACACTGTCGGCCTTTTAAAATGATATCATCAAGCAATGTAAAATACATAGAGAAAGAGCCTGCAGCCCGGATACTACTCCAGCCTACCCGCATCTAACTTCCAACCTACAGTAACTCAAGAAAGAGACGACCAATATGGTAATCAACATCATAGTCGTGAGCTCCTGATGATGGGCATAGTAGTGCCCGAAACATTTTGAGCATATAAGAAGTACAATAAAATAATAAGTAGCATCTAGTTGGTTCTCATTCTTCAGTTATCACAATGATGCACGGTCCAATACACATCAAAGTCTAAAAATGTTTCCACAGAGTGTACTTACGAAGTAGAAACCGGATTTTTACGTATTATCTAAATGAATTTCATGCCACAAAGAGTCAAACTGAAGTACGGCCCATTAATTCTTTGCAGACTTTCTTGTCTTTTTTATACAGGAAGTAAAGCAGCGCACGTTTCATTTAAGTGTCTGTTATGCCGCTTCTGCAGCCACTGCAGATAACGTAATACTTTCAATGGTCGTGCTTCAAGTGATTATTTTAAAGGCTGGTATTGTAGTATCTGAGTAAAGACGTGACAGTCTTGTTATCGTCATGAATGGCTTGCGGAAAGTAGAGCCCCATGCGTCGAAAAGCGAAATGAAACAAAAACGCGAAATAAAAGTCGACTATGCCAGACAGTTCGCTGTTAGCGTCTCCACGCACATCGAGACCGACACCGGTTTTTCGCAAGTGGTTTAGAAAATATGTTCCTAAGGCTTGATTCTTAGATTTAGGTTTAATAAAAAATCGTTTCTCTTCGTGAGATTTGGGGTTCCCATGACGGTAAGCGTTAAGATTACCTGACGCCACATCGAAAAAAAGAACGTAATGATATGATATGATACGATATGATATGATATATTTGCTAATTGCAGTTGGGTTGACACCCGGTGGCAGTAGTACAATACACATTTACACAAAAACAATTCATAGAACAACACACTGAAACAGAATACACAGAACAGCACATACATAACAATAAGAATATATAAATATAACAATATAAAATACATAATTTACAAAATTAAACAGAAACATACAAAACGTACAACCACATATACAATGATAAAAAATGGAATCAGAAGAATATGATAAACGTAAAACCAATACAGAGGTTTAATTTGTGCTAAGGGCATATAATGACACTATTGCGAAAGACATAAACATAAGCAAAATGGTCCGGCCCCAGGCCCCTTTTAGGACCTCCAGGCCCCGGTAATTTGTACCGGCTTCTCCCCATCGGTAACTTTTATGATTTACCAATCGATACGACGTAACATCCAGAATACTTTAATCTTAAGCAACGGCGCTGTGAGAACCTGAAATCTCGAAGAGGAAGTTCCTACTGCAAAAATAAAAACAGATCGTCGTCCCGCTGTTATTTATGCGGTGTTGAATATTCGGCTACCCTAGAGGGTGGAGCGATTATTGAAAAGATGAACGACTAACAGCTTCTCGAGTAGTAATCTGTTCCAAGGATTTAAATTAGTTAGTTCGGGCTGTACATTAACATTTACAATAAGCTTAATGTTTCGTTTGAAAAACTATATTTCTGTGTTGACCTTCCCGCATACCCGTAGGTCGGTCTAACTATTTCAGACAGCGATCTTCAAAACCTTAATGTCTGAGTACACCTTGTGGCTAAATTTAAATATTCGCGGACACTCTGTAAAGTATAAGAGAGTAATTTTGGGTGCAAAAGTAAAATACAACTTCTTAAAACCAAAATTGTATTTAAAAAATAAAATACTTGAACACGTTTACGACAAAGGAAGCGTTATTTTTTACACCGAAAATAAGCTGAATATAAACTAAGATGGGGAGGAAAACAGAAATTGCAATTGAAGGCCATCAACATTATATTTACCCATTTCATTATAAAGGAAATTGCTTGCTGAACCCCAGAATATGGTGGAACACAGTGTGATGACGACTGACTTAACACAACTCCCCTCTGATTGAAGATATTTTTACCCATTGATAGACCAAACCGACTTTTGCCAACTTTATATGCAAGCCTAACTGATGTTGGGTTACTTCCTTAGTGCAGTGTAACGCATTTTAAATTCTGTCAACGACGCTGCCAGTCACTAACGTTGTATAGTGTCTGTGATAGTAGAAGGGGAAACTCACATATACTCATCTGGTCTAGAAATTTACTGGGTCTGTCACCATGATTACAAATGTTCGAAGCTAATCTCCATCACAAGCCAGTGTAATCTCGTTCAAACCCTCACATCCCATTTCTCCGCAATCATTTGTGGTGTGAGTGTAATCCTCCGATCTATTCTTATGTTCCCATCTAGTCCGTTCCTTTTAATTATACGATAGAAAAGTACAGTGAACCCTCGAACAGGCCATGAAGGCCCAGAAGGGGTGCAGAGGTACAGTTCTACTTATTCTTTAACCTCGGGCCGATGATCAACGCCATGTTCCGACGCGGTACCCCTCGTACAGGAGGCTGGGTAGGTCCCACGGTCGGTCTGGACGGGTGCGCAAAATCTCACCTCACCTAGATTAGATCCCCGTACCGCCCAGCACGTAGCGAGTCCCTATTCCGACTGCGCTATCCCGCGCCACGGGTCACCCGATAACGTACGTGTTCATTTTCTGTGTTCATGCTACATGAATTGTCTATAAAACAGGTTTTTTTTACGTGTATTTAAGTGTTTCGATAACGGAAGCCATACAAGCAAGTTGGTCTAGCGTGTATCCACGCTCTGTAGATGACGAACCGGCTGACGTACCTCGGAATTTGAGTGGTACCGCTAAGCTCGCTTCAGTCGGTCTACACCTGCCCAACACGTCAAACGTGGACTGGCTTGAGATCGGAACGGTTCAGCTTGCTTTCGCTTTTACGTGTACACTTCTTCACATCGGAACAGCAAAAAGTGAAACCCTTCACACAAAGGTCTAGTTTGGCGAGAAAGCGTGGAACTTGTGGCAGAAGAGTAATAAGTGCATTCAAACTTTGTTTAGCTGGTTTAGTTATTGTTGTCTTCGCAATATTATATGCTTAATACTGGTGTCAGTGAACTCGAAAGAATACAGTCTCACTACTGGAGACTTGACAATAACGATTTCATAAAATAGATTCAGTGCACGTATCAGAAAATTCTAGAGGGATGTTATTCATATGACGCAGACTTTGTAGACGAGTTATTTCATTTTGCATTCACTTTAAGTACAGCTATCAATAATACAAAACACATTACAACGATGGGAAATTTTATGAAAAAAAGTTTATCATTGTTGCTTATAGTTATTTTAGTAGCAATAATGACTTTAACAACGGCCCAAAGAACCAAAAAAGAAACGAGGGACGAAGAACCAAATCCTCTAATTGAAGCCGCGAAAGCATTATTACGAGATCAGCTACAAAATCAGGGCGGAGGGGGCGCAGCTCAAGTTGTAACGGGTCTGTTGCAGAATTTCTTGCAATCCGATGGTGGGCGGCAGATAGGAGATATGTTCATGGGAGCTACTAAATCCAGCAACGGCGTAAATCCTGTGGATATACTGTCAGGACTGGGTTCCATTTTGTCGTCAGCTACAGCAGAACAAGGCAAGAGTAATGAAGGGGGAATTGACCCTCAGTTAATTGGACAGATGGTAAACATGTTTGCCAGTCAGGCCATGAATGCTAATAATGGAGATGGGGACTCTAACAATAATGTGGATATCAATAATAACGAAATAAAAAGCGGGAAGAATAGAAAGAAAGGTGGTAGTAGTGATGCTGGGATTGACTGGGAATCCATGATAGGTTTAGCGTCTAATTTTATGGCAGCGCAAGGAGGAAATCAACCGGGGTGGGAAGGTGTTCTGAATATGCTCCCTATGCTGCTTGGAGGTGATAGCAGCGACGAAGTGAAGAAGGTTCATAATAAGCATCAGCAGCATACAGGGACTTCGTACCTACCCCCATTCATGGAGACACTCTACGATTACTGGGAACACTTCAAGAGCTCGGAGTTAGGGCAGACTTTGTGGCACAACAGCGGGCTGGAGGCCACCGTCCAACTTTTCACCGACAAGGATGGTCACTTTGAAATGGAGCGAATTTTTGGATCTCTAGAAAATGCGACTTTCCGCAGACGGTGGATTAAGAGTCTCACCAGCTTTGTGGCAGAGTGGTTAGCTCACATATCGGACCCAGCTACTCAGACCAGGTGAGAATGCATACACAATTTCTGGAAAGATCTGACTACCGCTACGTTCTTCATATGCTCAAAAACAAATGGTGAGGCAAAAGAGTGCACTTCTTGAGACCCCATTTAAAGCCATAACACATTGTGCGAATTCATGAGGTCCCAACTTTCGAGGGTGGGAGGGAGGGGGTTAAAAGACTGTTTATTTCCCAGAGTTCGTATCAAATATATTTTGTATGTAAATTCTTTCATAGCTGTGTCCGAATTGTCACTTCAATGCTACACATATGCAAGGCCCCAAAACTTATCTTGGCATTGGGTTCAGAAATGTCCTAAACCGGACAGTGTTTCAACACAGGCTATGGCAGCGTCCTCCCACATTGTGCTGGCTCTCATTTAATCATCTTATCATTTCTCAATATATAAATTTCTAAAGATCACAGTCGGCACAACAGCTTTTATTAATCAGTGTATTTATAGATTACCTACACGTTTCGACTTTGTAGTGATTTTTATTCAGCCCAATTGGTAGTATTTAGGAAGAGAATGCTATGTACAACACAATTATTTATTCAAACTGGGATCCCAGATTTCTCACAATTTTTTATGGAGAAACTATTATTATTATTGGGTTCAGTAAAGCGAAAAGGCTAGGTTTACATGTCCACGCCATGACAGCACATAAGCGGAGTAGAGGTACAAATCCACTCATTCTTAACCTTGGCACTAGGTGGCAGTGAATGGTTAACTTCACGCCCCGGCCGTTTTATCTCCGGGAAAGAACCCTGGTGTCCATTGAATAGGAGGCTGGGTGGGTCCCAGGGCCGGTATGGACGTTTTTACGAATAAAAGAGAAAAATCTCCTACCCCTATCGGGATTCGAACCATGGACAGTCCAGTCCGTAGCCTAGCCTCCATACCGACTAGGCCGCCACTGCAGTTCTCACTGGGTTCAGTGTAGATCTTAATACACAGTTTCTGGAAATGCCCACCAATTAACGTTTTGTGGAGTTAAATGATGTAATAGGACATTTTTATAAACTGTTCTTATTATTATTGTTGTACCAACTGTAACTTTTAACGTTTATCTGCTAAGGATTAACACTACACAGCTTGATTTATTTATCAAAAAAGTACCATTTCTCGTTCGATGCTACTTAACCTCAACACTTGGTAGAGTTTAGGAAAATAAAGGAATCAGCAAGAGAAGCAATGTATAGTACGTATAACGTAACATTGAGACGCGTTCTTGCGACCATTGTTGAGGTAGAAAAGCAAATTACATATTTTGAGTGTGTGTTTGAAGCCCTAGGTATACAGCATACAATACACATAAGCCATATTATCATTTTTTACATTCATTGTTCCGTGCATCATTGTAATTCTTTAAAATAACCAACACGATGTCACTTGTAGACTATCCTTTATTTTCATGGGTAGTCGTCATTTACTCTCTACATGTTTCGAGCT
>Ga0136643_10007899_pt1 | contig 15465 bp, 15 predicted proteins | sample TergutLab28metaG_FD_96883 | JGI IMG/M metagenome (GOLD analysis project Ga0136643, IMG submission 96883) | Labiotermes labralis P1 segment gut microbial communities from Petit-Saut dam, French Guiana - Lab288 P1 (version 3) (version 3) | ecosystem: Host-associated > Arthropoda: Insects >... | reverse complement strand
TGGGCGAAGGGGATAATGCTTTTCCTAGAGTTGGTATAAGCCTTGGCTCAAAAATTGGTGTTTTTGAAAGAGATAACTTTAACGGAGCGTTTGATAGGGCAGGATTTGGCGAAACGGTTGCTTCTTCATTTAGAGCGACTAGCCTTTACACAAGGCTTATTATCGGCAGTGTAATAGATTTAGTTACTTTTAATGTAAGTGCAGATGATATTTCTGGGCCTATTGGCGTTGGGCAATTTATCGGTTCTGAAATAACTACATCAATGGAGAGAAGCGGAGTTTTTGTTACAATTATTAGGCTTTTAAATATTGCAGCACTTCTAAGTGCAAATTTAGCTGTGTTTAATTTGTTACCATTACCAGCTTTAGATGGCGGCAGGCTTATATTTTTAATTGTAGAGGCTGTTCGTAGAAAGCCAGTTCCTCAAGAAAAAGAGGGGATTATTCATTTTGTTGGAATGGCTCTCTTGTTAGTTTTAGCTGCATTTATAGGGTTTAGAGATATTTTAAACTTTTTTTAGGAGGAATAGCTATGTTTTATGTACTAACGCTTAACTTTAACCAAGATACTAAAGAGAAAATTGCAAATTTTCGCAAAAAAACGGAATATAATTTTGAACCGCATATAACAATCGGTGCGTTTAATGATATAGACGTTGACAAGGCGATGAAGCTCACAAAAGATTATTGTCAAAATTTGAAAAAGTTTAAAATACAGTTATCTAATGTTGGAATTTTTACATGGCCTAAGCCTGTTGCGTGGATTGGGCCTGTTGTTACAGAGGAGCTTATAAATCTTCACAAAGACTTGCATAAAACTTTAGATTTTTGTGATACAAAAGGGCTTGAATATTATCTTCCTAACAACTGGGTTCCGCACTGTACAGTTGATTCTTTAGAGGATACGGTTGAGGCTTCTGCACTATATCTTATGAAAAACTTTAAGCAGTTTGCAGCAGAAATTGTGGCACTTGAATGGATTTCGATTGAAATGGAAAATAGCGATTTGAAAATTAAAACACTAAAGACTTTTGAATTACAATAGATAACAGGAGGGCTTATTATGATAAAAGCCGTTGTTGGTGCTAATTGGGGCGACGAGGGAAAAGGCAAAATAGTAGATGTTTGTGCAAAAGATGCACATGTAGTTGTTAGGTTTCAGGGTGGCTCGAATGCTGGGCACACGATTATAAATGATTATGGAAAATTTGCACTGCACCAGCTTCCATCGGGCATTTTTCATGAGGGAATTACAAATGTTTTGGCAAATGGTGTTGCTTTAAATGTTGATTATTTGAAAAAAGAAATTGAAGAGGTTAAAGCTTCGGGTGTTAATTTTAATTTAATTATTTCTGATAGGGCTCATGTTTTAATGCCATATCATATTCTTCTTGATGTTTATGAAGAAGAGAGGCTTGCAGAGCGCCAATTTGGTTCTACAAAATCGGGCATTGCACCTCTTTATTCTGATAAGCACGCAAAAACAGGCATACAAGTTTGGGAGCTTTATTCAGACATGCTTAAGCCTAAAATTAACGATATTATAGATAAAATAAATATCATATTTAAAAATTTATATAACAAACCAGAGCTTGATAAAGCCGAAATTTATGAAACTCTAAGAAGATACGGCGAGTATGTTGAGAAAAATATTTGTGATACTTCTGCATTTTTAAGAAATGCAATTAAAGAGGAGAAAAATATTTTCTTGGAGGGGCAATTAGGTGCTTTAAGAGATATAGACCACGGAATTTACCCATACGTTACATCTTCTTCAACTTTAGCAGGCTATGCTGCTGTTGGTTCAGGAATTGCTCCTTATTCCATTACCGAAATAATTGCGGTTACAAAGGCTTATTCTTCGGCTGTAGGTGAAGGGCCGTTTGTTGTTAAAATGTCTGGTGAAGAGGCTAATACCCTTAGAATGAAAGGTGGCGACGCTGGCGAGTTTGGTGCAACAACTGGCAGGCCAAGAGATGTCGGCTGTTTTGACGCTGTTGCAACAAGATATGGTGCTAAATTACAAGGGGCAACTCAAATTGCATTAACAGCTATAGACGTTTTAGAATATATGGATGAAATTCCTGTTTGCACGGGTTATGAAATAGATGGCGAAGTTATTGAGGATTTCCCTGTAACAGATAAGCTTTATAAAGCAAAGCCTGTTATAAAAAAACTTCCAGGGTTTAGAGAAAATATCAGAGGAATAACAGAGTTTAATAAATTGCCTAAAAATGCCCAAAACTATGTTAATTTTGTTGAGGAGGCTATTGGAGTTCCAGTTTCTATTGTTTCTACAGGTCCTAAGCGTGAAGAGATTATTATGAGGTAGGTGATTTTTTGACTACTATATATTTTGTTCGTCATGCAGAGTCTGATACTTCTATTCATGATGATTTTAGCAGGCCTTTAACAGAAAAAGGGCTTAAAGATTGTATACTTGTTACAAATTTTTTGAAAGATAAAAATATTAACATTGTTTTGTCTAGCCCTTACAAGCGTTCGTATGATACGGTTTTGGGTTTTGCTAAGTCTATAGATGTTCAAGTTGAAACTATAGGCGATTTTAGAGAGCGTAAAATCGGTGATGCGTGGTTAGATAACTTTAGTTCATTTGCTAAAATGCAGTGGGAAGATTTTTTATATAAATTGCCTGATGGTGAATGTCTTTTTGAGGTTCAAGAAAGAAATATCAATGCGTTAAATGCAGTATTAGAAAAACATCAAAATAAGAACATTGCTATAGGTACACATGGCACTGCACTTTCTACAATAATTAACTATTATGACAATACATATGGCTACAAAGATTTTTCGGAAATAGTGGCTTTAATGCCTTGGGTTGTTAAAATGTCTTTTGAAGGCAAAACTTCCTTAAAAATCGAAAAAATAAATTTGTTTAGCCTTGACTAAGGCGAGTTTATGTGCTAATATATTATAGAATACCTATACTCGGTTTTTGGAAACTCCGTTCATTACTTGGTTTAGGCGTACTAAAATTAGGAGGATTTATACAATGAGAGAAAAGAAAGACATTATTGCTCAGTTTGGCAGAAGTGAAGGCGACACTGGTTCGCCAGAAGTGCAAATCGCACTTTTAACAGAAAGAATTAACCACCTTACAGAGCATCTTAAAATTCATGCGAAAGACCACCACTCTAGAAGAGGCTTGCTTAAAATGGTTGGTCAAAGAAGAGGCTTACTTGACTACATCAGAGCAAAAGACATCACTAGATACCGTGAACTTATTGCAGAATTAGGATTAAGAAAATAGTCAAACCTTTAATAGAGGGTATCCACAAAATCGGATGCCCTCTATAAGTATATTATCTATAGTGAATTAAAATTTAAAATAATCAAGGCTTTAGCCTTGAAGTTGCTTTAAATTTAATGATTAGCATTTTAAGACGATTTTAGCTTGAAACGCTATATAGCCAGTGTGCTTTAAAAATCACATAAAATTTATCAAAGGAATATTCGTAACCTTGAATATGTAATTTTTAAAGTTTATTGGCTATAGAAACACAAAAAACCAAGGAGGAATTATTTTGTATAGAACATATTCGATGGAACTTGCTGGGCGTACGCTTACCGTAGAAATAGGCCGTATGGCAGAGCAAGCAAATGGGGCAGCAATTATTAGATATGGCGGAACAACGCTTTTAGTTACAGCTACAGCATCAGAAAAACCAAGAGATGGAATTGATTTTTTTCCATTATCAATAGATTATGAAGAAAGGCTTTATGCCGTTGGTAAAATCCCAGGTGGGTTTATAAAAAGAGAAGGCAGGCCTTCAGAGCGAGCAATTTTAACATCAAGGCTTATTGATAGGCCTATAAGGCCACTTTTTCCAGATGACTACAGAAATGACGTTTCTGTTGTTGCAACTGTTATGAGTGTTGAGCAAGATTATAGCCCAGAAGTGGCGGCTATGATTGGTGCATCTTTAGTTTTAGCTATATCAGACATACCTTTTATGGGTCCTACTGGCTCTTCTAATGTTGGGCTTGTTGATGGTAAGCTTATTGTAAACCCTGATGCTTTGGAAAGAGAAGCAAGCAAGCTATATTTAACGGTTTCTTCAACTCATGATAAAGTTATGATGATAGAAGCTGGTGCTGATGAGGTTTCGGATAGCATCATGATGGAAGGTATCATGCTTGCGCACAAAGAAAATCAAAAAATTGTTGCATTTATTAATGAAATTGTTGCAAAAGAAGGTAAGCCTAAACATTCTTACGAACAGTCGGGCGTTCCATCTGAAATATATGAAAAAATTACGTCTATAATCACAGATACTCGCATGGAAGTGGCTGTTTTTACCGATATTAAACAAGAAAGACAAGAAAGGCTTGCTGCTTTAAAAGAAGAAGTGGTAGAGAAGATTACTGCATCTCATTTGGAAGAAGAAGCGGCAGAAATTTTAAAATATTTAGGTGATGCGGTTTATAAGTTTGAAAAAGCAACTGTTAGGCGTATGATTTTAAAAGAGCATAAACGTCCAGATGGTAGAAAACTTAATGAGCTTAGAAAATTATCGGCTGAAATTGATGTTATTCCACGTGTTCACGGTTCGGCACTTTTTTCAAGAGGTCAAACTCAAGTTTTAACGGTTACAACACTTGCATCCATGGGTGAAGTTCAAAGGATTGACGGGCTTGATTTTTCAGAAGAATCTAAAAGATATATGCACCACTACAATTTCCCGAGCTATTCGGTTGGAGAGGCTAGACCTTCTCGAGGGCCTGGAAGGCGTGAAATTGGTCACGGTGCCCTTGCCGAAAAGGCTTTAATTCCTGTATTACCTACTGAAGAAGAGTTTCCTTATGCTATAAGGCTTGTTTCGGAAGTTGTAAGCTCCAATGGTTCAACAAGCCAAGGTAGTGTTTGTGCATCCAGTCTTTCTTTAATGGCTGCTGGTGTGCCTATAAAAGCACCTGTTGCAGGCATCTCTGTTGGGCTTGTTACGGGTGATGATGGTGAGTACGTTTTGCTCACAGACATCCAAGGCATTGAAGACTTCTTTGGCGACATGGACTTTAAAGTTGCAGGCACAAAAAATGGTATCACTGCTATTCAGCTAGATATGAAGGTTGACGGGTTGACGGAAGAAATTATTAGAAATTCTATTGAAGATACTAGAATTTCACGTGGGATTATTCTTGACGAAGTTATGAACAAATGTATCGACACTCATAAATCAGATATTTCGGATTATGCACCTAAAATTGCAATGGTTGTTATAGACCCTGAAAAAATGGCGGAAGTTATTGGTGCTCGTGGCAAGGTTATTAAAAGAATTATTGAAGAGTCTGGCGTTGACAAAATTGACACAGAAGACGATGGCAGAATTTTTGTATCTCATGCAGATCGCTCTAAAGTTCAGCGTGCTGTTGACATTATTAATGCTATTGTGCATATTCCAGAAGCGGGCTCGGTTTTCACAGGCAAAGTTACAAGAGTTTTAAATTTTGGTGCTTTTGTTGAAATTGCTCCAGAAAAAGAAGGGCTTGTGCATATTTCGCAACTTGCACATGAAAGAGTTGCCAAAGTTGAAGATGTTGTTAATATTGGCGATGTTATTGAAGTTAAGGTTATGGAGATAGATGAGCAAGGCCGTATTAATCTTTCGAGAAAAGCGGTTCTGCCTAAGCCTCCAAGAGAAAATAAATAATTAGCTAGGGGCTTGCTAAAATTTAGCGGCTCCTACTTTGCATTAATGAAAGTAGAATGTATACGATGAAAGCGACGATTTTTTATGGAAGCCCAAGAAAAGGAAACACATATCTTGTTGTAAAAAAATTTATGGATGAGCTTTTAATTTATGGAAACATTGAGTTTTCAGAATTTTTCTTGCCAAATATTATGCCAAAGTTTTGTATAGGGTGCCAGCTATGCCTTGGTAGCTCTTATGAAAACTGCCCTCATTCAGAATACACAAAGCCCATACTCACAGAGATACTAAGCTCTGATATGTTAATCTTTGCAACTCCGCATTATGGTGCTTCTATGATGCCTGCTTGTATGAAAAACTTAATAGATCACTTGGACTTTTTAAACCTAGTTGTTGCTCCAAGAAAAGAAATGTTTGATAAAAGAGCATTTATATTAACAACAGGCACAGGCTCTAAAGCGGCAATAAAGCCGATAAAGAAGTGGCTAAAACACTTAGGTGTAAACCGTGTTTATTCGCTTGGGTTTAGGATGTTCACTAACAAATGGTGCAGCATGTCAAAATCTAAACAATTAAGGTTCGAGAAAAAACTAACAAAATCAGCAAAAAAGTTTTATAAGCTCAAGAAGAAACGGCCATATATTTCTACAATATTTATGTACTATATGTCTAAAGCTATATTAAAAAAATATGTTAAAGAAGGCAATTACCCTTATGACTACTGGAAGGAACAAGGGTATTTTGACAAGCGTCCACTTTAGTTTATACTAATATTAGGAGGGTTTTAATGAACGATATAAAGTTTATTAGATGCAACTTTGAAGAGATACAACATTTAGTCGAAAATTATGTTAGGGCAAATAATATTACGGTGGACTCTTACTGGGAGCAGCATGTTATTGAAAGTAGCCATTATAAAATAGTTGCAAATGGTGAAATAATAGGATTTTTTGCCATTCATAAAGAGCATACGATTACACTTTTTTATGTTTCAGAATTTTTTGCAAATCACGCACAGGAGTTGTTTGCTAAAGTGAAAAAATATGAGCAGGTTAAAAATGCCATGGTTCCTACAGGAGATGAATTTTTTTTAAGCCACTGCATTGATAATTTTGCAAGATTAGAAAAAGAAGCATATTTTTCAATTTATACTGAAAAGCAAGTTCAAAAAGAGCTTAAAAAAGAACTAATATTAAAGCTTGCTGATATTGATAAAGACTTAGAAATATTAAAACTTAGCGGTGATTTTTTTGACGATTCTATAGAAATAATAAAAAACAATGGAGAACACTACCATCATGTTTATATAGCTTATCACGAAAGTGTGCTTATAGGTTTTGGTGTTATAGAATATGGACGAATTGTTAAAGACATTGCCTCCATTGGAATGTATGTTTTAGAAGAGTATCGCCAAAAAGGTTTTGCAGGGAACATATTAGAGCATTTAAAAAATATAGCACTTGAGAAAAACTGCCGTGTGTTTTCTGGTTGCTGGTATTATAATCACAATTCTAAAAAAAGTATGGAAAGTGCTGGAGCTTATTCAAAAACAAGGCTGGTTAAGTTTTATTTTTAGCTAAATAAGGAAACAATATAGTAAAAACAAACTAAGGAGAAGATGTATGATTCAAACAGTTAGATTACAAAATGGACTAAGGATAGTTGCTGAAAAAGTTCCTGCGGTTAGGTCGATAAGTTTTGGCATATGGGTTCATAATGGTTCACGTTTTGAAAAACCAGAGTTTGCGGGAATATCGCACTTTATCGAACATATGCTTTTCAAGGGGACAAAAAGACATTCTGCCAAAGATATTGCTGAAAAGTTGGATACTTTAGGTGGGCAAATTAACGCCTTTACTTCAAAAGAATACACATGTTATTACACTCGCACGCTTGATACACATTTTGATACGGCTCTTGATGTGCTCTCGGATATGTTCTTTAATTCCAAATTCGACGAGGAAGACATCAAAAAAGAATGTAACGTAATTATTGAGGAAATTAGCATGTACGAAGATTCGCCTGAAGATTTGGTTTCTGATTTGCTCCATAGGAGCATTTGGGAAGATTCTTTGGGTCAACCTATACTTGGTACCAAAGAAAGTATATCTTCTTTTACTAAAGAAACCTTTATGAGTTTTATGAACGAGCGCTATTATCCTGAGAACACAGTAATTGCTATATCTGGGAATTTTGACATGGATGATATGGTAAAAAAGATTGAAAGTGCGTTTTCTGGATTTAAAAACAACTCTTCAGAAAAAGAGTTTAATTTTGATACAAAGTATAAAAAAGCTGTTATTTCTAAAGAAAAAGATATTGAGCAAATGCACATAATTAATGCATTTCCAAGTATCGGCTCAGGGCATGAAGATACTTATAATTTGTCAGTTTTAAACACTATTTTAGGCGGCGGAATGAGTTCAAGACTTTTTCAAAATATTAGAGAAGATCAGGGGCTTGCATATTCGGTTTACTCTTTTGCTTCACCACATAAAAATGCAGGTGTTTTCTCTATTTATGCGGCTATAAATAAGAGTCATTACGAGCGATATATAGAATCCGTTATCGCAGAAATCAAAAAATTAAAGACTGACAGAATAACCGAAGAACAATTAAAAAATGTTAAAGAGCAAATTAAATCTAGCTATCTTTTAAGCCGTGAAAGTACATCGAGCCGTATGAATTTTATAGGTCGTTCAGAAATTGTGCTTGGTAAGATTAGAACGGAGGAAGAGGTAGTAAATCTTATAGATGCGGTTACTATTGATGGGATGTATAATCTTATTGATACAATTTTTAATATAGACAACATGAGTATTTCTGCAGTTGGTGATATTTCGGGGGTAGATTTTAATGCTTTGTAAATTTTATATATCAAGAACTAAAGATGCGAAAGACTTACCGCTGCCGAAGTATATGACAAAAGGTGCGGCAGGGCTTGATTTGTACGCTAATATTTTAGAAGGTGTTGTTATTAAACCATCTGAATCTAGGTTAATCCCCGCAGGTATAAAAATCTCTATTCCACAAGGTTTTGAGGCACAAATTAGGCCAAGAAGTGGGTTGGCACTTAAGAACTCTGTAACTATGCTTAACGGGGTTGGCACGATTGATGCGGATTATCGTGGTGAAATTGGCGTAATTTTAATAAATCACGGAAAAGAAGGTTTTATTGTTAAGCGTGGTGAAAGAATTGCACAGATGGTTATAAACAAGGTAGAAGTTGTTGATTTTGTTGAAATAGATGAAGATAGACTTGATGAAACTGAAAGAGGTACAGGCGGTTTTGGACATACAGGGGTGTGAAAGAAATGACAAATAGCACAACATACAGAAGCAATGATAATAAAATGGCTCTATTTTGGATGGGTCTTCTTTTAATACTTTTACTTAGAAGTTTTTACTTTGGAATAACATACTTTAATTATCTTGACGACTATAACACTTATGGCATCTTTTTTAGGCGAAATGCTAACATATTTAACGACATTGTTAGATGGTATGGACTTTATACGTTTAGGCCGATTGCATTTTTGTCAGATGCTTATATAACACAATGGTTTTGGCCTGTTATGTGGCTTGTACTTTTATTTTACACGGTTATGCACTTTTTTACGGTTTATATTTTTCATTGGATATTAAAAAAATCTAGCATCAGATTTGGTATTTTTGGTATTATAATAGCAACGCTTACGCCGATTCTTATTGAAGCAGTATATTGGATTGGAGCTTCTACAAGGCTTGTTCCGGGGATGTTTTTTTCTATATTGTCAGTATTTTTCTTAATGAAATACCTGCTAAGCACAGAAAGCATTTTTGTAAAAGGTGTAGGAAGAATTCACTTGATACTTTATTTTGTGTTTAACATAATTTCTACAGGCTTTTATGAGCAAATTATAGTGTTTAACTTTGCGTTTACTTTGCTTATTATTATGCTAAATTATAGCTTTTTAAGACGGCGTAGAAAACTTATAATATCTGTTCCGTTTATAAGCACTATTGCAATAGGTTTATTTTATATTATTTTTTGGAACCGTGGAAAGGTTTCAACTCGCGGTACAATTGCCTCATCAATGGGAAGTCATTTTGTAAATACGACTAGAGGTGTTGTAAACCTTTTAACAAGAAGGCAATATGTGGCAACTAGAGATAGTTTAGTAGGCTTTATTTTCATGGATATAAACATAATTCAGATATTTATATTACTTTTGGTAATAGCATTTACTATTTGGCTTTTTGTGGGGTTTGTTAAGAAAAGTTCGTCGCTTTTATATCGTGAAGAAAATAAGTTTACTGTAAGGCTTATAATGGGTATTTTGTTAACAATTTTGCCATTTGCACCGTTTTACGTGCTTCAAAACAATCATTTGTCGTTTAGGCTCATTTACCCGTCGATATTTGGTATTGCTATTGTTTTTGATACAATTTTAGATTTAATCTCTAATATAAAAATATCAAGGCTTAGTTTTTACTTTGTAAAACCCGCGGCTGCATTATTAATAATACCACTTTTTATGGCTAATGTTGGGTTATTAAACGATTACAGGCTAATAGAAAAAACTGACATTACAATAGCTACAAACTTTTTAGACGCATTTAGAGAAACAGGTGCAAGTGATGAGGCACAGATATTCTTATTTGATTCTCAAATTTTATACACTGAAACGGCAACAAACCACCTTGAAAACGTTTCGAGCAGTGATTGGGCGATGCTTGGCATAGTAAACTCTACATCAAGAGATTATTATTTTGCAAGAATATTACCGGTTAGAGAAGATGAAACATGGATACACCAAGATATGTTTGAAAACGAAGTAGTATATCTTGGCATAAATGAAGACTTAGAAGTTTTTGAACTAACTCGCAGAAATAATATTTTGTTTAGAAATGAAGCAGAATGGGGTAGGCTAGAGCAAATAAATGACGATTTTTACATGTTTACGCTTAGTTCTAGGCGTTAATTTGTGAAGTAATAGAATCGAAAATCATTGTTGCAGATTTTAAGTTTGTTGCGATAGGCACATTATAAACATCGCACAGTCTTAAAAGTGCATTTACATCAGGTTCATGAGGTTGAGGGGTTAATGGGTCTCTAAAAAATACAATGAGATCCATTTGCCCCTCTGAAACCTTTGCTCCTATCTGTTGGTCGCCCCCTAGTGGGCCTGAATTAAACTTTGTAATTGAAAGATTTGTTGCCTCTTCAATTTTTGTACCTGTTGTACCAGTTGCGTACAAATTATGATTTTTAAGTATGTGTAAATATTTTTTTGCAAATTCTATTATATTATTTTTCTTTTTATCATGTGCTATAAGAGCTATATTCATGTTTTACCTCCTTAAATTAATATAAGGATAACACATTATAAAATAATTTACAAGTATATAGTAGATTTATCTAAATGGTTGATAATGGTGGCAGTTGCTCTCATTAGAAAAGCTTACAAGTTGTATGAGTGTTGGCATAGTGTTTAGCGAGCATTTGCCGTTTTTTTGATGTATGCAGTTGTTTGTGCAGTTTATGTCCATAATTTTATTCCTCCGTTAAGTTTAGTATGCCCTTCATTTTTTCAATAATTTACCCTCAAGTTACAATATAATACTATTTTTGTTACAATTCTATTTCAAATATATTAATTTTAGTAAAAATGTCGAAAAATCTGTTATAATGGTCCTTAAGTATTTTATTAAGGAGTGTTTTAACGGATATGAAAAAATTAAAATATATAAAGAAAATTATGGCAATTGCGGGGTTATCCCTTTTTATGGGTACCGCTAATGTAGTATCGGCAAATACAAACAATCCTATTAGTCTAATAGTTGATGGGCAAATAATTGTAAATATGGATGCCCCACCTGTTATACTTAACGACTTTACATATGTTTCAGCAAGAGCTGTTTTCGAGGCTGCTGGTGCAGCTGTTTTTTGGGATGAAGCGACAACACAAGTCACAGTGGTTACTGAAACTGACACGGTAGTTCTTACAATTGATGATATTATCGCATTTGTTAACGATTTACCTGTACATATGCCAGAACCGCCAAGAATGATAAATGGAAGAACTATGATTCCAGCTAGGTTTACGGCTGAGGCACTAGGCTTTGAAGTTGATTGGGATGAAGCTCAAAGAGTTGTAACTATAGATACTGAACATAACAGCACTAGCAGCAATAATACTAATGTTACTAATAACAACAGTAATGATTTACCGATTATAGACGACTACGACCACTCGGGTGAAGATACCTTAGATATAGATGGATTTTACACAAATGGTGCTTTAGCAAGAGATGTTTCGACTCAAAACATATCAAGTGCAAACCATCCTGAAACAAGAATAACAGCTTTGCAAGCACCAGCGGGTGGAAACATTGTAATTTCTGCATCTTCTGAAATAAGTAGGATTGAAACGTTTTTACTTGCTGATAATAGGCTTGTGATAGATATTTATAACGCCGAGCTAAACATGAATCAGCACGAATTTTGGGTACATAGCTCTACAGTTGGAAGGATTAGAATTGCACAAAATCAAATGGTTCCAGAAAAGATTACAAGAGTTGTGGTCGAGCTTGTAGGTGCGGTTGAATTTGCTGTAAACCTTTCAAGCGATAGAAGAACATTGTCGATAGACTTTGAAAAGAACGAAATTATTGATATTTCATTTGATACAAATAACTTGGCAGATTATGTAACAATAACAGGTACGTCGCAGCCTAATATTACTATTTTTCCTATTAATAGCCTTAGCGTAATTCTTATTGACATGCCTCACACTGATGTTGGCGGGTTTACAAATCAGCTTGTTTCAGGCAATTTTGCAAGCCGTATCTTTACTGAAAGGTTAGATGCTAATACATCACGTGTAACAATTGTTGTTAGGGAGATGCCTTCACATAGCATTACGCGTTCTGGAAATAGCGTTACAATTAGGCTTTCTACCCCAACATATGAAAATATAAGCTTTAACGATAGCAGAGGCGAAATTGTGATACCAAGAAGCACGGGGCTTTCTGTATCTAGTATTAGAACAGAGGATAGATATTATAATCTTCAATATGTAATATCACTTGGCGGAAACTTTTCAGATGTGCTTGGTTTTGGTGAAAACATCATTAATCATGGCGGAGTAAACTCGGTAGTAATAAATACAATTGCCAACAACACAACAATAACAATAAACACAAGCCGTATTTTGGCGTTTAATATTAGAGAAGATGCTGAAAATATTTATATAACACCGGTTTTACCGAGAGAAAAACACTCAAGAATTGTTATTTTAGACCCAGGGCATGGCGGAGCAGACCCGGGAACTCGTGGACATGGGCTTATAGAAAAAGAAGTTGTTTTGGATATATCTAACAGAGTGTTGGCACTTTTAGATGCAAGCTACCACATAACAGGAATTAAAGGTTACGCAACAAGAGTAGATGATTCTACTGTAAACTTGTTCGATCGTGCACCGTTTGCAAACGAGCTTGGCGATTTGTTTGTATCTATTCACTTAAATGCAAGCGAAACAAATCCTAATGCTAATGGTACTGAAACATATTTTTACTCGAATATATCTGATGCAGCTTCTGGAATAACAAGAAGAGCATTGGCGGAGATATTTCATAGGAATATGCTTGGAGCCCTTAGACTTAACGATAGAGGTGTTAGAGAAGCTAGATTTGTTGTTTTAAGAGATACAACTATTCCTTCAGTTTTCTTAGAAATTGCATTTTTAACTAACCAAGGCGATGCCCAAAGATTTCATAGTTCTGATTTTAGGCAACAAGCAGCAGTAGCTATATACGAGAGTATTTTAGAAACATTTAGTGTTTATACGCCAAGGAGATAACATTTTTTCATAGGGGTCAATACCTGCTTATTTTACATATAATACTGTAGATAATAAGCAAGGAATGATAAAGATGCACATAGATTATACAAGGGTAGACCATGGAAACCAGCCATTTGTTGTGGATATAAATCAAGCAACAATTAATAACGAAACTTTTAGAACAGCTCTTTGGACAGGTGAACATTTACAGCTTACTGTAATGAGTATTATGCCTGGTGAAACTATCGGGCTTGAAATTCATCCTCATGTAGACCAATTCTTGCGGATAGAACAAGGGCAGGGTATTGTTATGATGGGAGAAGAGAGGAATCGCTTAACTTTTGCCCAGCACGTTTCTGAAGATTTTGCGATAATAATACCAGCAGGAACTTGGCACGATGTAATTAATACAGGCGATTTAGAGCTTAAGCTATATTCAGTATACGCACCGCCAAATCATCCTCATGGCACGGTTCACCAAACAAAAGAAATTGCAGAACTGCTTGAACATGATTAAAGTAAATTAACTTTAAGACAAATTAAAAGCCCCATAATCTAAGGTGTACAAAACCTTAGGCTTATGGGGTTTTACGTTTCAAATTAACTGCTATACTGTTTTCCAACGTTTTAAAGTAGGGAGTCCTGCGTTGCATTGCTCTTTAGCATCTTCTGGTGAAAAACCAAAATCGTTAACCATAACAGCAGCAACTGTTTCAATCATTTCTTCAAGCGTGATATTTGGGTTTTTAAACACGCCATTGTCATAACATTGTTTACAATAATCTTCGCTTTTGCTTCCGTCTGCCTCAGTTCCAGGTCCATACATTTCGTCAAATTCACCCATAGGTGCACCGCAGCTCTCACACATTTTTTCTTGCATAGTAATCTCTCCTTCATAATGTTATAATTTGCTTACGTATATATCATAACATACATAAGGTGACAACAGCACGTCACGTTTAAAATGAATATTTATTTTTTATTTTTTCGATGTGAACAAGCATTTCATCACGAATGTATTGTGGCTCCAACACTTCAACCATAACACCATATGAAAGGATATAATCATATATCCACCTGCCGTGATTCATACGTAACGTGAATGACCCATCTTTGTTGACTGTTATATCACTTTCAGCAAACTCATCATAAATCCGATATTTTGCACGTGCTGAAACAAAAAGTTTAACATCAACAAAGCAAGGTACCGATGAGTCTTTTGCTGGCTCGGTTTCGGGAGTTTCATAATCGCCACTATTAAACGGTTTAGCTAAAACCACTATGTTATTTAAGCGAGTAAACTTGAATATTCTATAGTCATTTTCAGTCAGACAGAACGATTTTAAGTACCATATTTTTGATTTGAAAGATAATTTAAGCGGATATACTTCATGCCCCTTAAATTCGCCATATGGATTTAAATAATCAAACGACACAGCAAGCTCATTAAGTATAGCATTTTTTAGCATTTCAAATTTTGTGCTGTCTTTTTCACTATGCCCCCAACGCGAAAAATCAACCTCAATCCATTCTTTGCTTGGATTATCAAAGAGGCTTCGTAACCTGCCAAGCACTTGGTCAGTTTCAATTAGCCCTGTTGCAGTCATGCTTTGCAAAGAAAACAAAATTTGTTTCTGCTCCTCTTTTGAAACAAAGGCTTTGTTTAGTACAAAATTATCCTGAATAAATATTCCGCCGCCTTTGCCTTGTGTTGTATATATCGGTATTCCTGCTGTTGTTAGTGTATCTATATCACGCAAGATTGTTCGCCTAGAAACTTCAAAATGGGCAGCTAATTCGTTTGCTGTTATTTGTTTTTTGTGCATCAAAAGGTATACTATCTCAAAAAGTCGGTTAATTTGCATAAGGTACTCCTAACCTTTTTTAACATCAACAACAAAATCATCCTTCTTAAAGTCGATTTTAACTTTGCTACCTTCTTTAACAGTACCATCAAGAATACT
>Ga0136643_10007897_pt1 | contig 15466 bp, 7 predicted proteins | sample TergutLab28metaG_FD_96883 | JGI IMG/M metagenome (GOLD analysis project Ga0136643, IMG submission 96883) | Labiotermes labralis P1 segment gut microbial communities from Petit-Saut dam, French Guiana - Lab288 P1 (version 3) (version 3) | ecosystem: Host-associated > Arthropoda: Insects >... | reverse complement strand
TACAAGTGCAGTGCTATCCGTACCTACCAATAAGAAAATATTCATGTATATAACTTCCGTTCAACTAGAAACTTCTAGCACTGTAAGTGACTTAATTAATTGCATTTTAAATTGGTTTTTTCAATGTAAAATTGGATGCTGAACTATTTTAAACTTTATTGTAAACGATGTGGGATCCCATAGAGTGCAGGCTTATATTGTACCTTGTATATGTTCTGCATTGGCCTGATGGTAGCTATTTTACGGCCGAAATATGTAGCCATGTTGTAACTGATATTTCGTCAATGCGTTGATATACATATGCTGTTTTAGACGGTAAAATACACGTATTTGCTGCTGCACAACGGGATGGCCACTATCAAAAACGTATTTACATTTATTAATATTATATGAATGTGACGCAGTGAGCTGGAGGGAAAGACAAAAACGTTAGAACGTCACCTGTCTAACAGTCTGCATATTGCAGGCAGTAACAGGAGATGATGATGATGATGATGACGACGACGACGATGATGATGATGATGACGACAAGGTAAAGTTGCAACTCACAGCAGCACTGAACCAACAAAATGCACAAAACTGTTCCTTAGATACTAACATTGCAACATCATAATGAACATTGCAACATCACAATGAAAACTGCAACATCACAATGAACATTCTCAGGAACAAGTCCGTGCAAATATTTGGTTTAGTGTCGTTAAACCAATTATCGATAATGCACGAAATGAACACTATAAAGATAAAGTTGCCTGTGCCCTTATTGCATCAAACAGCCATCTCTGTATTTAAAGCTGCGAATGTGTACTTACACGCAGTCTTATACTTGGTGTCAAATCAAGGCGAGTCTTTAGCTTCACGCTACGACTGCTTTAACCACCTGCACACTGACTACGAGGCTGGGTGAGGCCAACAATCGGTAGGCAGCAAGAGCACAAAGTCTGAACACTGGCACAGTCCCTACAGTACTGCCTAACACAAAGGCCTCGTTCGGTTCGTCTTGCCCTCGCAGCCTTCCACATATCGCGTTAACACATCGTACGGCCGCACGTCGTATGACTGCAGACGGACCACCGACTTCGGGCCGGGCAGTCGGCGCAGCGCTGCGTGGGGCACCACCTTCCTCACCGAGCGGTGAGATTCAACACGGCGGAACCGAGTCTAGATACCGCGAGAATTGTGCGCATCGCGGGTACAGCGAGATGTGCAAACCACCGTTCTGACTGGCAAAACGAGAAATGGTGCAAAGCACCAGCCTGGGGATCGCATTTTCATTTATTTCTTAATATATTACAATACATTATGCTTTGAAACAGTGGTTAATGCATGTAGCACCTTATATAAACAGAGAAAATTTGTATGCTACCCACACACTATATTTACATGTTTTGTGTGGATCTCAGAACAAACAGCGATTATTTCCCTATACAACATTAACTGACTGGTTTTTATAACTGAGACGGAGAGTGTTTAAACACGGTTTAGAATAAAGTTAGTTTAGAAAAATCATAACCGTACGTTATGAGCGGAGTTAAACTCCACGGACATAGACGACTCTCACTCACATACCACTGCTTCACCCTAGATGAGTCACGATCAGTATCTAGTTTCTAGTATTACTAGGCCACTACGCACTACAGAGTTAACGTGTTTAGCAAGGTGTGACAGATGTTTTCCAGTTTGGAATAACGTAGAAATTACTTTCGAAATTTGCTCTTCGCGGTATGTGTGGACTCTGCAGGGCAAATCGCAACATTTCAGACAGACAGCATGTTCATCAATCTGCAGCCAACACGCATTTTAAAGTACAGTTATGCACTGCGATGAGCTCCGTCAAGCTGACATTACACAGGGTCCTTCTTTTGACAAATACCGAGTGTCATTTCCGACCACAATTCAGCCGCGCGTGTAAGCCGTCGGCTGAGGGGGCCAGTTGAAATGACAAACAAGCCGACAAAATACAATATAAAATATTAATGAGGTAAGAAAATGAGCCACATAGATTGGTTTATATGCGTTCAGCCTGGTATTTCTTAGTACATAATTAAGATCTTCGTGTACGACGTTTTCTCCGTGTTTCTCCGCAGGCACTTCTGAAAATTAACCAATTTTCATGAAAATTGAAATACAAACCAAGCCACTAGGGGATTTCTGAAGAGGAAATTTATAGTCAGATGCGATCGGTAATACTAAGATAGCGGAATGAAATTTCAGAGACGTGAACAACAGTGGTGCCGCCTACCTGTGTGTCTTGGTAAATCATCACTTACAAATACGCAATTTATGTTGAAGAATGTAAACTTACGATATCAGAGACAAATGGTTTTATGGCAGTGCCAAATGAATCACAGGAATTTGGCTGGAAGAGGCCACACACATGACTACACACTTTGCTGGAATAGTTTCTGCAAGAGTTGTGTGAAGTATCGTGTTACATGCGGTATTGAGAATGGAAACAGGAAGTGCCGTCGTGTAACGTGAACACATGAGAACCGCCCGGGAACCGAACCAGTCAAATGTTACAACAAAAGTGCTACAGAGTTGTCAGATTTATTTTCATGAGATAGATTTAAAACGCGGTCTGTTAATCCACCGTATAATGAGCGTCGGGAAGGGAACAAGCTAGTTCTGCCAGGTTGTGTCATCCGCAAGAAGTTGGGTGATGGCGATGAGATGCGATGCTGCCATCTGTCAGCAGGAAGGTGCTGCAGTGTGTTACTGCGTGTAGAGCAACTTGTGGAACAGCTGTTCACACTCTGCACTTGCACCCTCTCATACATGTTGTAACTACAGAATCACTTGCCTCGTCCGCCCCACCAAACGCTGGAATCGAACTGCAAACATGTGCTTCCTCCTTCTGATGGATTGTATATGTGTAATTACTGCGTGCATGTGCATATGCACACATACACACACACACACACACACACACATACATAAAAATAACTCTCAGCAATAACTCAATTCTACAGCAAACTCTTACTGTCCTACCAAACGCTACCGACACAAGAAAAATTGGTAATATAATTTAATTCGGCTCTGCCATTCACAACAATTCGAAGCAAATGTCAAAGTTTTCGTAATAATAATAATACTAATAATAATAATAATAATAATAAGCCTACAATAAGCAAGCTCTACTAAATATACATACGAAATAAAGGTGTTAAAATACAAGTCAGCGATAAAAATGAAGTAGACAAAATCGAGGACAGAATATCGTTGTCAAGGGTTTCGAACACACAAATCTGACAACTGTCAAATTCTGTTCGCTGCACCATAACAACCAAGTTTTTTTCTCAGCTATACAACCCGACCTGAAAATCGACAAATGCAATGCTGCGTCCTTATTTTGATGTTGCATCCGTTTTACAGTTGAAGAATATCACTAAAATCATGACACAGAGAGAAACCGCGAATATTGGAAATGGCGGTGACGTGGAACTAAAGTCATGCCATCTGCTCATCGCTACAAGCACAAACATTACACACAATTCTATGACATGATTTGTGAAATCAGCAACTGTTTCTTTAACGTGATTTGAAAGTATTTAACAGCAAATCAGCCTCAAACATGCTTCTGCGATATATCGTATGCAGAGCCCAATACCTCGTTCGAACCCAGCGGTCACTATATGTACCGCCGATTTAACATTCACAATTCTACGTTCTGCCCACACAGTGTAATTAAAAAATGAAATCACAAGCTTTGTCCAGAACGCTATTTTATGTGTTTTGTGTGGATCTGAGAACAAACAGCGATTATTTCCCTATACAGCATTAACTGACTGGTTTTTATAACAGAGACGGGGTGTGTTTACTGTGCGATACGGACTGAGTCTTTAAATATAATTCAGATGAATCTTAGACTTTAAACAGTTAAACCGACTAATTCTAATTTAATTCAGTTGCTCGTCTAAGTCTAATTTCAAGGCGAAGATGCTAAACACCAACATCATTTTCACATCTCCATAAATGTTAATACCTACTGATTAATTACTTCCGTTGTTTCAGCTATTAGCAACATTAGCATTCTCTATCCGAATCAAAATGAGGCTTTATACTCAACAACTAGACGAAACGGCAAATTTTCAGTTCGGTATAAAATTTTGCCGACGGCAAAAATAATAAAAAGGTTGTTACCTGGACAATCACTTGTATTGAAATTCCGCACAGAGCGGACCTTTGTCAAGCGAAAGAGAGCTTTCATTTAGAGCAGAGCGAATTTCCAATGTATAAAACAGAATCTGGTATCTGCATTAACCATCAGATTAAATTTAAACTTTCATGTCGATTAACATAAGGTCATTCAGAGACACTCAGCAGTGTGGATATAGAAATGAACAGAAAATACGCACAACGAACTGCGAATACGATTAGCAATTCAAATTTGCCTTTACTGCAAAGACAAAGTTTCATACAGATACTGCGCTGATAATCTGACACATGTGGCAGTAATGTTCGTAAAAACACCCAGCTGCCTTTGGCAACGGACATTTGCACAGCACATACACAGTTAGGCAATTATCAAGTCTAACGTTTACAGTATTTATAATATACCTTCTTTGAAATACATTAAATTTTGTCGAAAATTTCAGCACAAAATTTATTCACCACGAAACTTGAAAACTTCAAAATTGTACAACTGAAATGTATTTAAAATCTATTTTCATTCGAAATAGTTCACACGTCCAAAACAAAAAATTTGAATATTTATGAAAAATGTAGCACTCACGTAGGAAGTGTCATGTTTTAATCGGCTGCATGACATTTGGCCTTCAGGCGTTAAAAAAACCAACTTCAAGCGTCTCCACGTTTCGTCTGGTAACACAAAACACGCTAATGCCTACCCTGCCGTTCCCTCAAACGTCCAAACCGGCTCCTGGGCTCTCCCAGCCTACCCGATGGGGTTTATGTGCCAGATGACCACTCGCCTGCAGCCCATGACGAGGTAAAGAATGAGTAATGCTGTACCTTTGATTCCCCAGGGACAACTTCACTTTCTTTACAACCTGTACGCTCATCCCACCCTTGACAACTCAGAAAAATTGCAATTTTGTAATAACTGTGTTACCGCATGTGCAGCCCTTCTGTTTATAAATTCCCACGATTACATTTAGAATTACATGGCCCTGACGTCGGGGCTTCTTTTCCATAGACCGAAATGTCGTAACAAAGTCTGACGGTCTGATAATGTGCGTGCATGCAGATTCCCGGACATTTCACTCAACATTCTACGCTGCTGCCCGGTGGCAGACCCTACCGATATCTCTTATTAAATTAAGTTACTGTTTGATATTTGACAGGAAAATCTGCTTTCAAACCCGACACTAACGCCGCTCTAATAAAATTCCAATCATCATTGACCATTCGCGATCAACATAAACATATCAACGGAACACAGCCTAATGCCAGATCATCACTAATATAGTGCAGTAACAAACCAGCTCCACGTCACCAAACACTCGTCATCCTACGTAACTGCATCTCTGAACATAACTGAATTCTACAAAAATGTTTTTAGCTCCTCTGAAGATACGACAGAAAATCGGACGCACAAAATGGCGACGACGCGCCGAGTAACCGCTGTCGACGTTACGAAACCTCCTCTTCCTCCTCCGAGGCGACGTCGGGTCTCCTTTACCGCCCCCTTGGACTCCCGCCCTAAAAAAATACTTGCAAGAGCCCCCCCCGTACCCCTCACGACGCGATTCCCAAGACACTATAAGCTCTAATTGATACAAATTAGCTCTGGTGTCCCGGTAAATAATAGAACTAATTAGATCAGAAACCAGTATCAACGAACACTCATACTTTATAAGCAAAATTCAGCTGAGGAGGAAGGAGCTGCACGTCCGCCCTCACTGCGAAGACTGGCTAATTCAATAATTGGAAAGCAATCTAAGCGTGAATGGTACAAGTAAAAACTGTTAATTTGTGCGTAATGAAGTAGAACGGGGGAGGGGGGTGGGGGCAGACAATATCCTAAAAATATCGTCTGCTTTTAAAACACGGCGCAAGTGAGATGAGCAGTTAAGGAAGACACAGTATGGCCTCCTGACGGAAACCCGGCGACGCTATTGTACTAAGTACGCGTGTTTTACACTAAATCTAAGAGGTTACTACATGCGCCATAACGTTTAACATTCAACAACTCCACGTTCTGCCCACACAGCTGTATTTATGTGTTTTGTGTGGATCTGAGAACAAACAGCGATTATTTCCCTATACAACATTAACTGACTGGTTTTTATAACCGAGACGGAGTGTGTTTACTGCGCGGTACGGACTGGATCTTAAACTATTTTCCTGATAGTTTTTGGTCTCTGAATTGTAGCGGAGCGCCGCAGATGGAGACTAACTATTATACAATTTCGCTAAGAGCCAGTTCCATCCTTCACTAATCGTAAGAAACAACAAATGAAACTTTAAAAAATTTGCCAAAGGTCGTACAATATGCATTCAAGTACTGCGAATTTTCAACCTGCTGCTCACATGAGTTGGATTATTCACGGACAGGCCTTCTCAACTCGTAAAGGAATTTGAATCTTGGCCAAAATATGTCCGATTCAGACGTTCTTACCATTTGCTCCTTTCCGAATTCTTTCCGTAAGTACGTATAAAAGACAATTTCATACAAAATATATAAACGAAAGTCCTTAGATTTATTTAATCACGTGTACAAACTAATTTACAGCGACGTACCGCACCAACAACAAGCATCTAGTACTCTCTACACACTATCTGTTGCTCGCTACGTGTTTCGGCAACAAACTGGCGTCCTCGTGTCTTAATTTCGCTGTCTAAACACTTTTAGTCCCTGTTACAAGGCACCAGCAGTTCCACGTCCCTCCCAAAGTAGCAGATAAAACCAAACAACAAGCAGCACTGCACAGCTGTTGTTCGAGCGCCAACATGCGGCCGGCCGATCACTTGCTAGTCCACCGTACATCGCACGGACTGCTGTCACATTGCTAACAGGACCCTAAGAATGGCGACAACTACCGCTACTGAAACGTCAGTCCCGTTCCGGCCTCACGATACATTTTTAAACAGAGCAACAAGGCACGTTAGGAGCTTATTTTTCAGCAATGGCGAAGGACTCAAAATTTACTGGATTGTAAACAGTAAACGAAAGGTTCGAGTGGATTTTGGAACAAGAAATCGGGAACCTAAAGTAGGTTGAACAGCGTAACAAGAACACATCAATTCAGAAGCAGGACCGCACAAAGGGAAGCAAAATATGTGAAATGGGCGTTTGGGGTAAACCGGATACAACTAAGTTGCTGTTGTTCAGTGCGCAGTTCGTCATACAGACTGCTGCTGCGAAATGTGGCACAAATATTACTGCCCACGAAAGGCGCCATATTCTTCACTAAACGCTCCTATCAAGCAATGGTCATTGCAATAGCATTTAGCATCTTTCGCAAGAGACAAGCGAAGAAACAGCGCGAATCCTCACGCACTTGTTAAATGGTCTCCAAACGTCTGAGCTAACAGAAAACTGAAACAGCTCGACAAATATCTGTAAACCGAGTTGTGTCAGATGAGGTGAATATTCTGACGCAGCCGGACGCACAGATATTTTAATAGGCACTCCGCTGTTAACAATAAACGCCAGTAACCTGTTCAGTTATATTTCAAGAAAACACACCGCTGTTAAAACCCGTGTTACATGTCGCTTTGTATTCTAGAATACTGCTCATACATGAAACACAGGCATGCAATTCTAATAACCTCGTTTTACTAAGGAAATCACTACTTAAAGTGAGACTGAGCTTCAAGCTGCGAATTGTCAAGATTTCTTACTTTATTTAACAAATATCGTTTGTCACCTCAGCCGACGGAAAATGGCAAAAGGCAGTTGAACAGGTATTCAAGATTATCGCAAATTAATCATAGCAGTCTCTGGACACTGAACAGTCTGTCTGTGCCCACCTCAGAATCCGCACAGTTCCAGTTTTAGGAGAACATAGACGTCATAACGCGGACCCGACTTCAAGACCAATCTTTAAGTGTCTACAGACAGCAGCAGCAGCAATACGCAATGACTTACAATTGTCTCGTTTTCCAAACCACTTCGTCTTCCTAACTGCAGTCAGTCAGTCAGTCACTATCAGCACTGTCAGCACTTACAAGTGTTCACCCTTGAACCATACCGCTCACAGCCACAATGCATGCCAGCACCGCGCACTACGTGGGGGTTAGAACCTGCCTGCGACGACATTTCCTATTCAAGTCGGGGAAGTACAGAAACATAAGAAGTCTCCAAGGGAAGACGTTCTTGGCTTCAGAACGTACCTACGGCACGGTACAAGTGTTATTTCATTGCTCATTACCCTGGACACCACTTTCGTTTACTAACTGAACGCAAAGCAATGTACACCAAAGTAAAGTATGAAGTCACTCCAAACAGCTTCGGCATTGCTGCGCCATCCTGAGGCACTTCTTACACCAAGTGCTGACAACAGCTAAAATATGAAATGTGTCGAAACAAGCTTCAATGGTACAACGATATACAACTGGGTATGTTGTAAGTGCATGTAGCTGGCTTAGTAGTAGAAAATAAGTTGATTCAAATGCAAGGAGTGGGCAACTTCAAAATTTTATTATTTCTTCTAATTGACTTTCCGACAATCCATAACACGAAACAAGTATAATTTAGAAACACACAACTGGCATAAAGCTGTTATCTTAATTTAATTTTCGTTTCAGATATCAATTTTAAACGGGGGCAGTTAAAATGGGTCAAAGAACCTTCCGTAACCTTCGCCAGAACACAGCGCAGGTTCCTTATTATGCTACAATACATATATTGTCGAAATTAAAGCAAATCAGAACATTCTCGCACGTGACTGCCAAAAACATCAGACAATTCGATATTTAAAATACAGTGGGTGCCTTCTTCGACAATGTAGCTTGCAAAGCGAGGAAACTAAACGCAACAGAATTTCGAAACAGCACATTCTGACGACGTGCAATCGGCCGAATTTTAATCGTCCTACGGCAGTATTCTTGCAGGGGCACAATGTGCTGCTTCACAGCAGCAGATACTGTTGTTCATAGCCGATACATCAAATGTTTAGCTTCGACACACACACACACCACACACACACACACACACACACACACAGTCAGAACCGAGTGTTTTACCCGCTCAATTCAAAATACCATTTAAACAATCCGGACTAACTTATCTCTGAAACCGAAAACCAAAAACGTTTCTAGATTCGTTTTAAATTTGACCACCTGGAAATATTTGCGGACTGTTGCAAATTACAAGCACATTTCGAGACAAACAATACTGCACTGCGCAACACACTGCACTGCCACCTTTACATCGCACATTCCTGAAACGTCACTCGTTTAGTCGTAACAAATTACAGTTTTCATAATGACAAATAGATAAAACAACAATAAACCTTCCAGCGCCTTCCAAAAACTTCCTACTATAAACCTAACTTCGCTTCATCACGATTCAGAACATACAAAATCCTTAAAATATGTCAAATTCACTTAATTACAACACACAGCTTTATTCAATAAACTTAACTTATTTAACACTACTAAGCATACAAAAGTCGGAAGAACCTTCCGTCTTGTGACCCCCGATTTCCGAAATAATATTGCTGTTGGACGGTTCCCAGGCTTCACCCGTTGGTCTTTGTGATAAAAGCAACATCTAGATAAAGATGAGTGTGGAGAAACGGGGCAATAATGGTAACAGGGGGACACCGAATTACTTGGAGGAAAACCTGCCCCAGTGCCAATCTGTCCACCACAAATACCACATTGGCTAGTCGGGGATCGAACTCGGTAGCCCGTGGTGAGAGGCCGGCGATAACCGCCTTATCCATGGCACAGCCGATGAAGAATGAAACCAATCTGAATAGCACAGAGAAGTTCAGTTGCGACCCGACAAACGGTCGGTCACACGGCACCTGCAGTACGCAGTCTAACCGGGTTGCTCCGATAAACACACCAAGCACATGAGGCACTCCGTGGACAAACGGCAGGCTCTTACTCACGCAGCAGGCCGTACCGGTGCCAGAAGAGCCTCGACTAGATCAAATGACCGCCCGATCCGTTCCTTGCTGCACCCCGCCGCCAGGCGCGAAGTGGCGGGTTGCGTATCTCCTTACAAACAGACTGCAGCGCGTCTCACATAAATACAGCGTCGCTAAATTGGCACAGAATGTTTTACAGTTATAAAAATGAGTCTTTCAAAATTACTGAGAATAGCAATGTTACTGCAGCGCACTGTGTCGTCGGGATTATCTCACGTATCAGATTGTTTCCCGCGGATTATAAGAGGTAACGGCAGTGTGGTTTCGAATTTCGGTTATTTTGTTTCTTTGTTTGTTACTTTCTTTCTTTGTTTGCTTGTTAGTGACATAACTCACTGTAGCCCAAACAGGCTATTCAGCGACAGATTTAGGACCCTAGCAGATGGACACCGAGAACTCCCCCGTCCAATCGGATTATTTAAGTAGGTACCCCTTTTATCTTTTTTACCTGGTGATGGAAAAGAAACGCGCTTCCGAAACAGTGTTCAATTTTCTTAGATTTAAAACTACGCGCTATGAAGAAGTGAAAATCTTGACTGGTTTGAAACTATAAAATATACGTTAGCTGTTCGAAGTCTAGCGAGTAGGCCTACCACTGCTGTTTCTGCCTGGACAGGAGTCATTTAAATAACAAACAAAAGACAGCCTGAACATTCAGATCGTGTGGTTGCGACGCTAAGTAGCAGGGTTATTATTTCCCGACGTTTCGGAGAAACGCAGGCCTTAATCTTCAAGGGTCAATAAGTAACAGTTTTAAAACTCCTTGGCCGTCAGAGTATCCATTCTGCAGGTGAACTGCCCTACACTGTGTCGCCCTGGATCGCAGTAAACACGTACTGTGAGCGCTTGTGAAGTTCAGAGGACTAGAAACTGAGTGCTGGCATCGTGAGACAGTCGCTACATTACTAAGCAAAGCACATGCACAATATTCAACGTTAAAATGTGGATTTGTAATCACAGCCAGTCTGTTTTGCCTTGATCCACGAAGAGAAATATCTTCTTCTTATACATAATTTCTTCTTTTTATAAAATTTAAAATATTCTTAACAAATTACAAACAACTTCAAAATCATCATCATTATCATCGGCGCCTTCATTCACTTCACTGCATTCAATGTTTATTTTGCACCCAATTAGTAAATTTCAATTTATAATTAAAACATTTAGAGCCAAATAATCTATTTATCTTTATGCACTGCAGCCGAACAACTCCGTTTCTCTTAGTCTACGGATTTGGTCACCCGCAGTCCAACTCGGTTTCCCGTTCCGCTAACCACCTCTACGGCTGAATACATAACGGCAAATGGAAGTCACACGACCTTCTGGCGTGACCAACAATTCCGCATCTTGCAGCAGTTCGTGTTCCGGTTTCACGAGACCTGTCATCCGCGGAACTCTTTGTCACAGGACGGTATTTGTATTTAGGCACGCATCTGAACCCATCAGCGCGGTACCACGGAAACGCAATGTTTAAAACATAAACAAATATTTAACAAATACGTGCAAGAAACACGCGCTGAGCTAATCTAACTTTCCTTTGTCATGCAGAGAGTTTAGGTGCCCGACTTCAAACACTCAAGAAACACCAACCAACACCGGCTACATGCGACCGCGCAAATATTACGAGACTTATGGAATGTGCTAATATAGCAGCAAGTCCAGTATCCAAAGGCTATAGTGACAAATAGTACGGCCTATCGAACAAAGCAGCTACGGATATGTCGCACTTCTGCTGTCTGTAGCGATCTCCACGGTTCGTTTCTCGGTAGGACAAGAAAAATACGTCACTCGAAGTCGAAAATAAGCAGCGCACAGAGCAGAAGAAATTAAGAGGCTGCTTGCTGAGAGCAGCAAACACTCGCCTCAGGTCCTTCAAACGTGTCCCCTCGGCCTCACCCCATTTAGGTTCTTCATTATGCGATAAAGAGCGCCATTACCATTCTTGATGCAGGATTGCAGATGTCACAGATTGCAATCACGCACGACAGGAACAGCCCTCACCTCCTCTCTCAAACTCCCATCCCTTGCACAGTCTGATAAGGGACGTAAGGATAAAGATGGAAATGGGAACGGGTGCGAGAATTAAGAACTGTAGACTTGGCTATTGATTTCCGCTTCTCATTTCTTATCCGTCTTCAAGCCTCTGCACTGTAAGTAGGTCCATACGTAACGCCCAGCTAAAATGGTTTTCGTTGCTGCTTATAAATGATTTATTTTAAATTTAGAACTAAAAAACTAGGTTTAACCAATTTTTAATGTAAGGCTTCTGTAAGACTGCGATATCGACATTCACTACGATGGAAGTTGTTATATTTAGCGTAAAGAACAATATACTTCATGTGCGAAGAAATCTTGGTGCACCAAAACCCTATAAATTCCGGTGCTATGAAACTATTAAAGCCGAATGTCCTTCCTACGACTCGCAAGTGGCTCACAGCTACCAAAACACCCCACAGTATTCACTTCAACAAGCAGCATTTCGACACAGACCGAATGACAACGTATAACAACGTACCGCGCGATTGTTGACGACACTCTCAAGAAAGGTGCACCCAGCGAAAGGCAGTGTGGAAGACCGGATCATTGGGACACGACGCAACGCGACGCGCCACCAGGCATCGAAATGCCCGTAGATTCACTTGTTTACGGGCAGCTATTCGGCACTTAGGTGTCGCGCTGTCACACTTCCAGTACCAATATCACTAACAGGGAGGTCCTGACTTCGCGTCGCGATGTCCCCACACCGAAACTCAGCAAGACTTACCGGTATCCGTGTGCTGGCGCGTCAGAGAAGGCAACGTGTCACTAGCTGGCACTCAGGCTACGTGAATCTAAACTGGGCTGATTCATCACTACAGGACTTTACTATCAACGACCAGATGATACCGTCTGTACGTCTTAACCACGCACGAAGCAAAGTTAACCGAAGTACTGATTGTCACGAAGTTCGTATTAGACATTAAGCAAATGCTAGACAAGACATTGCCTGCGCAGGAGTGAGTTAGTTACCAGAAGTGGGGAGACGAAGTATGAATACAACTAACTTACTTTGATGTAAAAGAAGAAAAGCTATATAAGGGTAGCGGAGAGGGAGGTATAAAGAGGGGGAGGGATGGAAAAAAGTTTTCAAAACTGTCATAAACTTAAGAGCAACCGAAACTGCGAAGTTGGCCTCCCATATTGACTCCAAGTAAGAAAGAAGTAACTCTGGAGGGGTGTGGTGTGGTAGTTGGAGGTAGTGTTGGTAGTTGAGGAACAAGAAGAACAAGTGGTAAAGTTGAGGAAGAGTAGGGGTGGGGTTGTTGGGGAGTTGGTCGAGTCAAAAGAAGAGACTTGGCACAAAGTTGCACGCCTTCCTGCTACTACAACTAACACTAGCACCTCCTCAGCCGACAAGAGGCAACATTTTCTGAAACCTTCTCAACAACTTAACTTTGTCTTCCGAAAACGAGAGAGAGACAGAACGAGGGCGAACGGCCTGTTCCCCGCTCCCCGTCAAACTACAAACTAAATCCCATCAAAAACTAAACTTTGCGCCTCGCCATATAAAAAGTACCCAAGTCCTTACCTCAGACGGCACAGCGCGGCCGAGGTGAGCATCGCCTGCCCGGCTCCGGTCTCTCTCGGGCTGCTTCTCCTGTCGACCGCCCGCCCAGATCGTCTTCCTCTGATCAAGTTGCTTTGCTGGTTGCTGCTACTACCGGTGGACGATGGACTTCGACGTCGTCGTGATGGTGGTCCTATAATCGTCCGGACCGCGCCGCGACGCGCCTACGATTATAGCCGAATGTAACCGAAGCAAGCCGAAATGGGGAGGAGGATATGTACAGAGAAGTAGGTAGGTAGCTATAGCGGCTGCTTGCTTGCTTGCTTGCTACTCTCTCTAACTATGGTCGAGAGCCTTGCCTCCAAGCTGTAGTGCTGGAAGTACAGGCGACGCAAGGGAAGAGAACTCGGGAACCTCAACAGGATAGCGACGTCGATGACGACGACGCTTACGCTGACGGCGGTAAGTGAAAGAACCAGCCGACGACTAGCAGGTTGTTCGGAGCTCTGGGTTTGCACGTCTGTTCCTACCCGAGGTTGGGCGCAGTTTGTGTGTGTGCGAGTGTGTGTGTGTGTGTGTGTGTTGTGTGTGTGGGAGAGGCAGCACTAGGACCGTATCATTATAAGGGAACGGAGTGAGAGCGAGTTAGAATCAGGGTGGACGAAACACTGCGGGCAAGAGTGCGAGAGTGACAGAGATAGTACAAACGGGCGACGGGAGAGCGGGCGGGGGGAGGAGCGAGGTTAGGCTTCAAGCAAGCAAGCTATTGATTCTGAGGAGGGGGAGGGGATACCGTAAGTGCAAGCACTGAGGATTACAGCAACTTGGCCGTCTGGTGCTGTTGTTGCTCCGGCATCGACACAAACCCAACAATTTTCATAAAAAAAATTATATCGGTAAGAAAATAATCGAGAAAATTCCCCTCAGAAAGTGAAACCTCCGATCACAGTGTAACGACGTATCGGTTACAAGTGTTACACTTCCCGGTGTCTGCCGCTCACACACTAACAAATTACCGTAAAATACGCAGCTTTATCCTGCGGTAACTTACAGCTCATCTCTTCAGTAAGCCTATCTGAAGTAATCACATATCCCCTCCTACTTCTTGAAAAAAAAGTCCACACAAGTTAAGCACGCAACCTAAGAACGAATCTCCGAGAGATCGAACCAGCTCTGAGTCTAAAACATGACGTTCCAAGCGCCAAAACAAAGCGCGCTGAAACGTTTATAAAAATTCATGGCTGCGACGACTTGATACAAGATTCGGTGATGTGTAATAAAAACCGATAGACTATAGCAGGTGAACAAATTACACTAACCTTAACAGACAGAGATTAGACTGATTTATATTTCAAGATTCAGTCCGTACCGCGCAGTAAACACTTTTCGTCTCAGTAATACAAAACCACTCAGTCAGTGCTGTATAGGGAAATAATGGCTGTTTGTTCTCAGATCCACACAAAACACATAAATACAGTGTGTGGGCAGAACGTAGAATTGTTGAATGTTAAACCTGGTGGAACAAGCAGTGAGCACTCGCTTCTGTTTCCTAATATGTGGGCAGTTTATCCAGAAATCTGTCTGATGTTACGCCCCTTTCTTTGCCTCTCGTCTCGAACCATTTATTAGAAACAAAAGAAATTCTGAAGAGAGAGAGAGAGAGAATACCAACAAGATGCAACAATCGCTGTGAAACCGCTACCAACCACATCCAGCAGAACCAGCGCAACACACCACATGCAGTAACACACGGTCTTTGTTCTCCTGAAGATGGGCATAATGATGCCCGAAACATGTTGAGACAGTGTTGATAATAAACATCTGATTGTTGCATCTTGTTGGTTTTCTCTCT
>Ga0136643_10007896_pt1 | contig 15466 bp, 8 predicted proteins | sample TergutLab28metaG_FD_96883 | JGI IMG/M metagenome (GOLD analysis project Ga0136643, IMG submission 96883) | Labiotermes labralis P1 segment gut microbial communities from Petit-Saut dam, French Guiana - Lab288 P1 (version 3) (version 3) | ecosystem: Host-associated > Arthropoda: Insects >... | reverse complement strand
TGGGCATAATGATGCCCGAAACATGTTGAGATATTGTTAAAAATAAACATCTGTTGCATCTTGTTGGTTTTCTCTCTCACTTCACAATTTACTCACGATGCACGGTCACAGAAACCTAAAGCTCAGTACCCTTTATTTCGCCTTTATATTTCTCAGCATAACTGCTCTAAAGATCAAATAGCTAAGTCACTGTTGTTTCCGAGTTTCGTCTAGCATTTCGTTATAAAGTCATAGGTTAGGGCGTAGATTATTTCCACTCCTAATACCTCACTTAAAGGTTAACATTTTGCTTACGAGTATGGACACCATAGTTGATACAGTCATCACAAAACGTCTTGGGAGACCGAGGAATTGTGGTTCAGTTCCCGACAAAAGTTTCAGATTCAGCCCGGGCAAAACAAAGGTGACTACTTGCACCAGTCTAGTGCCTTTATTTTAGAGATTACCGGGGTGCTGATAAGTTCGTAGCCCGACCCTAGAAGGAAACAAGCTTCAGCGACCAAGACTTACACTATTATTCCAAAACCTCTGGCATACAAACATTAGGAATATATTTCTGTTGTTTGTATGCCATAAGTCTTGGTATAGTGTTGTCTTGGTCGCTGTAGCTTTTCCTTCCAGGGTCGGGCTAAGGACTTATCAGCACCCCTGTGTTTTACTTACTTGGATGGAGTGCGATAACAGAACCTCTAGCTGTACAGCTAGGAAGTGTTCCCCCTCCCAACCCTACTCCCCCCACACCCAGCAAAGAGACTGCGGCAGTTCCCGGACACAAGCCTGAAAATTAGAATGCAGGCTACATGACACGCGGAGTCTGCAGATCTTTGCCAATGAAGGACGGAGGTTATGTAGTGGGGGAACAGCAACTGCTACTGCGACGTGTGGAGACAATAACAAAAAACAGCTGCAGTAACATTTCCCCGTTTTGTTTTCGTTTTCTACATTTGAGGGTTTTCCACGATCACCCAACCTTCCCACCTAAAAATATACACATCCACTAATGTTTAGCACACAGCATGTTTGTTCTGATGGTGTACCTTCAACCTCCTTTAGAAATAAAATACACTCGCACAAACACACACACACCACTGAAACACCCCTTATAAAGTTCACTGCTGTTTTCAACTATCTGTACTGGTCTCCTATTGGTGGTTCTTTATAGGTGTGGAACCAATTATAAAACCCCATGGCACACCCAGACGAACGTGGTACTTCAGTGTGATATATTTATTTACGTCAGAGTGAACTTGAAATCAACTATAGCCAATAGCAATAACACCAGAGTGAGATCCTACGATCACTCATTGTAACTTCTGGAGGCTCAGCAGTTGGTGCGTTCGAAGTTCCCAAGCACTTTTACTGACAGCTATGGTAAGTACCTATGCTGTGCTGGATATATGTACAGTACCTCTTTTAAAGCAAAGTGGCAAAGTTATATGCCGTCTGAATTAGCATTCAAGTACTCAGCACTTCATGAATGGAGTGTATTTATGTGTTTCGAATGATACAATAAAAAGTGATTATTTTTCTAAGCAGCATTAACCGATTGTTCTTGTAATTGAAACTGAGCCATGTTTCCTGAGTGAGAAGCAGTAAATATTTAAATAGATTACTACAAAGTTAAGCCAAACCCGGTGGCCCCGCGGTCTAAGGCGTGAGTCTGCGGCCGTTCGTTTTTTGAGACTGTGGGTTCGAATCCCGCCGGTGGGCATGGAAGTCTGTTGTCTGTTTTGGGTGCAGTGTGTTGTCAGGTAGAGGTCTCTGCGACGGACTGATCACTCGTCCAGGGAAGTCCTACCGTGTGTGGTGTGTCTAAGTGAGTGTGATCGTGAAGTCTCGACAATGAGGAGGCCCTGGCAAACTAGGGCTCTCGAACCATAAAAAAAAATTTAAACTTACTGCTTCAAAAGGCGAAAACCCTTCCAGTTCTTTGCATGTAATACGCTTAGTCTGACAGTGCAAGAGAAATTTAGTGCGCGGTACCAACGAACATCATCAATAACCGCTTCGTTTTGAGACGCTACGAACTGCATCTTGTTTTGTTGATTCCATTCCGTCTAGCTCGACACTAAATCGCCAGCTACACTTATAACAACTCTTGTAATAAAACAACAGATATTTAGAACTGCTATACTACGGGCTGGACAGTCCGACATTGGAAGTCCGGTAGTGGATAAAGTATTTCCTCTTATCCAGAACGTTCGGACTGGCCTTCGGCCCATCCAAATCCCAATTCCATGCGTACCGGTGTTGCTTCTCGGGAGTACAGCGGCTGGAGCGTGAAGTTAACCACGGCACCTCCATCTAATGCCATGTAAAGAATGAGTGCATTTGTACTTATACTCCCACTATTTACCCTGATGGAGTGGATAAGAAAAAATTAATTCTTTTACTGCTTTTTGCCTTTCAACTACAAACGGTCTGAGTCCAGATTTTTACGTTGAACTGTGTGTACTTACATTTGTTAAATTTTTATTTCAATTAAATTGAATTAAATTGTTAAATATTGTTGAACTGTCACTTTAAATTTTAAATAACAGAGGGTTAAATTTTATTTCAAATATTAAATATTGTAATATTTTCATTTTAGAGGTCTTTTTTATTTTTCACATAGAATACTATGTACTGTTTTTATTTTACGCTTCTAACGATACTTTTTCCCACAGCATTACTTCAAATTTTAAACTTTCTTCAACTTCAATTTTTAAATTTTTGAAGCTCAGATCCGAATACTCCTGTCAAGATCAAGCCTTCCCTGCAGCTATAACAAAGTCCAGACTACTGCAAAAATAAGGAATTTTAAAGAAACTAAAATTTTTTAGGAAGCTGTTATGGTGATGTAGAATATCTAGATGAAGAAAAGGATAAAATAAAAAAATACACTGTAAAGATACAAAACTGCGAAGTGTGCAAGTTTGAAAAAGATTAAGTTTGTTTAAATTCAATGTTTTTTCCTTCAAAACGTGGTAACCACTTTGTAGCCACTTATTATTCCGTCTCGTCGGACTGTAAATACACGGAGCATCTACTTAACGGGCGGAAGATATATTAGTCCTCTCGTCTATTATTTGGTTGAAGGGACTGAAAACCCCCCCAAAATTCCATGGTCGTTGGTAGTTACCCCATGAAATTTCAACACTGATGCGTACTGAAAGCACGTCTGACTGACTGCAGCACAAACCACAGCTCCTGTCAATTTGAGACTCAACACCAGAATTTCTCAGCGTGATTGTGGCTGTCCAGTGTGACATCGAAGCACGCACCTTCATAAGTTTAGAGTTTTATCACTCTGTACTAACCGCAGGACCAAAGCTGAGGCTCGGAGGACAAACAGGGGCGCCTTCTTGCGATAGGGTTAGTGGACCTCTGCTGGCGAGACCTATAACAAAATATTTAACGCATAGCAACCTACTTTTGGGACTATCATTTAAGATTCCAATTCGTAAGCTCCCTAATTCCGCCTATCCCAGTGGCCGCGCGTTCTGAGACGTAGGTCTGCGCCCGCTCGCCTGCTGAAATTGTGGGTTCGAATTCCACTGGGGGCATTGATGTCTGTCTGTTGTGAGTATTGTGTTGTTAGGTAGAGGTCTCTGCGACGAGCTGATCACTCGTCCGGAGGAATCTTACCGACCGTGGTGCATCGTTGTGTGTGATCTAGAAACCTCGTGAATTACGAGGCCCTGACCCACTGGGGCTGTCGCGCCAAAAACAAGCAGAAAGTTCCCTAATTCAAACCTCGTCTTGTAGACTGGTTATTCTGATTGAGATTTTTCTTGTTTTCCTCAGTCCTTCCAATTTGACGTTAAATTAGGCCAGGACGGTTTCTTCTCGCATGTATTCAATTAATCACCTTACATTTCGATACTATATAATCTGACCAATTGGATGCAGAATAGAAAGTAACATTTACATATTCCACATAAAATTTAGCAATGGTGCTGTTATACAGAGTACATCTGGACAGATTTGGTATCAAATCGTAAAAGAAATAAATAACTTTTCTGTAAGAGGAATGTTCAACTGCAAAAGAAACAAACTCTTGAGCAGAGTAAAGCTGAACCACTTTCTCAAACAACCCCAGTTCTGCATTTCTCCCATGTACTGTATGTATAATTTTGTGTGTGCCTGCTTATCTCGCGGCGGTGTGTCATGAATTAAGGTCTTCCGGAATGTTAGGTCGTGCAGTATGGCAGAACCATCTACCCTGAATATGGGGCCAACATTTTTCTGCGAAACGCGTGTATCCATATAATATACCACACGACATTACATCTTGCAAGGCCCCAATCACTAACACAGTCGTTACTTCCCTGCAGAATACTCACCGAGCGGCATTTGGGAGAGTTTGTTTGCTTGAAAAAGCGACTAAAATGTTATTTTTTACTAACATTCCGGGTTTAAATCGACGGTGCCATGGCTCAGGCAGTTAGACGACGCACTCACTTCGGAGGCCCGGATTCGACGCTGGGAAAACCCATGCGACATTTGTGCAGGTCAGAGTGGCAGTTGGGCAAGCTTTTTTCGAGTACTTGGGGTTGCCACCGCCACTTTTACTCCACCAGTGCCCTATTTTCATTTTCATTTACTTCTACATTTATTAGAAGGACATGTGCGTTAAGTGTGGTGACCTTCAAATGAAAAAGTGCTCTTCCGGATATCGGGGTGCCTTGGTGAGGGAAGCGTTTTCACATTGCGCCCAGGCTTCAGAGATATTCGATGTAACAGCATCGACGCTGGGCCCTGTGTTTTTGAGTTCCAAGCAAGTTAACGTCAATTTTAATGAAGATCCCGTAGCCCAATATTTAAAAATAGACACGTCAGAATTGTTTTTTGACATCATTTTAACGTCGTACATAAAACCCGGTCAAGCGTAATCACTGTGTTAAGGCATTTCGCTCTGAGAAGGACGAAAGCCCATAAAATAGGAGCACTAACATCTGGACATCTGAGACCGTATGAGGTTCTTCTGTCTTCACTGTGCACTCAGGGGACATGGCATTTTACTGCACACATAAAACTATTTTCCGGAGTTATGATTATATATTTATCCTGGAAAGAGCGTCGCTGGATTTTAGATAGTGTATAAATATTTATAAGGAGGCGGACCGTCACAGGCTGCTAATGGAACATTACTTTGCTGTTCGGTGAAAAGGAAGCTTTCTCGCATCGGAACAGGGTCGCCAAGTTCGTATGAAGGAAATATCACGCAGTCCTGTCAAAGAACATACGTTTACAAAGAGAAAGGCGTTGACATAGAAAATTAAAGGTTTGTGGGCCTAGGTATACCGGAAGTCTCATCCGCGCAAGTGCTAATATCTCACTGGGACCTGCATGTATTAGAGCAGTGCCAACTTTGTGCTTTGCGATTAACGTTTGCTGTTATAATTAAACACTATGGAACGTCTGAAGTACATGAATATACAACAGGTAAGGGAAGAATCTATGTGGGATTTGTGGTGGAAAATGTGGAACTGGTATTAAGTTCTCATCCGAATAGTTCGGTTTTCCCCACATCACTACGATTTCATCACCTCTCCATACTCCTTCATTCATTTTTTGTTTCATCCGTCGCGGACGCAATACCGTCTCAGTAACTGAGGTCTAATTAAATGAAACACTTAAAAGAATACGAGGCTTTTAATATAAACCTTAGCTGAAGTTGTGATATTTATTTATCAAGATATTCCCCATAATTGTGGGCCGCGGTAGCTCAGTCGGTATAGCGACTGATTACGGACTGGACGGTTCGGGATCGAATCCCAGTGGGGACGAGATTTTCCGGCCATCCAGACCTGTCCTGGGGCCCACCCAGCCTCCTGTAAAATGGGTATCGGGTCTTTCCCTGGGGTAAAGTGCGGCCGGGGCTTGCTGCTGGCCACTCACCCCCTTCTAGTGCCACGGTCATGGAAGAGTAGAGCTGTACCTCTACCCACCCTCTGGGCCACACCGGGTCTGTAACGGGATCACTTTACCTTTATTCCCCAAAATTAATGCACCTGAAGTCTCATCTCGGCAAATCCTCTCACTGGACCTTTTCCAGAGCCCAGTTAATCCAGTCCAAATCCTGAAACCGAAGTTCTCTCTGCTGGATACGTTGGGTGACGCAACTCTCTATGTCCTCTGGGATTTCTCTAAGAAATAGGAGAAGACGGACAAAGTCCCATGCATGCGTGAGCCAGTAGAGCTATTTTAGTCTTATCTTGTATATATGATTGCTCTCTTCCACCATGTGACGTGTTGTGTTCTTGTAGACGTGCATCGACCTATTCAGATAATTCTACTGCGGACGTAGCGCAGAGCAGCCTCTCCTGAGAAATTTACTAATATTTCAGGTTCTCAGGGAGGTGACTACGAATATTGCTGTACTTCGGATGTGACATCTTATATTGTATACAGTTTAAAGGAGAGACGTCCTTTGAATTTTAATCGAATGTTACGTTAGTTTCAATAGAATTATCACAGATATTTTTTTCTTACTATATTTAATCCAGGATGTAAAGTCTCTTTCTCCTTGAACCGCATATAGCGGTGTCTGCAAGTTTGAGACCCCTGTGCTCCAGTGTGCACGTGTTCCACGTGTCACATGCTGCAGCGGGTTCAAGAATAGCACGAGAGTACAGTCCACTGATTGTGACTCCGGATACGGTACCGTCAAATCTCACGTCTGGAAGTTAACGTTCTGGAATCTGACAACTCCTCTATCTTGGAGATGTAGGCAGCAGATTTCTCTCATGCCTTGGTATAACTATACCAGTCTACACGGTGTCACATCCAAGAAGACTGTAACCTTCGACCTTACTGTTGATTACATGTCAGATTTTCGTCATACCAGTATTTTTTCTCTCTCCACAGGCTGAAGATCTTCCACCAGAGCAGATAGCAGGTAAGAGTCACAATCCAATAAAATTCAAGAATAAAAGTCATACTTCAGAAGTTAACATTAGTCAACACATCCTCCGAATTTTATGGTACTCGAAGGTTCGTTACTGTGTTCAAAAAAGCCCGCAGCTCTTCCATAACCCGAGACAATTTAATTCAGTTCACGATTACAAATCGTATTTATTTAATACATATTTTAATATTTACCTCCCATCAAAGCCCAGGTCTTCCAAGAAATACGTATCGTCCAGTTTTCCCCACAAAAACACGGCATGAACTTCTGTTCTCATCGAATGTGCCACATGCCCCACCAAAATTTATCTTCCTTGATTTGGTTATGCTAGTAATATTAATTCATGTATAATTATCTGGTGTTGTTTGTAAAACCTATATCCTGCTTTTATAATAGTTATTGTCATTGTTAAACTATTTGGAACAATAACCAAGCTACAAAAATATATTTATTGTCTGAAACGTGAAGGCCCTTTCCCAAAATACTTTTCTTTTTCATGAATTTGTACGACTACCTGATGATGGCCGTATAAATCGACCGAAACATGTTGTTATAAACGTAATTAACAAATGTTATTTATAGTGCTGTGTTAATCGGGCCTTGAGTTTATACAGTAGTACTGTTGAGTACAGCAAAACATTAAGTTCCTCAATGCGCAGTTTTCTCAGTTCTTCTATGACTTGGTCTTTCATAGGCCCAAATATCTCCCTCAGCACTTTGTTCTCAAACGCCTTCAGCCTACGTTCCTTTCTTAGCGTACGACGTGGAAATTCACACTCATATAAAACAGCAAAATCATATTTCCGAATATTTTAATCCATACGTTCTTAGAGAGCAAAGAGTACGACGGAAGTTTCAGGACTAAATGTTAGCAGATTCAGATTTTAATGAAACTTGAATTTTCTTGATTTTCGAAAAATAATCAAATATCACACTTCATGAATATTGGTCCCGTGGGAACCGAGGTGATGCACTGCAGACAGATGGACGGACACACGGACAGAAAAACATGACGAAGCTAATAGTCGCTTTTCGAAATTTTGCGAAAACGCTTAAAAACTGCAGTTACTTAGACTGGGTCACAGCTGTGAAGAAGTACTTCAAAATGAATAATATACAGTTCGACCTAACAAAGGAGTTAATGTAATCTCCGAAATAAAATTACAAGCATACAATTTACCATGAATCGTTTAAACATTAATGGAGAATAAATTTCATTAGACCGAAATTTGTAACACTATTCATTTCAGGAAATCTGCAGGTGCAGTAATGAAACAGCGAGGAAAATTATATAATGAAGGCTATAGCGCTTACCCGTTGTCTAAATCGTAACACTAAAACATTTAGGAGGAAAAGATGGGCTGGTGTCTTTTGTTGTGTAGTCTGCCTTAAGAAAGGCCCATGGCCACTTCCAAAGCGAGTTCTCCATACACGGCGATCTAGCGCCAACTCTTTCAATTTCTAGTACCTTCTCATTTCCTTTAACGTCATCCAGCAGCTGCTTACATCGTGTTCCTCATCCGTCCGTCCCTTATATCTTTCCTTCAATAATGTCTCGTAGAAGGCAGTCACTACGCCGACGAATCCATATAACTCTGCTTTGTATTGTATGTAGGATATTCCTTTCCCTCTTGACTCTATGTAATACTTTTTCATTTATCACACGATCAGTTCTACAGATCTTCTCCATCCTTCTCCAGCACCAGATGTCAGAACTTTCCATGTATTTCTGTTCTACTTTCCGGAGTGTCTACGTTTCAGCAGCACACAAAATTATGCTCCAAATAGAGCACTTTAGTAGCTTCTTCCTTAAAGTTCCAGTTTGCTGTTGAAAAGATTCTTCTTGTTGAAGGCTGCTTTTGCTATGCAATCTTGGATTTAATTTCATCTGTACATCGTGCATCATTTGTTATCACACTACCCAAATAGGTGAAGCATTACATTCTGCATTGTACTGTTGTTTTTGATCTATCACAGTATTTACTGGGGGGTGGCTGCTTTAAGATTCTCATTACTTTAGAAGGCAGATATAAGGAAACATAAAGGAAAATAATGTTGTCCCTATGCGTGTAGAAACGTGGAGGTATAGCTCCACTCTTTCTTCTCCTCGACATTAGACGAAAGGGAGTGGTTAGTTTCACGACTCCTATGCTTCATTCCCAAAGAAAGAGCATCTGGAAACCATTCATTAGGGGGCTGAGTGAGACCCACAGTCAGTCCGGACGCTGCGGGGAAGAGGCGAATCTCCGAATTGATTCTGCTGAACCTGATGACGTGCAATTGGCATAAAGCCTCAAGAGGTTGAGAACCGCAGCAATTATAGATCTTACTTCCTATTTCCTTCCTGCAAGGAGATAGAAAGGTTGTTCAACTGCAATTTGTCAAACCTGTTTGGCGTCACTCATATCCGGCGAAATACATCGGATTAAGGACCAGTGTGATGTACCTAATTGACAGGAACTTGACGGGGGTCCAAGACAGTGCGAACATTACTGAACACGTTTCATCGCCTTCCCACAACTTGGGATATGATACTGTTGGCGCTACAGAAATTACATGCAAGCACAGAGATGACAGAGGCCGAAAAAAAAAGAACACTGAACTTTTCCGTAACTAGAAACACTTTATTAGTGGGGTCTGCGGCTTAACTGCCTTGATCCTAAACAAGCGAAAGTAACTACTTTAATCATGAATTCAAAAATGTCAATTGCGTTGTTATTATTGCAGGCACTGCAAAATCATTTTGGGGACGTCCACAGAATTACAAAAAGCGACTATTAGTTTTATCACATATATCTGTCCGTCTGTCTCTCTGTCTGTCAGCTTGGAACAACTCGGTTAACACTGGGCGCATTATCATTAAGTTTGACACTTGAGGGCTTTCTTGAAAATCTGCCCAAGAATTCACATTGGATTAAAATCTGATAAGAATAATGGTCACTTCACATGAAGACCAATGTATATTTATAATAACATCTCGCTCCATTCTTTTTAGTATGCACAATGGTTTGGACAAACCTTGCAGAGAAATTCAAAGACACATTTTATGTTCAAAAACTTTTTTCCGATAATCGTGCTGTTTATAAGTTAATGTAAAAAATATGACACAGCCCGATAGACCACAAATGACATGATACGGCCAATGCGCTTTAAATACTGGGTAATTAAGGCTACGGACACACACTCGGAATATGTAACACTTATTGCTTTTGCACGGCAATAACGGTTAATCGAACAAGCCTCAATCAACCACTGTCAATCTTGTTCTAACTTGGGTCTATACACGGTGCAAAATGTCGCTGTATACCAAATGATTTATTGTCCAACTAAAAATATATGAAAACGTTAAATTGTTAAAAACTAATGAAACTTAAAAAACTCGCTCCAACATATTTCGGTTCACGCAGGAACCATCATCAGGGAGCTACAACCAGTGCTTAGGCTAAACTTACAAGTCTAGTTCAACAGTGCGCGCCGGTGCAGACGTTGTCTGTGTTATGGCGACATATGTAGCTATAACACAGACAACGTCTGTACCGGCGCGCACTGTTGAACTAGACTTGTAAGTTTAGCTAAGCACTGGTTGTAGCTCCCTGATGATGGTTCCTACGTGAACCGAAACATGTTGGAGCGAGTTTTTTAAGTTTCATTGTTTTTTTAACAATGTAACTTTTTATATATTTGAGTGCATTAGTTGGACAATACAGCATTTGATATCATTGATGCACGGAGTAACCATGAAGAAGGTCACTGTGTGCCATTGTCACTAGGAGTAGCAGAATCTCCCAGGGCTACTAAATTCAGCAGAAACAAAAAAGGCCCATATTGGTGTTTGCTACGTGGTTGGATTGTTATATGTAATTACACCTGGAGCATCGTTTTAGAAACCCCTGTGGCTAACTAACCGCCAACTCCATTGGGAAGAGTTCTTTTTCGGAGACCAATAGTTTTTCAGATAGTCAAGAAATTTATCGAATTTTATGGAGACGGGAACTCTATAACCATGTTCACAAACCCCGCCACTTGTAATGTCTTGAGAAACATCAATCCTGTCCACGATCCCATCCCATTTCTTTTGAGTCATTATCTTCCCATCTAAGCCTAGGTCTTCCAAGTCGTCTGTTTCCCTCTGATCTTCCCACCCAAATCCCTGTATGCATCTCTCGTATTCCGCAGAGGCGCCACTTGCCCCGCCCGTCCCATTATTCTTGATTTGATCACTCCAATAAAATTCATGCAACCTCTCATTATGCGATCTTCTCCGGTCCCATGATACCTCATCCCTCTCAGACCCAAATATCTTTCTTAGCACCCAGTTCCCCAAAACCTTCAGTTTCCGTTCCTACCTAAATGTGAGAGATCAAGTTTTACACCTACACAAAACAAAAAACAAAATTACAGTTCTGTATACCTTGATTTTTAAGGTGAGGTAAATTCAGTCAAAAACACAACTATGACAACTTATACCTTTGACTGAATTTACCTCACCTTATAGTTTAAACACACAACGGGGATGACACTCCTCAAAAGTACCTTGAACTTTATTATTATTATTATTATTATTTTGAAATAGCAGATTGGAAGACAAAAGATTCTACATCAAATGCTAACATGCATTCCCCGACTTCTACAAGCTCTTAATTTTTCCATGAATGGAATTTTGATTTGTTAGAGGGTTCCCCAAATAAGTGAAATGCTGCAACCTTTCAAAAGACACATGAACTACCTTTATATTGTGATTTTTTCGTGGTACTGGTCCTAAGATATGAGCATATACTTAGTTTTCTCAGCATTTACTTCCAGGCTTGTCCCTTTAATAGCGACTAATAAAACTTCTGTGTTTTCTTCACAGTATATATACTTTCACTAAATACATTAAAACATCATCTGCGTAAAGAAGAAGCCGATGTTTGCCATACGTCTTCTGAAGCATGCGCAAGTGTTCGACAAAATGACGTGGTATGGTAAAGCGCGAATTAAACAAGACATAGAATGTAAATATAACGTTACACTGAGACGCGTCTGTGCAGCCATAGTTGCAGTGGAAAAGCAATAAGTATTACATATTCTGAGTGTTTGTTGGTAGCCTTAGTTATCCAGAATTCAATGCGCATGGGCCGTATTATGTTTTCGTCTTTGGCCTGGACGGCTCTACAATATTTTTTTCACATTATCTCATAAACGGCAAGATTTTTTTAAAAGTTATTAAACAGAAAACGTGCGTTGTGATTTTCTCTACAATTTTGTCGGAAATATTTTTTATTCAAAGAAGTATTGAGCGATATTTCATCATAAATGTATATTGGTCTTCACGTAAAGTACCCGTCATTCTTCTCAGATTTTGATGAAAACTGACTTTTCTGGGCAGATTTTCGAAAAAAACTCAAATCTAGAATTTCATGAAAATCCATCCAATGGGATCCAAGTAGTTGCATGCGGACGGACGGACCGACCGACATGACAAAGCTAATAGTAGCTTTACCCAGTTGTAAGGAGGTGTTTAAAAACGGGATGTTTTGGGAAGAACCGGCATCATGATGTTGCTTGGATAAGTTTCTCATGGACAGACGCCTCGGCCCTTCCGGATAGATAGGTGGTTTGTGGCTAGTTAGATGAAGCATTTCTGCGATCCTGGGTCCTATGAATGGTGACACGAAACAGTGATGTTCTTGTATGTGGGAACGTTTATTGTCTCTGTGTTGATACTGAGTTAAGCTACCCAGCACTGTAATGGTGTGTGCATATCATAACAGTACTCTCCCTTCGCACATCCGTCCTAAAGCATTGACATTCTCCGTCAACGCGAGGAGAAACGGAAGAGGATTTCCAGCATCGGTCAAAATTTCCTTTCCGTGGAAGACGACTTCACAATATAGGCACCTCAATTTCACTGTACAACCGTACAGGCAGGCCTGCAGTACATCGCAAAATTTTTTTCCTATGGCGCTGCGGCCCAACGCGGGTCATGGCCTCCTCATTCTTGAGGTTTGTGGATCACATACAACGACGGCACCACAGTCGGTAGGGCTCCTCTGAACGAGTGATCGGCTCGTAGAAGAGACCTCTACCTGACAACACACAACTCTCACAACAGACAGACATCCATGCCTCCGGTGAGATTCGAACCTACAATCTCAGCAGGCGAACGGCTGCAGACCTACGCCTTAGACCGCGCGGCTACTGGGACCGGCACCTCGCGAATGGACAAAGGATATTTTGAAAATTTCTCGAAGATCCTAGTTTGGGAGAAGAAGCAGCGCTGTCACTGATCGTTGTTACAATGACCGCTAAATTTAGTGTAGAATAAACAGTACACTTACTTACAAATCGAAGAAAACTGCTTTGGAAATTACTTGGAAGGAGACAAAAGTTCTGTTTATGCCTCGATGGCCCGTAATTGGCCTCGACCTTGTCATTGTTGAGGTTTCGATATCGTACTCAGACACATCACACCCAGTACGGCTAATCCGGACAAGTTATCGGACCGTCGCAGAGACCACTACCAGACAATAAACAACATTCACAACAGACAGACATCCATTCCCCCGGCGGCATTCGAACCCGCAATCCCAGCAAGCGAACTGCGCTCATCCATGCCTTAGACCACGCGCCCACGGAGATGACATGTATATACAACAATTTTGTTCATAACGTAATGTTGAAACCAATCCCTGTATTTAATAGTCACATGTTTTATCTGCTATTGCACATTTCCCCAGTTTATTAGTTTGTGCGGGATTTTGAGGACCATACAAATTGCACCCATTTCGTTTGTGTTACAGTTTCTTACATTTGACTTTGTCTAGTCGTAGTTTTTAATAATCAATAAGATCGGCTATAACTGCTTTTTACTCGTACTTTACAGCTGGCTTTCTCCGAATGGGCACACTTCTTAGTACTCTGGGTATACAGGCAAAGCATGAGCAAAAATATGCTTTACGAAAAAGAATAAGACAGGGCATTTAAAAGTCATTGCCAGCCTGTTCCTTAGTCGGTGCTGAATTTGGAACTAGTGCCAGAGTGGTCTGTTGCCCGTTTCCTTGGAACTGACAGACGCCCGATGGTGAGCACAGGTTCTTCTCTTTACACAGAAACGCCTGCAATATATGTTTAGACTGACCCGCATTACATAAATGTCGGAGAAGTTATCGAATGTTTCCGGCGATGCGTTTGTCTGCCCATGCCTCGCCGCGAGTTTCTTCGCAGGCCAGCGAAAAAAACTGGTCACAGAAACCATCGGAGACAGCTAGAACAACGGAAGATCCTCGCGGAAGGGAGACCAAACATAATAATCAGTCCACAAGGGGACTTGAAGATGCTTGATCAAATTACACTCCAATACATTAAGCATAGGTTACAGGCTGGAGGGTACGGTGATCGAATCCCGATGGGGACAAGATTTTCCACACCCGTCCAGACCGGCCCTGGGGTCCACCCACCACCCCATAAAATGAGTACAGGGTGATTCCGGTGAGTAAAGCGGCCGGGAGCATGGCGATAACCAGCCCCTTCCATCTAGAACTGCGATTAAAGAAAAAGTATAGTTATACTTCTACTGCCTCTCTGCGCCCTCATGGCAGGTTACAGAGTGACTTTTATCTCTACTTTGCTTTACACTGAACACAGCCTGCGTTGAAAAGCTCAGTTTGTCAAGAATTTCCACGCATTTCACGCGACGCCAAGGTTCGTTGCTCTTTATGAGACCCAGGTTTAGCTCTCTGTTCTGGGTTATACGATTCAAGTTCATCGCCTCCCACACTATTTCTTCTAAGCTCCATTTTAGGAATTTCCCGTCTACGCCTAGATGTCCCAAGTTGTCTCCTTTCAGATTATCCAGCCAAACTCTGTATAAATCTCGCTTCTGCTCCATACAGGTAACATGCTGCGCCCATGCTATTCTCATTTTCTTCCTCCTAATAGTGTTTCGCTAGGCACACGGTTTATAATGTCCCACATTACTCAGTAGTCTCCAGCCAAATGCTGCCTGCTCCCTCTTAGATGTACGTCAAAATCTCCGATTATAGCCAAGCGGGTAAATAGGCCATTACACCTTCTGAATCAAATTTCGATTGTACGAAAAAAAATAGAGAACATTTTCAATTCCATCACCTTCCTCGCGCTATAGGCTATTATACTCTGTGACCTTTAATGGGCGCGTCGGCACTATTCTGTACTTCTCAACCAATTAAACGTAACGTCTTTCTAGAGATAGGTGCATTTAAGAGACTGGATATTCGACACCACTGCCGGTAGAGTCTGATATTATCTGTGGGTACAGTCAGCCTTGTAACCTTAAGCATAACGTGGAGGTGGCGAAGCAAATCCCCTCCTTCATTACTTTATCTACATAAGAATATTTTTTTTCTAGCTACTGAGTTGATGTAGGGCAAATTTAAAACATTAGGCTGAAAGTGGGGGAAAGAAGTTATGTGTATATATATAGATATATATATATATATAGAGAGAGAGAGAGAGAGAGAGAGAGGACTGATTTCAAACACTTCACCCCATCTTTCTGAATAGACTCCTTCGTAAATTAAATTCCCAGCACCAATAGTCGGTTTTGCGTCCTCC
>Ga0136643_10007893_pt1 | contig 15468 bp, 7 predicted proteins | sample TergutLab28metaG_FD_96883 | JGI IMG/M metagenome (GOLD analysis project Ga0136643, IMG submission 96883) | Labiotermes labralis P1 segment gut microbial communities from Petit-Saut dam, French Guiana - Lab288 P1 (version 3) (version 3) | ecosystem: Host-associated > Arthropoda: Insects >... | reverse complement strand
CTATCACCAATTATTTTCACCTTATGATCGTATTTGTTGTTTTTGTTACTAGGAACACGTGATGAGTTCTTTAGTGATGTTGAAGGCTTCTTGGTTTCAACATTCGTGACTTTTCCATTAATTATAGTGGGTATTTTATTACCGGCACTAGGTTGAATAGTGGTTTTTTTCATGAACTTTGGTGACGATATCCACTCACAATTAGTCCTTAGATTTATCTCGACCGTTTGGTTCCCATTGAGGTTTGCCAGCAGCGTGAAGTGATTAGAATGTTCGGTTGCCATTGTTGATATCGTAGGCGTTTTCTTCTTTTTGTTGAAGCGGTGTACCACTCTCATGGTGGATATTTGCATCTATGGTTGTGCATACTTGCTTTCAAAGCTGGAATAAAAATTTGTTTCACAGAGAACAATTCTGGCACCATCAAAATTGGTGCCCAACATAGGGTGGCCAGTGTTTGTGCAAATATGTCATAACAAATTTTATGAAGTGAATGTGATTATGATTGTCTGCAGAAAGTATCAGCAAACACTCTCTGTTACATGACAAGAGCCCTCAGCAAAGTTTGAGAACTTGCTGGTCTGTCTTCCTGATTTGCTTATCATGTCACAAAGGTCTTTCATGCAGAACCACATTACAAATACTGCATGCAGTAAAACCCCCCAAAAAGTTTATGTGAAATAATTTGTGTGATCCATTATTTATATGGACTGATTCCAGTTTCCTGGAGTAAGATTTTTCTGTATCAAGATGTGGCATATTGTGTATAGTTAAATTTGTATTGTAAGGACATATGCCAACAATTAACAAAATTTTACATTTCTGTCACCATGGTTATGTTAAAGTTTTTGCCAAGTTTTAGTCACTGAGAAGTTAACAGGTCGGAATAAGAATGTGAGGTTTGAGGTTCTTATAGTGGTGATTAAGAATTACTGCCTTCAGGGATGGTGAAGAGGTGCCAACATTTTGGGTGCACTTGCTGCCTCCATCTATCAGGGTAGAAGAGTGAAGATGGAGGCAGTGGCTTCTACTGTAGCTGGCAACACATCCATGAAGACAGTAATCATCAGAATAGAAATGGTGGCTTATATATTAAGGGATTTAATTTTCTGTATCCTCTTTGGAAACTTTGTGTACTGAATATTTTGCATACATGTTATGCATATTTGAAGAAATGCCTTACTTTACTTTACTGAAAACAAGAATTTATAAGAGTGTGAAATATATGTAATTTAATACAGTAAAACTCTAATTATCCATAATCCAAATACCCATCAGTTTTTGTTAATCATCATGGTGGTGAGCTACTGTGTGGGAGGTATAGAAAGAAAAGTATGTGCATACCTTGTCACATGGTCATGCCGCCATGATGGTTTCTGTTCACGAATAAAATAGTATCTTTGAAAGTTTTTTTTAGGTGAAGTTAATTTTTAATTTCCTGTATTTGAAGCTTATATGTCATCAGATATGAAGGAGACATGTGAGCACATAAGCATGCACACTCATATATGTGTGCACACCAAATAAGGATATATATGAAAGTTCTTTGACTCCATAAATAAAGAAACTACACTGAACAACTGTTGAATCCCATTGGCTATCCAACATTCTTTCCAAAGAGGCCAGCTTTATTTACATTATGACATATTTAAATACAGAACATTGTATATATGGAACATAATAACTATGTGCAGAACAAAATCAAGAACATCCAGTTTTCCTGAACACTGTGTGCAGAGTTTATTATTTTTCTGTGAGTGTGAATGTGTTCATGTGTTTAAGCATGAGTTTGTGCATGTGTGTGTGTGTGTGCATGCATATGCATTTAGGGTTGTAATGTGTATATTAATATCGTGAATATTATGATTGCAGAATTGTAGATGTAGGAGGGCAGAGAAGAGAAAGAAAGAAATGGATATATTGCTTTGAAAATGTAACATCCATAATATTCATCGCAGCCCTGAGTGAATATGATCAGTGTTTGCTTGAAGAAGAAGGTGAGGTAAGGAGTTATTGTAATACAAAACTTTAGTATACTGCTGAGCTTACTTGTGTGGATTATCAAGTTTATGGCTTGTCCATGTAGTTTCTTAGGCACACTTGCAAAAAAGTATGAAAAGCAGCCACCTTTGCCCTTTCAGTCTGTCTGTCTGCACTCATCAGAGTGACTGCATCTAGGCAGATGGTGTTGACATTTAATGTGTGGGATTTTAAATAAAATTTGTCAATGCATTTACTATTTTGGTTAAAATTGGACAAAAAATGACAGACAATCTGTATGAAGACCTTTGTTTATTGTTGATCTCTCAGCATGATTGTTCTTTGTAATTGTGACAGACTGTAGTTTGTCTGAGGTAAATACTGAGGCTGAAGAAACAGCTTTATAATTGAGACATACTGTATTCTCTGTGATGACGTACTGAGGCTAAGTAGTGGTTGAACATCCGGCAACGAGCATGGTCATTTGTAAAAGTGATGTATCGATATTTAAGAGATACTGCTTGTAAATCTTCCCTCTTGCAAATTGTCTATGAAGATCTGTTGCTAAGATGTGGAGAAATTGTATACCTAGTGTGTGTTAAAATACTTGGTGCTTTTATGCAAGGTATTTATGAATTTAAAGTCTCGAGAGAATACCAGAGTGAATGTACCAACAGTGTTATGTTCTGTGGATATTCCATAACTTGTTTTAGATAGATAGCAGGTATTTGTAAATTCAGATACATTTGAACTAGGCTTTCATACCTTCCCATATTCGAACAGTGCTATAGCACCTCCTAATTTATAAGATGATTTCTGGCAGTCTCTGACCTTTCAAAACATCTGCCTGACCGATCAGGCGGATGTTTTGAAAGGTTTTGATTTTGTTGTCTATCATTGATGTAGGGTGGGGTACATAACCCAGGCTTCAAACATGTGACCAATGCAGACACTGTACTGGCACTGAAAAGTAAAGATTAAGAAGAAGAAGAAAGTGGAGAATAGAGAAAGATTGAGCACATCGTTCTCAGTGTCTTGACACTCTGCTGTGGTATGTGGGTCAGGGTGGCTTTGAGTGTAATGAATTTAATATAAAACCTATTACACAGGTAATTGTGAAGGTAAGGACCTCTCAAAATACCTTTTTTTAAAATTTATATTGTTCATTCCATGCATTATCAAAAACTAATTCATGACACTAAACCAACAAAATGCACACAGTTTCCTTAGATATTTACAGTACATGTTCACACTGAATATTGTAATATATATCTAAGGAACAACCTTATGCATTTTGGTGGTTTTTTTCCATGCCTTCTTAAAGCTCTCCATTGCATTCTTTGATCTTTTTTTTCCATAATTCAACATTGCTCATACTTTCCCTGATCACTAATATTGTGTCATTGTCATTCATGAAAGTGGAATTTCGTGTGATGTTGGGGGGGGGATTAAAATGTCAGTTAAAACAAAAGCTACATTTAATTATAGTATCATCAGCATGTAGTCTGTCTTACAACATCATAGCCTCTTCAAAAGTGAGTTCTCCACAGAGTGCCAACTAATTCTTTCTCTTTCAGTTTGCAGTATCTTCTCATTTTCTTAAGGTCATCCAGTAGTTGTTGTGTCTTCTTTCTCTTGTTCCTTTCCCTGCTGTCTTTCCTTTAATAATGTGTTTTAGAAGGCAGTTCCTACACAAGCTGTGACTAATTCAGTTGGACTTCCTTCTTGTTATTTTACATAGGATGTTCTTCTCCCCCCTGACTCTTTGTAATACTTCTTAATTTTTCACACAATTGGTCCAACTGATCTTCTGAAACTTTTCCCAGCACTGGTACTAATCAGAATCTTTTGTCAACCAGAAATGGACCTTTTGCTGACTTAGTAGACTGATGAGTGCCATTAGTTCAAGAAACTTCAAGTGGAAAAATTTTGATGGAATATTAGTGTTTATTTTTGGGCTCATGTCCATTAATTTGCACTTAATTATTTTCAGAATCGTTTGGCGGAGAGCATGGCACTATTTCAAGTGACCATCATGTCTGAGTGGTTCCAGCGATCGTCAGTTATGTTGTTCCTAAATAAGAAAGACTTGCTTCAAGAAAAGATAATGTATTCTGATCTTGCTGTTCATTTCCCAGATTATAATGGTATGTTATTGTTTTCTTCTCTTAACATAGACTGCATAAATCACTTTATTTTTGTCATGTTTATCCCTGATTTGAAGTGACCACATTCAGTGCTTGACTTACCATCTATTAAATGCAGCGAACTTTACAGCTGTGTATGTGTATGGTTTTTGTGCATGAAATTGTGTTGAAATTGCATGTTAAAGAACATTCTTCATTCTTATTAATTACCTGCCTGTACTAAATATACCAACCCATATGCTGACTAACCTAAGGTCATTTGTGGTTTTCCTCAGTTCTTCCAGAAAAATGTTGAGATAGAACCTCTGGTTAGGCCATGACCACTTCTTCTTTCCACATACTTTACAATTCATTATTTACTATCATTCTGCAATTTGACAGTGTATTCTAAGGTGCTGACCGCATTGTGCAGTGCATTAAATAAACCACGCCAATATTATAGCCTTTTATTTTTTTAGGTGGGAGGCTTTGATTTGGGGTGTAGGCTTAGAGACCTATCAGCTTCTAAGGCTGTTTGCTCTATTTATTTGTAATTTAGAAATTATTTCTGTTTTGAAAATTAGGTTGCTTTTACTTGTCTATACTGGGGAGCATTTTTTACTTGTAAGTTTCCCATGCTATCCAACAGGAAAGCCAGCAACTTATTTGCATGCAGTACAATATTTTGAAATTAGTTAATTCCTGTATTGCTTGGTAGATATCATTAGCTGATGGATCTACTGGAAATTTACATGATACAACCAGTGTCATGTCAGTTTAAAGACTGCATTGTAGTGTGTACTGCTGCAAGTTGCTAAAAGACAGATGGTATCACATTTTCTGGTTGTGGCTGTTTTATAAAGTAATTTTAGTTTAAAGCGTAAAATAGCATTACACCCTCACCAAACTGACTGGAAGTACTGATGCACCATTGCAGCACATATGCATTGTCTGGAATGGTGAAAAACATTTAGCTACAAATATATATATAATTTTTTTGTTTTGTAACTTCCACTGGTCTTGATATACCACTGGAAGCATTTATAGGGAAGTAGATAAGGTTTTCATGAACTTCTGTATGTCTTTTTATTTACAGTGAAATCCTTTGGTTAATATAATATGAATATGAATATAATGGCTTATATTCAGTAGGTACTCAGTTTGGATCTCAGCCAGGACATTTATTATCCTGATTGAGTGTTTTTGTGCTGTCCATCATTCTTTGCAGTCACATACCAGGATATTACTTCAAATTAGGCTGTAACAGTTTCCTTCCACATGCGTTCCAATTTATTCAGTAATCACCCTACCACACTGAAGCTTGAGCAACTGACAGCATAATTAACCGTTTAAAGGCCTGTGAATTCACATAGGAAAACACCCATAAGAATTCATTTTATATATTTAGGCAACAAGGACGTTTACTGCATTTTTAAGACGTGCTGCATAATCTCTGTTTCATTTTCCACAAACAAAATCCATTTATTTCTTAATTTTTTTTTGTTCAAATAATACTTTTTGATAAACTTTGCTGTAAAATTTAAGTCCTTACCCCAGTAGGATAAAGGTTAAAGAAACTACAAGTAAATTGTAGTGGAGTGAATAGCCTAGAGGTGAGGCTACTGTAGGGAACTAATTAGATGTAGTGAACTGTATTCCTCATTTAACATTTTCTTAACATTACCTGCTGAGATCAGTCTGTTCTTGTCCTGATGTGAGGGCAGGGGGGACATGAAGGGGTCTGTCAAACGTTCTTCTCCTGCATATTGCCTTCTGACAGTTCTGTGCTTCCTTCACCTGGAATGTTCTGTATTTATCCCTTTCGTTTCCTTAATTTGCCGCTTTCTGTAACTTAAATACCTCCCACATTATCCCCAATACTGCCATACCATTTATATATTGTAATGTATATGCATATCATGTCTGTTTGGGCTGTGTCATGGCTGATGTGGTTAGCTGGTTGTTTTGCCACTGTGGAGGCCTGGGTTTGGTCCCTGGACAGTCTGTGTGGGATTTGTGATGGATAGTCTGGCACGTGGATGTGTTTTTCTCCTTTGAGTACTTCACTTTTTGCTTATAATATCATTCAACCAATGCTCCATACTCATCTGTTCAACTGTCACTGAAGGTGTATATTCTTAGAAATTTGACAGGATTGTTAAATAACACACAAAAAAGCATGTTTGTGTTTACCGTTACAGAACTGCTTCTTCTAGTGTTACATATTTCTTCGAACTTAAGATCTGTGAAATTTATTAAACTGTGTGCTACCAACAGGGATCTTTTCCTGTTGCTGTAGTGGTGGTGTTTCATGGTTTTGGCACAACTTTTGACTTGAGTATCCCTATAGGGAGCTCAAAATTGAAGGTTGAGTCTTCCCTTCTCATTGGTCCTATTTGCAGGACTGGATGCAGAGCCCAGATCATGTATCAAGAATACCCATGCAATATTCTGTGTGGATTCCATACATTGCAGACACTGTGATAGTTGATGAGGTTACATCATTGTGATGTTTTACTGCCGATTGGGAGTTGTGCTGTGGGTGGTTACTGCCATGGTAGGGGACTACAGTCATGTCTCCTTTATGGTGTAGAACTTTCTTAGGTTTCTGATTGTCCCTGAAGGTATAGTAGGGTGTCTCCTCTTATGTATTTCCTGAGGTCAGGTCATGGTGGATTTGCCCTCATTGGCACAGATGGATAGACTGTGGCATCTTTTTTTGTCTCTGCCATATTTCATCAGTGGCAGGGTAATGACAATTGTCCCAGAGGGGGAAGCATGCATTATGACTTTTCTATGCCACCTGCCTAGAACCAGACCCCCAGTAAATGTTGAAGATTTGTTTCAAATAACAGAAGTGTTAAACACTGTGTACCATTATTTCAATATATCCAAGAAGCACCTGAGTCAACAGGAGGCCTTTGAAGAATGCTTCCAGGCTTCAGAATGGTTTTCTTCTAGCTGAAACAAGATTGTTGAACAGAGCAAGTACCTTCTAAAGCAGAAGCTACTGGATTCAATTTCTGTGGCATTTGAGAAACACTGTACCCCCACTCAATCCAGGGTATGGTCTAATGTTGCCAGAAGAATGAATGCTCTGACAAGGAGATGCAGGCCAGACTCACAGACTAGTTTGTCTCTGAAGCATGTTATGCCCACAAGAAACAGGAAAAAAATGTAACCATGTGGCTAATCTTTCTGACATTTGAAACTCTGACTGTTCCTGAAAGTGTGATAGTTTCCTATACAAGAAAGATTGAGATACTCTTTGTTCCAAATCCACTGTGATGTTTAAAATGTCAGTAGTTTGGACATGTGCAGACATGGTGCACTGTTGGCGTCATTTGCATGAAATGTGGAATGGACCATGGTGGAACTGTCTACCAAGGTTGTTCCATTGTGTCAGTTCTTGTGGAGTCCACATATCTTGCTCATTGGACTGCTCTGTCTTTCTGCAATAGAGTGTAATACAATCAATGTACATTTAAGGCAGCCCATCATTCTTATAGACATGAAAATATTACTTGCAACTACAGTCTATTGCCAGAAAGTTACATATTCTCGGACTGCTGCTGTCTGCCCAATGACCAACAGAATGTCCCCAGAATAGAGTAGTATCATTACATTTGACCCTGCCAGTTCCATCTCTGTCAGATCTCAGAAACAGTCCACAGCAAACCAAACAACAACCACTGCTCCCTGTTTGCCCACTGGCTGTGAGGATGATGAAGGGCTAAGTCATCCCGTGAATATTTGGTACAGATACATCAGACTTCACTTCATTTGCAAGACTGGTACAAATATTAGAAGGTTTAAGGAGCAGGAAACACCATCATATGTGTACTGTCATTCAGGTATGACCATTATGGCAGTAAAGAGTGAATAGTGGAACTGCCTTCTTTGTCTGAGATAGAGCTGGTCACTAACAGACAAGCTATAGCTATATGGATATAAAGGAAGTTTCTGAAATATGTAGTACTGGTATAGCAGCATGCTGTATGCACGTAAACAACAAAAAAGTCTATTGGATGGTTTGTCTCTTGAGTTACGGCACCTCTATTGTGGTGGGAGAAGTACACAATGGATATGTAAACCCATTCGTGAGAAAGTGTTTAAATTGCTGATTCTGTTAGAGATTACTCCTTTGGTAGCAAATAATTACAGATAATGTTCAAAGTGTTGTCAGTGTGCTAGCACATTAAGGACTACTGCACATGCTCAACAGGTCCGGGTGTATTACAGATTCACTCACTTGTGTGTTCTACCCTTTGTTGTAGTTTTGCTTTGTTATTAACTGCTGTGCCATGCACAGACCTTTTAACGTGGCCCCATAAAAATGTTCAGCACATTTAAGTCAAACTTGTGGGACTTGCAGTTGGTCATCCAACATTAATCATTATTCTGAATACTGTGTGTGTTCTTCTTCTATGTTCTGGTAGCAACGCTAAGATGAGGTGGAGCATCTTTGGGCATGAATCACATGCATGCTGTTGTCTGTAGTAGGATATCCTCTAGCAGAGCTATGATTAAAGTTACTGAACAGTGTGTCCACCAGTCTTCAACAGAGTTTCTTGTGTTTCTTGCCCCTCTTGGTTGGAGAAATGTCATGATGGTATTAGAACTCAGAAGCATTCCCTTTGGTTATTCTTGTGCTGCACTAACAGTGCTGCATTTGTAGACACATTGCTGCTACGCTTTAGTCAGTATGTATATTTATTGAATGTACAGTTTTGCTAGTGACCTGAAACTAGTAATCTATATGGCGTGATTGTGTTGTGCAAGACTCTATATTGAATAAATATATATTAACTGTATTTAATTAATATTTACAAGCGAAATTTAGTCAGCTATAATGGTTGTGCACCAGAGAATGTGGATTATTTGGAATTTCGAATGGAAATCGAGGGAAAAGTTTGTTTTCAGTGTGGTCATGGTAGTGTCATGTCATACACTAAATTAATGTACCTGCAGTTTGATTCTGGCCCTTCCTGTGGTTGGCTTCATTATCATTTCGTGGGACAGAGTGCCTCAGACACTGTCATCCCTATTTGCATCTTCCTCAATCTCTGCCAACTGTCCTTCAGTTTTCATACTGCCTAAAGCTCATTAAAGAAACTGTCATCTCAACTTTACCATTGACATTAAAGAATGTTATAATATTACTCCATAGATGAACTTTTGAGTGCTGTAAAATGTATTTGTCACACATGTTCTGCACCTGACACCTTTCACAACTGAATGCTAAGACCTTTCTTCATTCACCATGTAGTTCACACTGAGTGTTTGCAGTTGAGTTTAAAGGGAGTGTTTCTTCATGTCTAAGTTGGGAAATGCAGTTATAGCCCATATTTTAGAAGCAGTCAAGACCACTTTTTCTCTATTAGTGTTTCACCAGCTGTGCTTGTAAACTCCTTGTGAGCACTGGTGAACAGCTGTCAGATATCAATTGTGGCTATCATGTCCTTGGAAGTGCTGAGTTAACAACTTTTTAACAGGCAGCATCTGATGGATGTTTCCTTTGATATTAAAAAGTCCCGTGACACAGCATGATGACATGACTAGTCACATTGGCAGATGTGAATACAGTGTGTTCCTTGTAAGAAGTGCCGAACTCCAAGATGTAATTTTTTTGTCATATTGGTAATAAATGCTACATCAACATATACTCAATCAACTGTTACATTGTTGTGAGCATTTTAACACATGTCCATGGCTGTAATAAAAAACTTTACAACAGATTTGTTTTATCATACTTTACAAATAAAAAGAAAATTGTGTGTCAAAAGAAACTGCAGAGTAAAGATCTCCATTAAGTCTTAACCTTCTGTGTAACATATGTCCTATAATACCACGAAACAATTAAGCCATACTCTACTATATATACAGCAACAAAAATATGTGTTAGGTAACACCACAAACAAAAGACATAAATTTTTAGATTTGTTACTAAGTTAGTTATATTTGATTATGTAGTTACGTTAAAACATGGAAGAAAACATTACTGTGGGTTATGTAGTATCAAAGAACGTCAATTTTCATGCCATTCTACATGCCATATTCTGTGCATCTCAAAAGAGAATTTGTTGCCTTTCTTGTAACTTCATCATTTCCCCTTGTGCAGTTATCATTCTCCATGATTTACTGCAAGAGTTCTCTTCTCTGCAATTTTTGCCAGCAGACCTTATCTTACATATGATCCCATCAGTACTACTCAAAGGATGTTAGATCTGGTGTCCTTGCAGGCCAAACCTATGGACCAAATTGAGTACAAGGTATGAGGAAGCAGTGTTTACAACAGGTAGGAGTAAGCCTGAAGGTGGTTCATAAGAAGAGATAAAATTCAGTATCGTATGGTATTTAGAAAAATTAAAATACTCATAGTGATGTAATGATTGATAATCATGTATATGTGTATCTAGCATTTTCACTTAAAGTGACTCATTTAAAAATATCCTGAGGTTTGACACATGTTATGTGGCAAAAACTGTATGTGGTTTAGATCCCAGCGGGGGAATTTCTATCCTTCAGTATGTTTTGCTTGTTTTTCTCAGTGTGTGCATTGAGATGCCAAGCCAGAACTTTGAAATCTGGTATGACCACTTTCTCTTCCATTCTTTCCAATTCACCATCTGTAACAATCCTATCATCTCTCTAGGTACAAAATAACTTCTGTAGCTGCTGAGATAATACGGGGTCATCGAAAAAGATGGATGGGATTTGAAACCACTATAACTTAAAAAGTACTAGACGGCTTTACATGTTTCTCATCTTAAAATGTTCAGAAAAGTTTAAAGTTTTAGACTTACCTTAGTACATTTCAATATGTGCACCGTTTGTAGCTCTAGAGACGTCCAAACGAAATTCTATCTCCTGCCACGTTCTCTGAATCATGTCTCGTGTTACAGTTTCAATGGCTGATGTGATCCTGTCTTGCAGGTGCTGGATATTCCTGTGGGGGTACATTAAGAACATTGTGTATGCTGAGAAGATAAGGAATATCCAGCACCTGCAAGACAGGATCACACCAGCCATTGAAACTGTAACGTGACACATGATTCAGAAAACGTGGCAGGAGATAGAATTTCGTTTGGACATCTCCAGAACTACAAACAGTGCACATATTGAAATGTACTAAGGTAAGTCTAAAACTTTAAACTTTTCTGAACATTTTAAGACGCGAAACGTGTAAAGCCGTCTAGTACTTTATAAGTCATAGTGGTTTCAAATCCCGTCCATCTTTTTCGATGACCTGGTATGATTAAATAATTTGTAATAGCATTTTCTCTAATGAAGAACTGGGTGTGTTACCAGGTCCTCAACGGAATGCTGAAGCTGCTCAAAAATTTATTCTGGGTATGTTCCATTCTCTGAATCCAGATAAAAAGAAGACTATATATGCTCACTACACATGTGCTACTGGTAAGTGAGTTACTTGTATGGAAGCAGGAGTAATTTCATAGACCAGAATATGAAAATTTGTATATTACTGACTCTACTGAGACCAGTGGTGCACCTGTCCTGAGCATAATTTCACCCAGATGACTAAACATTATATTGTGGCACCTAATATTTGTGGGTTCTTAGAGTATAGCTTGCTTCATGGCACCCTTCTGGCAACTAGACTTTTGATGTGGCTTCCAGATTTAAATATAATAGGTGTGTACCCCCTGACTGGAACCACAGGGAGGAGTCCCATAGATTGACCTCTTTTACACCTGCCACAAACTGTTATGATGCCTGCTACAAGTGCCTGTGACTACTGTGCATAAATGCTTACATTTTAAACCTTGCACTTCCACAGTTGCCTTCAATGTGACATTAAGTGTTACTGTGTTGCATTATAGTGATATTGCATTTGTATGGTCTAGCTGGCTGAGTAGTGAATTCTTTTTTTTATTACTGGGTTGAAATTGAGCCACCAGGCCTGTAATATCAGGGGTTATAATTATCTCTTGCTCCTAGACAAGTAAGGTTAAGCATCAAATGATAGTCTTTGGGTTTCTGCGTTGTGTGGTGTTTGAGTGTTCATACATTTCGGAGAAATATACTTCATCGTCAGGGTGAGTGAATTATTTGGTTAAAGTGCCTATTGAAGTGTTATGAAGGAAATTTTTAACTCATATTGGCTTGGGACAATCTTATACCTTCTCTCTGCCTTCTGGAGCTGTGACTCACCAAGCACACTCCCACCGTTGTGTCTTACCAACACAACTCCTTCTGCTGAAGTAATCTTCTTTCTTTGGAGTTTTATCATCTAATTTTTTAATGAAGCAGTACATTTTGGAAGCTAGCTCTGCTTCCATCTTCAGGTAAAGGAAAACACCTAATCTGGTGGACCCCTTAGAAAGAGCTGTTCTCAGTCACAGGGTTGTTAATGAAGTACTGCATTTCACAGGCCAGCTTTACTTCCTGTCTTTAGGAAAATTAAAGTGCCTAATCTATTCCCAGTCACTGGGCCCTTAACACTGTACTTTCATCTGAAGGTAAACAAAAGCACCTAATCTGGTAGGTTGGCCAGAATAATGTAGTCAGTATAGCAACTCATTACAGGCTGTTGTCTGGGATCGAACCTCAGTGGGGGGGCGACACTTCACTGTTCAATGCAGACCAGCCCTGGGGCCCACCCAGCCTCCTGTACAGTGAGTAGCAGGTTGCTTCTTGGGGGCAAAGCGGCTGGGGCATGGCATTGACGACCCACCCTGACCTAACACCGAGGTTAAAGAACGAGTAGAGCTGTATCTCTACTCTCTGTCTGGACCTTTATGGCTTATTCTACTTTTTACCTTGTGCCTAATCTGGTAGACTGCTTTGTTAGAGCTATGACTGAGTGACTGAGAATAGCTCCATGTAAGGAGTCCAGATAAGATGCTTTCGTTTACCTGAAGACAGAAGCAGAGATGGCCTCTGAAACCTAATACTTCATTTAAAAAATCAGGCAATGAACAAAATCCATTGTGTAATTACATCAGTAAGTCATATACCATTGTTATAGCCTTATTGAGTTGGACATGTCCTCTTCCATATCACTTCAGCATCCACATCAACCAGTTCAGTCACCCTGAAGTTGGAGACAGTAAGTTCCTCAGAAACATCAGAACATTTAAACAACACTTTATACAAAAACCCAGAAGAAGACTATCGTTTGATCAGGAACCATCATGGAAATCTGAAAACTTAAAAGGTTAAACGTGAAACATGACTATGAAATAGCTTGTATGCGGTATTAAGCCTCATAACTTAAGAACTAATAAATCAGTGAACTGAATACAAAATGTTACTCACCACTTAAAATAAACAGATATAGTTTACATTTCTGCTTTTACGGGGGGTTTGAAAATCAGTGTCTATGAATTCACACTGAGTCTCCTGGTTATGCTGCTGTGTAACCTGGTAGATGAGTACCAGTGTTCCTAAGGAACATATTGGTATCGTGTGTAGGCTAGAGGGAGCCAGTCCTTAGCCATAAAATAATGCTATCCAATAAATTTAATGAAATAATTTAACACCATTGACACAACTAATCGATAATATACTGTAACATAACATTGCAAGGTCTTAATCACACTAATATTAGAACATTTAAAAAGATATACAATTGCAAATGCTAGAAGTGAGATCTCATTTTTACAAATTTGTGTCTTATATTTTCCATGCAGTTTTATATCTTTTTAAATGTTCTTATGTTAGTCTGATGACAACCTTGCAAAGTTGAAACATGTAGCTATGTTAAGGTATATTAAATGATAGTTGTGTCAGCAGTGTTAATTATTTCTTTTAATTTATTAAATTACAATACACAATGGGATGTAATACTTTAAAATTGCTGTCCACTTTACCTATAAAATTTGTGGCCACAGCTGAAACCACAGCAGGCATGAAGACTTTTGTATTACCACTTCATCGTAGTTCTGAAAACTTTCAAGCAGTGGGACTACCTAGCTTCAGCAGTTAAAAGAGTGTCATTAAATAAAGTAAGAATAATTGCAACAACCATTCTTCCAATCTTTTGTGTGCTGGTACTAGTTTTTTATGAACTTAAAGACCTCTCACTTTGAGCCTGAGAGCTTTGGATCTACAAGACACATGGCATGATCCTGTTACATGTTTCTGCCCTAGCGTCAAAACCTTTATGCACACACAAAATACTTTTAAGTGCAAGGCAGTGGATCATGATAGCTGCAAGATTTAGTTGGAAGAAAGTACTGAAAATACTTGCTTCAGATTGGACACTGCTGAAAATGATTCATTTCAGACATCTAAGCATACATGGTGTTGTTTTTAACCATGCCTGTTTCATATTTCACAGTAGCCCATTTAAATTCCTATCTAGCTCAGGCATTCCAATGTTGATGTTTTGGTTGTCCTTCTGAGTCCTTACAGGAAGTGTGCAGATGATTCCTTGCAATAGGTCTTTACTAGGAGTATGATAACAGTTCAAAATTTGAACTGGTTTCAGAATTTAATCAAGTCTTGTTGACTTCTTGTTGGGTCACAAAATATTAAATCTGCTGTGAAAGCAAATATGTTGTACAGTGCTACAAAATTATGTCATACATGCCTGTTTTCTCTTATTTAAGAAGTGCACTGCTGTATTGATGTTGTATATACTGCTGAGGTTATGTGGTGTGAGTGAGAGAAGTCAGAATGATTGAAGAAGTTCTGTCAGCTTCTATAAAAGTGAATAATAATTCTGTTTTATTTGTGTTATTTCAGACACAGAAAATATGAGGTTTGTGTTCCAGGTAGTGAGAGACACGATATTGCAAATCAATCTAGAAGACTATAACCTAGCATAGGGACATGCTGTGTTACAAAGTGATGTAAGGTTTATTGAATGTGGTTGTTGCCATTGTTGGGACATTAGTTGACCACCTAATGTACCAAATTCTATGTGCCAGATATTTACCTAAGGTTACTCAATAGTATGTGGGAATTGCATGACAAGTTCCTGTACAACTAGTAGTCAGTTTTCATGCTTGGTTTAAAAGTTGTTTTTCTTACCTGTGATTAAGAAATTGTGAGAATCAAAGCATGTAGCATAAGGACACACAGTTAACAGGAACATGAGGTTGTTCCAAGTAAAGATTTGTATCCAGTGTATTGCTTACATCGTGCGAATTGAAACAAGCAATTTATAAACCACTAGCCACTTGTTCTGAAGGACTTCAGTTGGTCATTTAAAAGTGTAGACAGAAGGAGGTGATTTCCTAGGCCTTTGTGATAAAAAAAGTTCATATAAACATGTGTCCGGTTTTGGACGGTTACGGAGTTATGACCGTTTTTTAATTCCCGTACACGCCCTCGTGTGAACCGCGTCTATCAGGTGGCGGGTCGCTATTTTTAGCCAGCTACAGACACTTGT
>Ga0136643_10007886_pt1 | contig 15471 bp, 10 predicted proteins | sample TergutLab28metaG_FD_96883 | JGI IMG/M metagenome (GOLD analysis project Ga0136643, IMG submission 96883) | Labiotermes labralis P1 segment gut microbial communities from Petit-Saut dam, French Guiana - Lab288 P1 (version 3) (version 3) | ecosystem: Host-associated > Arthropoda: Insects >... | reverse complement strand
CAATCTCCTCCATTCCCCCGTTACCTCGTCCCTCCTAGGTCCAAATATTCTCCTCAACACCATGTTCTCAAACACCCTCAGCTTCCTTTCCTCCCGCAATGTCAACGACCAAGCTTCACAACCATACAAAACAACAGGAAAAACTACAGTTCTATATATCTTGATCTTTAAATTTTTTGATAGCAACCTGGAAGACAAAAGATTCTGCACCGAATGATAGCAAGCATTTCCTGACCTCAATCTGCTCTTAATATCTTCCGGAATAGAATTTTGATGTGTTAAAATTTTTCCCAAATATTTAAACTCTTCCACCCTCTCGAAGGTACTATTATCAGTCCTCACACTGTGAATTCGTCCTGCATTCTGATCTCGAGACTAGAAACTACCTGTCCGAAACTAGGATGTACTCGGAGATTCTGATATACCCAATCTCTTTACTTGAGACCAGTTTATTACAAGCAAACCCAAAGCAAGAAATGGCCAGTTTTGCTAATTTCCTTTTTGGTAAAAAGGAAACTATTTGCTACGAGCCGCACGACTGACAACGGCAAACAGGTGTTGGGCTGAAATTCGAAGTTTCGCAGGCCTGCTCTATCTCCGCCATCACTGCGCGTGTGTTCTTCAGTACTGCCATAACAGCCGAAGCAATCTCTTTATATTTACGAAAAAGATCGGCAGAAAGACTGGCGCATTTGTTAACAGCCCATTTCAACGTGTCGGGGTGTTTAGCTGTAAAGATTTCTAAACAAATACCAACGGTTCTGAGTCAGTAACGATTAATCTCTGGACGGTGTAACATCTCAGAATATCTGAAATGTGATCAACGGCACTGTAAAAACCTTAAATGTTGCAAACGCGATGGTTTTAGGCGGTAAATGTGTCTTTTAATACTGGGGTATTCTAGGATGCAACGCTGTGTATGCTGGTAGGTATGCCGGCTGCTGAGTTCTGGATGGAACCTACTTTCAGGATAGAAGCAGTCACTTCTAATAAATTATTAGTCGAGTTTCGGAGAAAAATGTTGCCCCTATCTCAAGAATAGAAATAATGGCATGTGGAAGATAAGTGTCAGCGTTTCAGAGAAACATTCTCCGTTCTTCTTCGTGGTAACTGAAATTACGATGGGCAGATACGCAACAATATTTCGGAGACATTTGCTGTCTTCGTCTTCAGGGTGGAAAATGCATTTATCATAAAATATACGAAGCGTATTTCTCCGAGACTTTCGTAACCTTCCCAGACTACATGGCATCACAACCCACAGTACCCAACACTGTATTTTTAGGCTTAATCCCGTGTTCCGCCTCTAGATGAATGCCTGATCTATACTGATAATGCAGCCGATTATGCTAGTCATATCCAGCTAAACAAATCATTATACTTTAACTCGGTTTCCACCTTCGTCTTTCCAATTTAACTGCTTTTATTATGCACTTATTTTGTTACAAAATATTTTATGCATAACGTTTATAATGAAGAATATATATAAATAAATATACATATATATACACCCTTAAAGAATAACATGTTCAAAACATATTTTCCCTCTTATTAAATTTCTGCTGAGTCTGTCTCCATGAATAATAAAAATGAAAGTTTCTCAAGTCTTAATTTCTACCCCATAGAGAGAGAGAGAGAGAGAGTGGGGAGAGAGAAAGAGAGAACATCTGATGTGTTCGTCAAATATTTTACTGTAAGGAAGGTATTTACGAAACCCGTTGCAGAAAAAATTTGAAGGTACCTTTACTCTCTCTCTCTCTCTCTCTCACACACTCACACAAACACACACAATTTCATAATTTAGATATAAGAAAACTGCTAAAATGTAGTTCCAAGTTCTCTGAGATGTTACGTCTTGTCGACCGGTAAGAATCCGTCGATGTTCAGCAGAGAAGCGTGTTTTCTGCACATTCAACAATTCCACATTGAGAATCTCAAGTTCAATTCCATCTCCCTCGGACCATCCCCTTCCCCTCCCCCTCCCAAAATTGTCTTGAAGGTACGCCTAACCGCCAAACTATGCATCTCTTCATAACACGAGAAATTTAACACGTAATTCAATTCGGTATTTGCTTCAGCCTTCAGTCCCACTTGCCCAAGGAAAGTGGTTTTGATATGCAAAGATTATGTGACTAGGTAAGAATCACGGCCGTGTTGCATTTCGGACTGCTAGCCTCTTGTTCGTGAACTGCTGTTTTACACTGTGATACGAGACTGGTTCCCAATGGAGAAAAGTTGGCACAAAAATTAAAATTACACTGAAGATTTTTAGACAAAGGAAGAAGAACCATGTGGATTAGGAAACCCTGATATTTACACAGATATTATTTCAACTTAAAACTGTCATTCTTCACTTCCCGTCGGCTTGATTGCCTTATAAAACTTCGATTGCAATGGATGTGCTTCTCTACGTATGACGAGCAAATTCTAATATTAACTGCAAGACATTCAACTGAAACGCCTGTACACCGGCTCAAGGCAAAATGAAAGAGCGTCGGACGCTGCGGTTTCGAATGAAGAGCGACGTAAATTGGCAGATAAATCACTGTCCGTCTATAGTCGAACGGCACTACATTATTTTGAAAGTAAGAACACCCACGGTATATTGGGCTTAAAAATTGTCAGTTGATAAGATATTCTTGTTCCATTACATTCATACGCAATCAGTGAGTGCTGAAGTTATTACCCATACTGAAGACAGGGAGGAAAGAATGGTTTCTGTAAAACGTGGCAGAATATGAGTGAAGATTTCCTTTTGGCATAAACTGGTGTCTTCCTGTAGTGTTTTCTACCATACTACACTAAGACACATCTCTGAAGACAAATTTTGTAAGTAGAAAATTTTAATATGGCTTTCCAACAGTCAACTTTATAATAATCATGTGAAACACATATGAGCTCTGAATGAAATTCAGGTTTCGGCCTGCAGACAGGCTATGCAGGTGAAGTTTTCGTGATTTTCGTCTGTACGTCCAGGTATACACCAAAGTTACACCCCAAATTAGGGTGGGAATGCTTGCTTCCATATTATTTCCAGTTTGTTATCCAAAGTCATTCCATCATCTGACACTACATAATATGCTCAGATGAAGTCGTTGACAAACCAAAACTAACGAAATATGCAGTGTGTTCATTATTAAAGCAAAGAACACATATGTTATCACTGTGCTTCAAAGGTTTTGAGAACGAAGTCTACTCACCCGAGTGATTTTCCTGTAGGTGTACTGGCTGGTGTTGGCCTCTTGTCGTCACGCATGTTGCTGATGTGCATCTTGGATGTGAGTCTTTTTAGCACGTCATCCATCGTTCTCTTAACCGGGTGCGAACTACTAGTGCTGTTATTATTATGGTTATTATTATGAGTCGTGCTATTATTATTGTTATTATTATTATTAATAACACCGCCTGACTTCATCATAACGTCCAATGTCGGCGAACTACAGTCTGAGGAACTTCTTCGTCTGCTGCCACTGTCCAGAACTTCTGGCTGAAGGTGGATGGCTGACAGAGCTGGAAGTAACGAAGAAGGAGGTGGAACCAAATTGCTTTTGCTATTATTATGATATTCCGTGTCGTGTGATTGTTGTGTTGGACAAAGAAGACGCTGTTTCTTGTTAGGTGGGGAAGGCTCGTGGCTATCACCTGGACAGTCCTCAGGTTCGCTTCCTGTCGCTGGTGATGATGAAGATGCATCGGACAATTTATAAAGCGGCCCCGCAGTTGCCGTCTGAGGTTCCTCGTCCCCTGTCTCGCTTAGATTGTTACTACTGCTATCGTCCATGTCCGTTAAACCACCGCCATCACTACCACCACATCCTACTGATGACAATGTGTTCGGAACGCTTATTGTGGCTGGCAGAATTGTCGAAATATTCTCCTCTGCTGTGACCAAACCGCCGCTTTCTTGAAATTTAGTCGGCGGAGATTTCCGCTTCGACGACATATTTCTGGAAAAAAAAATTAAAGACTATTAACAAACTAAACATTCCAAACCCCATCTTTTTATAATCAAACGTTATAAAATAACACTGTTCAAAATAACTGTCATTATACCGCACTGAAGGCAAATACTTTTTTTGAATTAAAAATTTAACCCAGCTTTGAATGTATCTTCAATTTTTAATACACTCTTATCCTTATAATAAAACCAACTGGACGCACTAATTTATCAAATTTATTTTTGGAATAGAACTCTGTATGTTTCGGACAGGTTTTCTGTCTATCATCAAGAGTCTAGCACTGTACACACAGCAATAGGTATATGCCATACGGGTTATGCTGACAGCTTGCTAGCCAGCAACCTGTATGACATATACCACTGTTGTGTGTATTGTGCTAGACTCCTGATGATGGACAGAAAACCTATCCGAAACATGTAGTGTTTTATTCCAAAAATAAATGAGAAATTAGCGCATCTAGTTGGTTTTATTATAAGAATATATCACGATGCACGGTCCTCTGAATGTAAAAAAAAAATTAATATACTCTTAGAGTTACCCAGTAGTTTATATGTACAACGTGTATATAGACCGATGTACTTGGGTTATATCTGAAATTAATTTTGGAACCTTCAGCCAAGAAGTCCAGAACTTAATAATTTCTAAAGTTTATTCCTACGTTCACGTTAGCTCACCAGTTTAATCTTTCGCACATCCCGCCACCTATGTGGAAGTTTCTAACCATCAGACTTTCAGACTAAGAACTCGTAATGTATGCAACTGTCACCTCCAAGTCTCTTTCTGTCTGTGAGAAGTAGATAAAACATTACCAGACAGAGCCTTCAGGAGAGAGTCTACTTCGAGAAACTAGGCTTAGATGGGAGGTTATTCTTAGAATGTATCACGGAAAAGTGCACTCAGTATGTGGAGTGCATTAATCTGTCGCAGGTTACGGGGCCACTGTCGGGCTTCTGTGGACATCAATGGGGTATCGAGTTCAGTAAGGGATTATTTACTTCCTTACGACGGATTCTGCTCCAATCAGCAAGCTTGTTATTTTGTTGTTTGGTTAATATTATCCTTTCAGGTATCCACAGAAGTTTATAATGGCAAGCCTAACAGCAATAAAATCCGTAGCTTTCGTCCTCAAAACGTCGTTTTATGATTCGGAGGTGTGTCATCTCCGTTGTGTGTAGAAAAGACTAATAGTGCGGTAAATATCAGTCATGAAATCACAACTATGGTTAAACCATCATAAATCCTTACAACCATAGTTGTGGTTTCATGACTGATATTTACTGCATTATTAGTCGTTTTATGCATTTCAAAACTGTCTTGCTCTCCGTTGTACTTTCAATTGTTTCTTATATATTTACCCCATACATGTCTTTGTTCATTTCTGTATAACTATCATGTGTAATGTAGAAAATTATTTAGAAAAGAGGGATGTGATCATAATTCTTAGACTGAATTACTTTTCTAAAAGTCAAAGCGAGAATAAAAATATGGTTACACCTACGAGTATGTATGAGTGTGGATCATCAAGGGATAGAGGGCATGGGGGGTGACGTAAGGTGATGCCCATGATTTGTACGCTGTTACTTTGGAGGAAGAATAATGAAAAGAAGAAAGTAATGTTTTTCTGGATGACTCTCCACGCGGTCTCAATACATGTGCTTGTAGATGCTGTTATAATAAACTAGTGGCGGCTTGCTGGGCACCTGCATGCTACACAATAAGTCATTACTAGATGTATTGATTACTTAAAATTGAAAAAGAATTCATGCACTTGACCCAAACTGTGTGCAGAATAAACATCTATCACTTACCTACGAAACATTAACTGGTCGGTCTTTGTAATGGAAAAGAAGTGTGTTTCCTCCGAAGCATGGACCGGATTTTTATACATTATTTTCATCACTCTTATGATTCAGAGAACTAATGCTCCTAGAGATGCTGCATTTCAGAACCCCCCCCCCACCCTCCACCCTTCTTATTCTTACCCCATGCTGGGAGGTGGTTCCGCCGTCTCTGTGTTAATACGTTAATTTCCGTCAGTAAATCGTAAACTAATTTCATTATAAATGATCGGCAACATCTTTTCCTTTCCATGTTCGCGTATGCCAGGAGTCCGCCCCACTATGTGTGACGTCAAAAGGCCCTGTACTTACCATGCACGATACCTTACGATAAGTGGAAGGCAACTGATAATAGGTAGGCATTTTAAGCCGTGGGAAATGAAACTGCGATCCGAATCGATGTGTCAGGAAATTAGAGATTTCTCTATTTAAATACTTCGAGTTCTGATCTGTTTGGAACATAATATAAATGGCTGTTTTTCAAATTATCTTGCAGGTGATGTGGGAGACTATTTACAGAACCAAACAATGCGAGAATGCGTGTACTTTGTCACTGTGATATGCCAAGTTTCTACTGTAGTTTTCGACAGGCTTTTTACAACCCCAATACAAACTTTCATTTTACACCCTCAAACGTTTCTCTACACCAAGACACTTAAATCGCGTAAGATAATGTAAAGCGAAACAGGAAGTTACTTTGTAACAAACTCTTGGAGCGTTGGCTTTATTGAAGGGAAAAATGGCGAAATTGTATACAACAATTGCACATACCCATATTTATCTCCGCTTCTCTACACTTTGTAGGCCCAATCGCAACAAGCACGGCCTCGCGCCCAACTGAGCAAAGGTTAATTTAAAGTAAATTTTTTCCCTCAAAAGCTGGTTACCATAAGAGACATGTAAACTGCATTTCAACGTGAAGCTCATACTGAATATTAGGTGATACAGCTGGTCATTTTAGAGGCCCACAAAGAATAATTTGTTTGCAATAAAAATATCTGTAAAGAAAAGAGATTTTTAGATCAAATCGTCGGCAAACAACAAACAAGCAAAACAGAGGCGAAGTCAGGTAACTTGGGAGCCTTTGGGATATGTCCCCATGTTTAATCCATTTACCGTCAAATGATTATGAAGGAAACGGTTCCCTGAACATGACTGCACCACGTTGCAACCACACGGAAATATGCGGTAACTGTTTGGGGATTACAACTTCGCTTTAGTAAAGGCTACAAATATTCTTATAATAAAACCAGCTAGATGCACTACTTTATCAAATTTATTTTTGGAATAAAACTACATGTTTGAGACAGTTCCTCTGTTCATCATGAGTTTTTCACTGTACACACAGCAATAGGTAAATGCCATACATATTTGCTGACAGCTTGCGAGCAGGATCAGGATGGAACTGCGTTCCATCCTGATCCTGCTCGCATTCATTGCTGTGTGTACAGTGAAAAACTCCTGTTGATGAACAGATTAACCGTCCGAAACACGCAGAGTTTTATTCCAAAAATAAATTTGAGAAATTAAGTGCATCTAGGTGGTTTTATTATAAGACTTTATCACGATGCACGGTCACCTGAACGTCAAATTCGCTATAAAATATGTCGAAGTTCTTATGCCTGAGTCTAATAAGAGTATTAAACTTTCTCTTGAATTTCTCTCGCTCTTATATCAATAAGCAAAGTCACATTTGTTGAATGTAAGCCAACTCCAACTGATAGGATATAAAGGAATTCGCATTAGCACGTCTTTTGTTCTAGTTCTGTTTGTTGGTGACTGGCATCTTTTTTATTGCCCGCTTTTTTTGTTCCTACTCAATGCTATTTGTTATCACGCGGTGAGGGGATGGGGCTAGGAGTGATCGGCTGATCGAGGTTCATACGCCAGCTGATGAAGATAGCCAGACTTACTGTGCCACTGTGCTCTGTTCACAGACACAACGAAATGCACCTATAGAATTCAGACCCACTTAAAATGTTCTTGTATTTAATGTAAAGCAGAAGCTGATCACATGGGCTGTGACAAAATTGGAAAATAATTTAAAATACAGATACTGAAGGTACGCGATTTGGTAAATAATAAAAGTGGTATATGAAATGCTGTGCAGTATTATGCACAGATACTAACGACTGGCTAGAACTGGCTACCTCCTTCTTCAGTACATGAAATCACAAACCGACGCACCGCAGAAAATAGCATTCTCCATTGCCACCACCATGAAAACTTCAATCTAACGATGCCAAAAGTCACCAACAGCTTTAAGCGTGAATTTCCCTTGTGCTGTAAAGTGATGATAAGAACTTCGTTAGACAAGCAAAAAACAGCAGCCCAAATATCTACCTCCAATTACTATTCCACACTTTATCTGAAGACACATTTAATTATCCAAACCACGAAATATCCAGTATCTCTTTTTTTCGCACACCACACCAAGTGAATCAGACGATGCCAAAGTTTCGAAATAGTTTAACCTTTATTTTCTCGTCAATTAGAACAGTAATTTGCGGCAAGGTGCCTTCGGGGAGTAAGATGAACCAAATCGTCTTCTTGCCTTGTGATTTCAAGAACCCCTGGCAAGCAGGCGCATTAGCGAACGGAAATGGAGCTCATCTCCTGTGCATCCGTGTCTTGAGGAAATTAGAGACTGGAGGGTACACATATTATCGGTATTGTAAGCCTCATGTTGGTCCTTGTCCCAAGGATCAAGCAAGAGTTCCAGGTTTAAATTCGTAGCTCTATTATCTCGTTTTCTTTAAAACGGAAAAAAAATCAATGTAACTGAATGGAAACATAAAGAACAAACATAAATTAGTCAGCTAAACGAATTACATTACTATTCAACACAGCTGGGAAAGGAATACACAGAAATATATGCAGTAGAACATTTTAAAAAATTTTGAAGATTTAAATTATCTGAAAGAGAAGAGCAAATGATAAATAAGAAAAGAACTGAACATCAGTTCGCGTTGACATTAAATATGTTATTGTCCGTACACTGTGTCTAATTAGTGAAAAATTTAAATAATAATAATAATACTTCATCACTACCACCACCACCACCACAATAATAATAATAATAATAATAGAAAATACTGTACTCGTAACTGAAACTGTGAATTAGTATCAAACATGGCGTAAAAGTCCTTGTGGGTTCCTTCACTGATACGTTATTAACCAGAAACGATGACGTTTTAGAAGAAAGTGTGATACAGTGCATAAAATAAGCGTCTCAAATCTCTTTCCAACTTCCGTCTTCATGTAAGGTGTCTGTTATTGTTACTGAACTTCAACGTAATCAAATTTTAGTATTTCGAAGAATTTCAGCGTTAAGTCCCCCATTATGATAATTTGTTCAGAGACTCTCTAGTGCAGTGTTTCCCAAACATTTTGCTCGCGGACCCCTTTCCGTTTCGCAAAATAGTCATGTATTCTCACCACCTTGCTCACGTAAATATTAAGTGTCCGGATGATGGGCAACTAAAATTAAGAACTTATATCTCAGAACTGATTTTAGATAACTACGAATACGCACCAGCAGTGTCAATAACAATGCACTGCATGATTTGATCTGAATGAAACTGACGTCTCTCGCCTCGTGGGTACAGGAAGTTGCTTACTTAAATATTCTAAAGGTCACACGAAATAAGCACTTTGCCAATTAAAGAAGTTCCGCGATTATTCTTAAAGCAACATTATTACTTTAATTAAAACAATAAGCAAATTTCAAAGCAGCAATTACGGAAATGTATCCATGGATCCCTTGGGAACAGGTTGTGGATCTCAAGAGATCCACGGAACCCACTTTGGGAACCACTGCTCTAGTCGCTACATTAGACCAGACGGACGGAAAGAAGGCACAGCGTGGTTAGCATTAGCATTTCGAAACTCCCGGCTGCTCAGACCCCAAGACCTACCACTACAGCGGCACAATATTTCATACCGCTAACATGATAACGTCATTTCCTGCTTGTCGCAATCTCCATACCATCTTAGCATTAAATTGTTTCCCACCTCCTGTCTGCCAAGTACAAATTTTAAAGGGCGGTTATACAGCAAAATATCCACTTTTCTACTTACTTACCCAGCCTAACGCAACCTTTTGCATTTCATTATTCTAACACACTAAATGTCTAGCATATATATACCTTTTCGTGATTTGTACACGTCACCCAATATTGTGCGGGTGATAACATCGAGAAGAATGAGATGGGCTGGGCATGTGGCGCGTATGGATAAGGAGAGGGGGTGTATAGGGCCTTGGTGGGGAAACAGGAGGGAAAGAGACCACTGGTGAGACCTAGGCGTAGATGGGTGGATAATATTAGGATGGATCTCCAGGAGGTGGGATGTGGGTATATGGACTGGATTGGGCTGGCCAAGGATAGAGACAGATGGCGGACGCTTGTGAGTGCAGTAATGAACCTTCGGGTTCCATGAAATGCGGGGAATTTCTTGACTAGCTGCAAACCAGTTAGCTGCTCAAGAAGGACTCTGCACCATGGAGTAAGTAAGTAAGTAAGTATATATACCTTTTCTCGTTGTACTAAGGGTCTGTCCCTAATTACTCACTTTACCCTACTTAACCTTTTAGGTCCACATATATACCTGATTTTGTTTCCATACGCACCTATTCTGGAATTTGGAATTAAGGTACTGTGTTATGCTCCAGGCAAACATCCTTTGTTTTCCTGGTTATAAACCACACAAGACGATGTTGGAAACTGTATATAAATAAAAATCCATGTAATTTATTGTTCTCCTACTTTTATTAAGTCCTTACATCTTTGTTTGACACCGTGTCGTGGGCCAGGCGGGCGTGGTTAGGGCGTACAAGCTAAAACTGTGGGCGAGGCTGACAAAGTGTGCACATTAGCGTGATTATGGCGGACGGCAGAAGCGATCCGTTTTTACCTGTTACAATATAACATTAACAAATTTTCTGTTAATTACTTATGATTAACCACACTTACGTAGCTGAACATGTTTAGACATTTGTACAGATCATTGTATTTGTCGTATTCTTCCACAGTTATTTATTTCTCTTCTTGCTTTACGTCCTTCGTTTTTGACCAGGCTCTCCAGTTTGCTTACATTGCAGTTGCCAAGATACCAACTATGTTTCTTCTTCTAATTTCTGTACTAGCAAAACAACATTAGGCTGTTGCTTTCATATAATACAGTTTAGTTTGTAATTCCAACCCTCAATGGCATTGTTGGTCCTGTGCCGATGCTTATTAACATTCCACATCTCGATGGAAACATTCTGGTTCTCCATCGATTGCTGGAAATAGTAATCGAGAAATAAGGTTAATTTCTCTTCTGTGGAGCATTTTCCACGACCATAAGCAAACTTGCTTCTACTTTTTTGATAAGAAGGTGTGCAAAAGCAGCACACATTAACCATGCGAAACGGAAATGTTCATTTTCTCTGTGTTACACCGTTAGGATGAATAGTTAGCATCTGTCTCCAAAGGCACTGATTAAATGAAGATTACAGCCAGTAATAACGGAGTGTGGACTTTACTTATTGTCGGCTTTAACGACTCAAGGTAACTGTACGCATTTCTTGCACTGCAAATATACAGGCCTGCGAGTATTTATGGTATTCTCTTCCTTTTCTAAATAAATTTGTCCGCCTCAACCGCGATGAGTCTTCTAGTGGCCCCCTCGCCCACGTCCGCTACACCCACAGCCCAGTTTGCCACACGAATATTAGTCGTATTTGAACCGATTACTAAATGGCTAACACCAGCTGAGGTAAATCTCCCTATAACGTCCCATGATGATACAGTAACGAAATACAGGTATGGTACCACTATTTCGTAACCCTGACGCTAAATAGTGGTGAATGGTAAACGCCTCAAATCCCGACGACGATTTATCCATGAAAAGAGACCCGCCACCCACTGCATGAAGCTAGGTGGACCCCAGGACTGGTCCGGACACGTTTTGGCGAAGCATGAATCTCTTGCCACAGCCAGAGATTGAAATCGGAACCGTCCACTACACTGTCATGGCCCAAACTAACACTACTAAGACTAAATACTCACGGCCATAAGATTTACACTTGCTACGTTAACAACGTGTTATGGCTGTAACAAGAACAAATCATTCCGTTACAAGCATTCAGCTTTAAGAATAAAATATTCGTACTTAAAATATAACAGTAATTTTAAATCAACAGCCCATTTGATAAATGGAACACGATTATTAACACTATCCTGTTAAAACTGCAACACAATTAATAAATAATGTTGTAAGTTTTTATAGGTATAGTGGATAAACACGTCACGGTATGTGGTGGAACGCCGCCAATATCAGGAAAGTGTGACCTCGACAAGAAAAAGTATCCTTTCTTTGTCCGGAATTTTAACTACATGGGAAAAAAATCGAAGGCAGTACTTGCGTATCAATGTAACGCTCGCGGTTACCGCACCGCACATACTGGTAAGAGAAAACACTACATGTCCTAACAGCTTTGTACGTTTCCTGTTAGGTGCCTGAAAGGAAACAGAATTTGAATTTTTACTTAGAAGCTTGTTACATTGCGGGTTTTGGTTAGTTTCGAAAAATTAAGGTGCGTCGTTTGAGAAAAATTTCCCAAATAAAGGTTAAATTCGTATAAAGTAAACTTTCTCCATTTGATGACATACATTGTTTCGCGCAGGAAACTCTGAAATCGTCACGGAATTTGGTTAAGTACAAGTGTTCGAGAGTTCATTGGGAAATTTCCCCATAGATGTCACCAAATCTTAAGCACGTCATACCACGAAATAATATCTTTCATGCCGTTCTCCTTATACCGCGTTCTCTGGAAATTTGAATCCTTTTTGGTCTGCACGGTGTTCATTTTAGTGGTCAGAATCTGAGGTACTTAAATGCTTATTTGTGTGACTGGTTGCTTTTTGAATATTGAAGTATTCTGCGATGAGGCACCGTTGTGTGGTGGAAACTTAAAAGTTACTAAGTAATCTTGCGCGTCCATTTCTTCCTGTCCTGATGACAAACTGCAACGGCTTCCTTCGTAACTTCGGTAATTTTCTACCAGACGCTTTTACGAGTTGGTTTTGAACGAACATAAAATACATGACCGCTTAACAATGAGAAAATGTAAAATCTGTACAATCTGTATGTGTTTCATTATGGTTCTCACAATGAAGACAGATTATTTTCCTAGACAATATTAATAGACAGGCCTTTGTAACGGAGGATGCACGTGTTCACTGTCTGGTACAGAAGGCCAGATGGACAAACGGGCATTGTCTAAGAACCTTCAGAGCAGTTCCATTTTCTGTCTCTGTCACTACCCTCCGTCTTCGTATCACTCTCCTCATTCTCCTGTACCAAGTCTTAAACCGATATTCAGTACCTGTAATTTGAACTGCCAAAGACCACGCCGGCCTACAAATCCTCATAGTTCCGATGTCTGACCAAACGGTGTATCTGTCCACATAACTAGTGGGGACTTGAGTTGGTATAGGATACCCACCCTTTCACCCCTCTCCCAGCAGATGGTTATATGTGGATCAAAGGATATAAAGAGTTGTCATGGAATTTATTGATATACTTCCAGTAAATGTGCAGCAGAAGGAAAGACTCTCCAACATTCGACAGACAGACAGACAGACAGACAGACAGACAGACAGACAGCCCGCGACACGTTCATGAACATTCATACGCACACGTAATGTTTGGGGGTTTTCACGGCGACTTTTCCCACATCACGATGCTCTAGAATTGCAATGTTTTATAGACGGCAATGTCAGAACCAAGAAGCTTTGGTGGAGCGCGACGCTTTCTGCACCATCTGACGCAGCTGCTTGGTGTCAAGGAATCACTTCTGCCGTCGTACATACGAAGTGCAGCGTGACTGACCGCCAGATACTTAACAAGTCACACGTCGTTACCAGAGCGGATAATATCCGTGTTGAAAACACGTGCTAGAGAAAACAGCATAACGAGGAGCTTCATATTTTATACTTCTCGACAAATGTTATTAGAGCGATCGTGTCAAGAAGGCTGGAATGGGTCGGTCATGTAGCACGCGTGGGGGAGAAGAAAAATTCATATATGGGTTTGGTTGAAATGACTGAAGGAAAGTGACCACTAGGAAGAGGTGCGTGTGAATGAGTATGTGCGGACTTGATAGAACGTACAACTCCTCAGTAAAGGGACAACTGACGACCTTTTGTGGATACGGCGATGAGCATTCACATTCCTTAAAATACCCGGAATTTTCGTCTAGCTGAGGACGTATCAGCTTGTCAAGGACACTGATCTATGGAGTTAGCTGTGAAAATCAAATGCGCCTTTATATGTCGGATACGCATGCGATACGGACAGGTATTGCGAAGGACGCAAAATGTCGGTCAAATTCTCTACGAACAATCCAATTTTTGATTATCTCATACGCGAGAATTAGATACAGGGATTTCCATGCACAACAGAAAGTTAAGATCTAAAAGTACAAACACCTCTGTGCGTAATGAGAAATTCAACTAAATGATTACAGATTCTGTTCGCAACCCACAGAAAGCGCATTCTGCGGTACACGAAGCTGTCACCCACGGTTGTTGAAGGAAATAACTGCAGTCTATTGTGACGAGATCACGAGAAACACATCAAATACTAGGCAAAACAAAATGTACAGTTCGCTTTTAATTTTAACGTAACAAGTTTCAAACGGCTACAAACCACGCAGTACGATATATGCATATACAACGCCACTCTTTGTCAAACTCTGTACTAGTGGCACGTGAGAGATCATCTCCAAGACCCGGTCGGTTTCCCCCCGAGAGATATATTTCTGCTCCCCTACCGGGAATAGAATGCCGATTACCCTATCGCATTAGCACCTAGCCTGGTCACTGCGAGACAGTGAGCCATCTCGGATCGTAATAGGTTTAAAAAACATATTGATATTAATCATACCGTGAACACGTGATACGCTATTACACGACAATAATCTTTCAGGCTTTGGCCTACACGTCGTAGTTCGCTATATAAATAGTGTGGCACAGCAGGAAAGAGATTTCTTCTACTCGAAAACGTCGAGACAGACTCTGGGACCCATCAAGCCTTCTATTGAGTGTGTAACTTTGTTCTTTCCCGGGTGTAAAGTGGATGAGGTTTATAGTTGACCACTCATTTCCGTCTAATGCCCATGTTACGAATGAGTGGATCTGAACCTCTGCACCTTAGACTTGCTGCTTCTGTTCTTACAAGAGAGAGGAAGTATCCCCCGCAATACCTTGGAACATAACGGACATGAATCGTAATCTCGAAGAATTTAAACGGTAAAATTTCTCAGACCACGACGCGAGAGATCCTAGCAGCGAAAGTTCCGGTAATTTTGCCTAATTGACGACTTCCACGCCATTTAGGGATCTTTTACATGCCGCAAATCTACGACATGGACCGACGGTTTTACTTCCCCTCCGAAGTAAGGCGTGCTGAGGATTTTTTTGCCCTGAAATCCTGAGGGCTTCGGCCGGGTTTGAACCCACGAACTCGGATGCTTAAAGGCAGCACGCTACCCCTAGACTACCGAAGCCGCTTAAGTTCGCACTGTTGCAACAAAACATGTGAATTATCTTGCTCTGTAAAAAAAAAAAAAAATTAATTTTTTTTTTACTCTACCGAAATAAAGTGTATTTTCATTTTTCTTCTTT
>Ga0136643_10007885_pt1 | contig 15471 bp, 11 predicted proteins | sample TergutLab28metaG_FD_96883 | JGI IMG/M metagenome (GOLD analysis project Ga0136643, IMG submission 96883) | Labiotermes labralis P1 segment gut microbial communities from Petit-Saut dam, French Guiana - Lab288 P1 (version 3) (version 3) | ecosystem: Host-associated > Arthropoda: Insects >... | reverse complement strand
CAGACATGCACTAATCGACAATAAACATAAATAAAATTGCACATACATGCACTAATCGACAATAAACATAAATAAAATTGCACATACATGCACTAATCGACAATAAACATAAATAAAATTGCACATACATGCACTAATCGACAATAAACATAAATAACATTGCACAGACATGTACCAATCGACAATAAACATAAATTACAACGCACGTACATGTACTAATCGACAATAAACATAAATTACATTGCACACAAATGCACTAATCAACATTAAACACAAATAGCGTTGCACAGACATGCACTGAGCGACAATAAACATAAATTTCATTGCATAGACACGCAAATAATTTTTAATTCTTATTTTATTGAAGGTAGTCTGCCTAATTTCTATGTATTTGGTTTGTGCTAAGATGACACAAAATGAAAGTCGGACAGTGACTTGATGTGAAGTAAACAAGGCAGCAGCGATAACCACCTGCCAGATTCACAACACTTAACTGCATCTCACATTAAGATACCAATTCATTGCAACATAAACTCCACTAACGCAAGGAGTTTTTGACTTAATTCATACGCCGCGGCAGAGAGTTCTGATTGGGGACGAGATCTTCATCAGCTCGTAAATGAATTCCCTGCACTTAACCTAACCCGCAATACCATCACTTTCAGGAAGGCAGTCCGAAAATACGCCTCATTCTGAGTCACAGTAATGCAGTCCGCGTTACCTCTTTTTAGTCAGAATACTATCTAATATTTTCTTCTCATATACGTCTGCGTCTCTCACAAGTGACCGGATAAAAAATTGTATCCCATCAAGAATCATTTAATCTAATCCGTACCGTCATAGTTTATTTAGAATCCCATCAATATCCGCCTCCCGCCAATAACATGCCTCCTTCATTTTCCTCTGACTAAACGTTTATATATATATTTTTCATTTCACTGATCGTTTTACTTCTCTAAATTTTTCTTAAATATTAAAAACCATTAATTTCTGTACCAAATATTTGTGTGTCCTCTTGTTAACAGCTTTTAAAACTTACTGATTATATTCTTAAATATACTAATTTCTCAAATTTATTTTTGGAATAAAACTCTACATGTTACGGAGACTTACTCTGTCCGTCATCAGGAGTTTTTCATTGTACACACAGCAATGGTATAAGTCATACAGGTTTGCTGACAGCTTGCGAGCAGGATCAGGACGGAACGCCAACAAAGAATGTTCAGAAACCATTATGGTATTAAGAATTTTGTTTATAAGATGACTATTTTGTGATTCAGCTCGAGATGTACCGCCAGGCTTAACGTTCAGCAATTCTGCGTTCTGCCCATACAGTGTATTTATGTGTTTTGTGTGGATCTGAGAACAGTGATTATTTCCCTATACAGCATTAACTGACTGGTTTTTGTAACCGAGACGGAGAGTGTTTACTGCGCGGTACGACCCGACTCTTTTACATGCAATTCTATTTGAATTCAGTCTTCAAAGCGTTTTTCTGCAGCGTGTTTTGATGTCGTCGAGAAACGAATAACTCTAATGTACTTCGGCACACAGATGACGCCAAAGGAGTATTCGTTTCTGCTTCACAGAATATAATTTCAACTCCACATTCTAGGCCATTAAGCCATCTGACATTGTAAGAACTCTATTCACAGCTATATACTCTAGAGCTGCAGGGCGAAACTTAATGCAAAGCGTTGCAACTTCGAATCATACTCGCGGACACACACACACACACACACATATCTATATTTACTCGACTGGAGGTAAAGAGATACTCTCTAATTTCAGGTGCGAAATGATGCAACATTTTCTTCCGAAAATTTAAGACCCACTTACAAAAGTCCACCGTCTAATCGAAACACCATACCATGAACACACAAAATCGTATTCTGCTAAATAAGACTTGCCATGCAACTGTTTTATTAGAGGCTTATTAATATGAAAAAGTTGTTCGTCTCACTCACCAATTTTATTTGAAGACGACGTGACCTGTGAAGTGTGTAAAAAAAGAATAGATTCGTAAAAGGATATGGATTTGTGATCATCCTGAGGCACCAGTTGCGAGGTCGCGTGTTCTGATCCAAGTATTTGAGGGCTATGGGTATAAATCCTGGGTACGGCAAGTCTTCTTCCTCATCATCATCATCATCATCATCATCTTCTTCTTCTTCATCATCATCATCATCTTCCTCTTCTTCATCATCTTCCAAGTCGGACAAAGCAGCTACATCCGACTCGGAGCCGTGGACTGGCTCAGAACCCACGATTTGTTGCTCCAAATGGTATTGTTGAGGGTGATAATAGTGGTGAAGAGACATTGCTGCTTAATCTTGTTGATGATTTGTCCCTTACAATTTGCTATGAAAATTTGAACATAATTTTATATCGACGTTGTCCGTCCGTTTTTTGCGTGAGATTCATAAGAAATTATCGATATTGCAGGCGTAACAAACGATTTCCCAGAACGATATTTTTATTTAAGTCCATTCGTTTGTTAAAAACACCACTCTTTGTTCACTCATTCGTTGTTTTATAAAATGTAAGTAACGTTAATTTTAGTCATCTGACATATTGATTGATTAATACGAACCTAATAAAAACAGTTTAAATACATATTAACTTCTTATTCGTTAGATTTCAGTGAACTAGTCAAATCAAGAGCAGGTTACTTTGTTGTTATGAAAAAACCCACAAACTTCCTACAATATTAAAAAATTCCTGGATTTTCACCAAACAACACAAACTAATTAATTACCCACAAAAATGAGTAATAGTTACAAGGTTAATATGTCTTAATGTAACTAATTATACTACGGTGTGTTTCTGAAATTGGAAATTCGGCGAACTCGTATATCGTACTTAAAGAGTAACGTTGTGTCTGATCTAAGAACAAGAGGTTCTGTTTAAAACTGTGAATATATCTAACAATAACAATAAACTTTTTTCACCTAATAACATTTCTGATATTCCAATAATTATTTTAATACAGTTTATGCCTGTTTTCTACAAAATATAAAAACGTTATCTCTAAAATGGCCGCTGACGCACCAGGTTTATCGCTGCATATATATATATATATATTTCTTCACGCCAATAAAAAAAAAATCTAAATTCTTTCCTCAAACCGGCACATCGATTCTTCTGATTTTGATTTATCCTTGTCGCCTATTTCTTCTCTCTACTGAAGGTTTCAAAGTTCAACAGTGTCTTGTTTTACTCGTTTCTTGTATAAACAAACACAAACTTCAACTTCCACCACTTTACACGAAGTTTTGACGATTTTCTGTTTTCTTAGCGATTTCTATAGGCCTATTGATCCAGTTCTTCAGAAGATATGCTTAATACAGACACTTAAATACAACTAAAACATGTGTATTAGACCGGTGGTATTTACGTCAAATGCCTTTCCACTTTCCACTATTTTCTTCTTTTTATTACACAAAGATATATACTTATTTATTTATTTATTTATTTATACACACACACACACTTTTCCTTGCCCACCGACATGGAACTGAAACAGTAAATGAGGAGGGTGTTTGACAGTGATGCCGGCGAAATGCGTGTTACTGGCGGTAGTCGAGACGGAACTCATACGAACTCGTGTATCCGAGAAAACGATCGACAGACAGACGGACGCTCTGCTTAGCGCGCCCGCGCGCCTAGGTAGCGACGCTCCACGGGAGAGGCTGGACTTAAGTGTAAGTCCACCAACAGCCAACATTAGAGCCAGAAGCAAGCGCATGCGCTGACAGTCCACACTGTGCAGGCGATTACAGTTCTGAGATATATATTAATTAGTATCACTTCTCAATAGCGCGGTTTCATAAGGCTCTTTGGAAATGCTCGCGTTGTAAACTGGTTAATTTGAGACACAAACTGAGGACATGGGCCTCATGCAATATAAATTGATTAATCAGAGACCCAAACTGAGGGTAATGCGTCTCACGTGACGTAAATTGGTCAGAGACCCAACGTGAAGGCATGTGTCTCATGTGACGTACACTGGTTAATCCGAAACCCAACCTGAGAACATACGTCTCACTCAATGTAAAGTGGTTGATCAGAGACTCAACCAGAGGACACGTGTCTCATGTGATGTACACTGGTTAATCTGAGACCCAAACTACGGGCTTGTGTCTCACGTGATGTAAATTTATTCAGAGGGCATGTGTCCCATACGATGCACACTGGTTAATCCGAGACCCAACCTGAGGCCATGTGTCTCACGCTATGTCAACTGGTTAATCCGAGACCCAACCTGAGGTCATGTGTCTCACGCTATGTTATTTGGTTAATCAGAGACCCAACCTGAGGTCATATGTCTCACGTCACCTTCTCAATCACACTCGCTAAGAGAGAGAGAGAGAGAGAGAGAGAGAGAGAGACGAAAGCGAAAATGAATAAACGCGAACAATAAGATATTGTTTATTTCCCTTCTTCAACATGTAATTTCTCAATATGCTGTCACAAAGAAGAGGAATTCCCTTCACCGTTTTATTGCTCTTTTAACGATGCTGCCAGTTACTCTTCGCACGTTCGAACGGTCCAATTACTGAACAATGAACCGGGAAGGATGTTAGAGTAATTGACCATAGCCTAGTTTCGGGTAATACACCGCCATTTGCTTCGACGGACTGAGGAAACCCCAGTCAGAATATTCTCATATTATGTCATTCCGTGCAATATAATACGCTTCATATTATCAAAAACCAACAACTTGCACGTACAAAGCGTATGTAACGAAATATACAATCTTCAATCCTTCGGCGGTCTAATGCCATCTTCAAGGATCAACATAAAAAACGTGTTTAATTTAAAACACAATGAAGTAATTTTTCATATATATATATATATATATAAAGAATTAGATGGCATAACAAAACACAAAACTTTATAATAAACATTAGTATTGGTAATGTAACGTTACTTCACGTACCTACATGGAAACTAACTTTACTAGGTTCTCAACTGAACATGTCCCGACTGTTGCTCCCTGAATATGGCGGTCGATCGGTGAAACATGTAGCAGTGAAAATCGTTTATTTTTTATATGCTTTCACCGTGCAAACTCTTGGTTTTAAACAAAGAGAATAAGTTCGAATAGTGTGAAGCTGGAGACCTGTGCTTTTCTGTCACGTTACATCACTAACAGTAAAAGGTTCCGTCATTCTGCATGACGTCACTGAGTTCTTATGATGTTTCTTCCGTGTTCTTTTTAACGATGCTCTCAACTACACAACTCACGTAACACTAGTAAGTGCAATATTCTAGAAATGACACAAAAATTACTGCGAAGTGCAGTTATTGGCGTTAAAAGAGTTACTGTCTTCATCATACCACGCAGAATAGAAAATATAAAAGTTAAATAGACAGATATATCACTATGGGGCACTGACGTGGAAAGTAGAAGCATAAGTAAAGGTAAAGCAATCCCATTACAGGCCTGGACAGGCCATGAGGGTTCCAGGTGGTTTAGGCTCCTACGTTTCAAGACACGAAGGTGGTAAGGTTGTCAGCCCTACTCACCGGCCGACTTTAGCCCCAGGAAATATTCCTGGTACTCATTTCTGTTAGAGGCTGAGTCAACCCCAGGACCATAGTGCGGCCGGAAGGATTATGTCAATGAAAAATTCCAATGACACCATCAGGAATCGAACCCGTGACCTTCCAGTTTGTAGCGCAGTGCCTCAACAAAATGGGCCACCGCGTGCCCAGAAAGTGTAAGTAATTGGAGAAAACGCTAAGTGCCAATTTATTCACCATAAACCCCATATAAACTAATCTGGGATCGAACCCCGACATCAGCGGTGACAGGTCGGAGACTGAACGGCTGAGCCACGGTACGTCCCTCCTGTTTGCAGGGACGTAGCACGGTATGACCCTCCTGTTTGTAGACGCGTAGCCACGGCATGGCCCTCCTGTTTGTAGGGACGTAGCCACGGTATATCCCTCCTGTTTATAGGGACGTAGCCACGGTATATCCCTCCTGTTTGTAGGGACGTAGCTGCTTCATATTCGGTTTTTGGTCGTTTGTATTGAAACAAGAACATTTACAGCTTCTATTGACACTTGTGTCGTATCTGTCACTGCTATGATCCGACATTCGTTCGTCCACCGACCGCTCAAATAAACGCTTCGTTAAGCTAACATGTGTCTAACACAGCCAATACAGCAGGCCAAATAACAACAGAAATTACGGAAAGCGTTTTTTCATCATATCGCTTCAATTTCTCTAATTTCAATTGTCTTTGACATACATAATTTCATACTCTAACTGTACTGATTAATTAATTAATTAATTAATTACCGATAATGTAATCAACAATGTAACTGGCATGTGAAGCTATAGTTAATCAGCGATCTATTCGTGAGCTTTGAGATTATCAACATTAGAGTACTGTGGGATGCAATGCAGTTTATTTTGGCAGAAATCTGGAGTCGACAAGCCAAGAGAATCGCGACAAACAAAACAATACACACGCTGATTCAATCGCGCAAAAAATTTCCAACAATAAAGGACAGTTAAACGTTTCAGGTATATAATTGTAAATACCTTGCATAAAGGTGAGAAGAAGGATTATAGTAATAAATTACAAAAGATTTAACATGGAAAAAGCATTACAAGTGCCATGAATTGTATCTACAGAATAGCTGCAACAATTTATACCTTATAAATACGGTTTGTTTCTCATACATAAATGTAAATACACTGCAGAAAGGCGATGATGATGATGATGATGATGATGATACTAATAATAAGTCTTTTGTCCCTCTCACTGCATCCTCCACTGTTCCTTATTTATTTATTTATTTATTTACTTTTTTCGTCTCTCAAGGGAAATTTATACTTTGATCTCCGTCAAAGATCCAAGTCAATTAGTGCCACTTACAGACAATACTTAAGTGCACAGATCCAAGCCACCTGTTGCCATTCACAGACACTACAAAAGTACAAAACTCCCAACCAATTAATGCCACTTACAGACACTACAAAAGTACCCAGATCCAAGCCAGTTAGTGGCACTCACAGACGCTACAAAAGTACACAGATCCAAGCCAACTATTGCCATTGACAGACACTACAAAAGTACACAGATCCAAGCCAACTATTGCCATTGACAGACACTACAAAAGTACACATATCCCATCCAATTAGTACCAATTACAGACACTACAAAAGTGCACAGATACAAGCCAACTATTGCCATTCACACACCTACAAAAGTACACAGATTGAAGCCAATTTGTGCCACTTTCAGACCCTACAAAAATACACAGATACAAGCCAATTAGTGCCATTTACAGACACTACAACAGTACACAGATTCAAGCCAATTAGTGCCACTTACAGACTCTACAGAGGTAACGTCTGTTGTTCAAAGAACAAAGACAGCCTACAAAGACGCTGTGAACAACAGAAAGCTCGCTTGCGCTCTGCAACTCTGCAAACAGGTGCACATCGTCGTGACGCTTCACAACTAACTGGGCAACCTGTTGCCGGACGTCTCCGAAGAGAGACCCAAATTAATATCCCTCCCCCCCCCCCTTCATTTTCCGAGGGTAAAGTTGCACAAATCCAACAAACGTCAGCCTGTCCTATATTTATTATTTCAACTAATCTATGTCCAAATTGAACACGGCTATGCAGAAATTGGAGTGTGAGTGTAGCGTCTGCTCTAAAGTCTCTAACTTCACTAAGAGTATGACTGGACACAGAACACAGCCCGGGGTACTGTATATAGACACACATGGGTATTGCCTGTTCTAACATTCAACGAGTTAGGAAATGCACACAGCCGCGTAACACTTGTGGCTTCTGCCATCCGTTATGACACCTTAGCAAGGTCAGTTATGATCATGCTACAGCTCTTTCGTCACAGAAAAACAGGCAGTCTCTGTTACCTTTAGCTCGCCAAAGGCTCTTTTACATTAGCTCGTACCCCACAGAGCATATCTCTTTTTTTTTATAGAATCAATGAATAGAATATTGTAGGTCTTCATTATAGTGCGCGTTATTTATGTCAGATTTTAACTAAATCTTATTTGATGGGTAGATTTGAGTAAAAATCTCTTAATACGAAATTTCATACAAATCCGTCTATTGGCAGCTACGTTATTCCACGAGGAAGGTTGGACCGTCAGATCTAATAGCCTCTTTCTGCGTTTTTTTTTTTTTTTGCAAAATCGCCTAAGAAGCTCACTAACCTACTTATGGGCTTCGTTACGAATCTTTCAATAGACAGCGATATTTTCGCTAAACAGCATCATCGACTGGCTGGCCTGCAATATAGGAGTAATGTGTTTTATGTAAGGTAGAGAAAGAATTGTGGAATATTGTCCAGACAAATTTCAGACTTAATGTTACAACACGTATGTATTCTAACAGTGAACTTACTAAGACTGTAGAATGGTTTAATACGTGATTAAGTTAACCCTACGCAACTTCCCAGACAAAACACATTTTTCAACACAAGCGTTACGCAAACCCCTGAAGACACCTGATGCTAAGATTCGAAACAAGAGGTTCCAAGGCCAATAAAACATTCAGAACATGATTACGTTATTGTTTTCGGCGGTCGATAAGAATACTGATTCCTGAAGGAAATATATTGGTGCTAACAATTCGACTCCGCTGGACGAGTGGTCAGCTCGTCGCAGCGACCTCTACGTGACAAAACACAACACTCTAAACAGACAAACATCCATGCTCATGGTGGGATATGAACCCACAATCTCGGCAGGCGAGCGGTCGCAGTCCTACGCCTTTACAATATTTCAGGGTAGTACGGCCATAGAGTGCCGGTCACACAACTTGGAATGGGAAAAGCAAAATAAATTCAATATTTCGACGAATCTAGAGATACAAGTCGTCGTCATAAGAAAATTGGTGGGTTGTCGAGGATTTTGTTCGCCTTTAAGCAGGCCCAGCAGAACTAAATGGTGTAAAAAAAAAAGCTTGGAGATAACACATCACATATTCATTATGAATTTATTTCAGTTGATGACGTCCAGGACAAATAAATGTCTCCATGGAGACGTCCTTCTTAGCCAGCTAGTAGTTCATTACTTATTCAAGAAATTGCCCGAATGTTATGGAATTTTAAGGTTCATTCTTATGAGAGAGAGGGGAGGTGAACACAGGGTTTTGGTGGAGAAACCTGAGGGAAAGAGACCACTTGGAAGACCCAAGCGTAGATGGGGGATATTTAGATGAATCTTCAGGAAGTGAGATTGTGGACATGGACTGATCTGGCTCAGGAAAGAGACAGGTGACGGGAACTTGTAAACGCGGTAATGAAACTTCGAGTTCCATAAGTGGGGGGAATTTCTTGACTAGCTGAGAACCGGTTAGATTCTCAAGAAGGACTCTTCTCCATGAAATGTGTAAGTAAACGTTTCATTACCGTGATCACAACAGCTTGCGCCACTTGTCACTGTCCTAAGCCAAATGAATCCTGCCATCGTCCTCCCAACCATGTCTTGAAGATTCCTTTTGATATCAACCTCCCATCTATTCCTAGATTTTCCAAATTACCTACTTCCTTCAGATTTACCCACCAAAAGTCTGTACGGGTTTATTATCTCCCCCGTACTTGCTATATGTCCCATCTCATCGTCCTTGATTTTATCATTCTAATAGTACAGCAATTACACAACTTAAGCTGCGTATTCTGAGAAACAACTAAAAATTAATAAACGTACTCTCGAAGTGAAAATTTAAAATCTTTAACGTCAGAAAAGGTGGTACACAGGATTACCACTGATAATTAAGGATCTGAAATACTGCAAGGTATGATTCAGTGATGGGTAAGCTTGCAAGAAATGAGACTTTACAAGCGGGGCTGTGTTTGGCAGACTGATAGACTGTATACTTTCTACGTAATGATGAAATCAGAGTCACTTTAGTAAAATATTTCCATGTGGCACAGTTGAAATTGCAGTCACACCATAAATTACGGCAGTTGTGGCTGTTTTACTTTGCCGCTGATAAATTAATGCGCGGACAATCACAAATAACGCGTGCAGAGCACTTTATCAATCAATGAACGCGATCTGTGTTCAGTGTATGTATTTAGCAAGAAAAATGTTTTAGAGAAATTCCTAAGGGCAGGACAAGGACCAATTTCATACTCTGCACTCTGCACCAGATATTATTATTGGCGCCAATTTAAGCACACTGGCGGCGGCGTCTTTATGGCAGTCTACAGCTGAAGCAAGTTTTTATTTTAATCCTAGACTGTGATTTCTCTGCTAACCATGACGCGGTACACCATAAACATCCTCTCAGTTAAGCAATGCATTATGCGCCAGCTGCTGTACATAATTTAGGAGCATGAGATGGGCAGGACATTTATCCTATTTGTCCCTATGCAAGACGTAAAACGTATAGGGGGAGAGGAGGTACTGTTCCACGCAATATTTACCTCGGCGCTCTGATGGGAATGATAAGTTAGATACCGGCCACGGCTGCTCTTTCCGGATGAAAGAGCCCCCAAAATGGCTGGGTGGGCCAAAACGCTGATCTGGATGCATTGAAGAAGAAAAATATTCTTGCCGTTGGCGGGAATCAACCGCAGATTCCTAGGTCGTCCAGACTATAGTTTAGTCACTACACCGGATGAGCTGTCCCGACAGCACGTATGAGGGACATAAATAATGCATATGAAGTTTAGTCATAATTCAAAGATATCTGTTAAACAGTGCGCGACGGAAGAGTAATTCAAAGCAGCGAGATTCTTCTTGAGAATCAGATAGCCGAGCAAAACTTCACCATTTTAGAAGCCGAAACTCCATTACCGTTTATACAAGAAACCGTTAATTGTGTCTATCGTGAGCCTGTTGAATTCAGTTCATGTCTCACACTTTGTCTTACGATCCATATTAAGACCTTCTCCTTGAATTTAAATAGCAATGTCTTTACAACACTACTACTACTACTACCACCACCATCACCAATACTACTACTACTACCATTACCACTAACACCACTACCACTATTACTACCATCACCACCATCACAACCATGGCACTGCAACTGCACTTTGCCCATTGTCATTGAAATGTAATATTCAGGCAGCACAAGTTTTCGATGATTAATTCTGTCTCCTCCCTCAGGTACAGTCAAAGGTTTAGCTAAGGGACCCATCAGACAAAGCACACTTCATGATTAAGTGCACTGATATGTGTATTTCTACCGTTCTTTAACGTATATTCTACATACATACACACATAAGTACAACTCTCCCAAACGTGCTACATGCGCCACCCAGCTTATATATGATTTATTTCATTTCTTATTTCTGGGTGTCCTTTTTGCTTTCCTATGTCTTTCATCAGTTAAGATTTTGTACGCACTTCCCATTTTGGAATGTGTGCTACGTGCCTCGCCAAACTTATTCTCCACAACTTTTTATAACACGCTTCCTCCCCTCGTTTCCTCTTTGTTCCTCAGTTTATCCCACTGACCAAAGCCCTGTACAAAGTTCTCTCTCTCCCTCTCGCCGCCACATTAACTCTCTCAACGGAAGGTAACCCCCATCTCACGTTAATTTTACCACAGATTGCTCGCAATCCGACTGTACAGATGGCTGAGAAAGTTGCATATTGGACGGTGCCACTGTGCATACGGTTGTGACGAACTGAAGCTTGTAATAGCGAAGTACTGCAGTATTTATCACAGGACGAGCGGCCCAGTTTGTTATCGATATGCAGCCCGCCGAGGCTGTTGACCACACACACACACACACACACATCACTAATCAAACCCCCTTCCTCCTCCATTAATCGAGTCAACCAACGTTTCCCAGCACTCAATCATTAGCTAACAACACGGGACCCCACACTCCTTTACAACGCAAATTTCAGTATTGCTACAGATGAGTTAAATCCCACTTTGTTATACGGCCTTGTTCAGTCAATTAAAATGAAAGCGTCACACTTCGCCTTTTAAAAATTAAGTTCGTACTGTCCCTCTACAATCTGTATTTTACACGCTGTCAGTTGTACTGATAAACAGTGGGTAAAGGTGGAGGGGGGGACATTATACAGTACAACCAGTTCCAGACGTCGCACCGTACTAACAGATTCTGCTCATTTGAATAAACACATTGTTAATACGAGTTTAAGCGGTCTTTTCGTGTGTTCTCCCAGTCCATCCGGACAAATAGCGGGATCAAAGCTCAAACAAGGGCTACAACCCCTTCCTTGCACATTCTTGCCAGTTAATTATTTACTGTTCATTCCGCTGCTCCAACAACATGCAGTGCGAACTACTGACATCTGTAAATATGTCATACTCACTTACTTCCTTCATGGTGCGGAGTCCTTCTTGAGAAGCTAACCGGTTCTCAGCTAATCAAGAATTTCCCCGCATTCTATGGAACCCGAAGGTTCATTAAAACATTTACAAGTGCCCTCCACCTGTCCCTATCCTGAGCCAGATCCATCCAATCCATGCCCCCACATCTCACTTCCTGAAGATCCATTTAATTACCCTCCCATCTAAGCCTGTGCCTTCCAAGTGGTCTCTTTCACTCAGGTTTCCCCACCAAAACCCTGTATACACCTCTACTCTCCACAATACGTGCTACATGCCCAGCCCATCGCATTCTTCTCGATTTAATCACCCGAAAAATATTTGACGAAGAGTACAGAACATTAAGCTCCTCATTATGTAGTTTTCTCCAATCCCCTGTTACCTCGTCCCTCTCAGGCCCGAATACTCTTCTCAACACCCTATTCTCAAACACCCGCATCCTATGTTTCTCCCTCAATATGAGCGACCAAGTTTAACACTCATACAAAACAAGAGGCAAAATTATATTTCTGTATATCTTAATCTTTATATTTTTGGATAGCAGACTGGAAGACAAAAGATTCTGAACCGATTGACAGCAAGCATTCCCTGACTTCAATCTGCACTTAATTTCTTCCCGAATATAATTTTGATTTGTGATGGTTGTTCCCAAATATCTGAACTGTTCCACCCTTTCAAAGGAATTATTACCAGTCTTTATACTGTGACCTTATCCTGCATTCTGATCCCGAGACATGAACATGTGTTTAGTTTCAAATACGTCATAAAAATATATAAATAATGAGAAACAGATGTCCCTTTTACTGTGTCACCGATAAGGACAGCTTTATCATACATTAAGCCTGCATCCGCCGCCGCACGCACAGCTACCTTGCTCAAGGGCAAGATAAAACAGACGCCCTGTAACCACACATCCGTCGGCCACAGTTATACGTTTGTGCCGCTATTGAGCGCTGTGAACGCGTTTAACACGAACACATTCCGCGAACGGTGTTTACATAGGCCTGTTATTTAATCTAAAACCGTTTCGTATAAGCAAATGGAATATTAATATCAGGCGGATAGTTCCACAGCGAACGCAAAACGGATCCAAGTGACCTCCCTAACAAGTACAAACGTGGGTAGAAAGTAACATTATCCATTCCGTCCATTGTGTGTGTAGCCATTTACACGCACTAACATGTACATGTGATAAAATAACAAGTTGTACATACCCTTCGGCCATCCCACATGTTTCGACGATAAATTACCATCATCAGGGAAATGTCAATACAAAGTAAAATGTAATATCATCACACCAGTTTCACAAGTAAAATGTTTAACAAATAAAATGGGCAAAACACCTGCTATAAATACAATAATGTTGTTCATTGAATGGGGTTGCAATTTTAGTTGCAGTACTGTTGCTACTATGGTTAGTACAATTACAAAATATTCTTGGTTAATATTCATTGATATTACATTGTTAATAATGTAGCTATACAAACATAAAATCTTCGTCGTTTTCGATCGAGTTGGATCAAGTCCTGTGATAGTAGCGCATATATTTTGCGTTTTTAAATCTCTGCTTGTTGCGTGTTGTCCTGTAGAGGTCTCTGCGTCGGGCTGATCACTCGTCCAGAGGAGTCCTACCGACTGTGGTGTGTCTAACTGAATATGAAGATAAATCCTCGACAGTGAGGAAGCCCTGGCCCAGTAGGGGCTGTTGCGCCAAGGTAAAAGAAAACCTCATCTATAGTCAGAACAGTTCACATTCGATCGTGCTGCCACCTCACTAATTTCCTACACAGTCATCGCCAATATTGACGGTTTTATCGTATAGTTGGGGGAGCTGTTCTATTCCATGTTGGTATCAATACGAGTACTGTTATCAGCAATCGCGTCACAGCTGTTTTCAATTCGCGATCGTCTTTCAATTTGTGGCCTCCGAGATTTTGCTTCAGCGCTGTAAACAGATGACAGTCGTTCGGCGACGAATTCCTGTGATACAATCACAATTAGTGTGGGTTCTTTGGTTGCCGAATTACAGGGCACGTAAACTTATTTTCTAACCCATCATCGTACATACTGTACCATTCTACTTCAGTTACTTCCAGACATAACCTAACTTGTACTATTAGCATATTTTATTTTGAGGGAGTAATAAAACGTTTCTATGAAATTCGTTTAGGGAACTGGTATATGGGCAATTATGTATCAAAAAGGTAAGGAGAGAAGCAATACACGTATAACGTAACACCGAAGCGCGTTTGCGTAACCACTGTTGGCGTGGAAAAGCAATAAATACAGTATTACATATTCTGAGTGTGTATGTATCTGTAGTTATCCAGATGCCTTTGCGCCATATTGCGTCAACTGTGGCCTGTACCATACTTTTCCACATTATCTCATAAATAGCATGATTTTCTGGGGGACGGGGTGGGGAGAAGTTACTGAATATAAAACGTGAGTTTTGATTTTCTCTACAAATTTTGTGTGAAAAATTTCTGATTTTACGAAGAAATGAGCAAGTTACTCTCATAAATGTGAAGACGTCTTCATGTAAAGAACACAATATTCTTGTCAGGTTTTAATAAAACTTGATTATTTTGACAGATTTTCGAAAAATGTCTAAACACCAAATTTCATGAAGGTCTGCGCAGTGAAAGCGGAGTTGTTTCATGCGGACAGACGGACATTTAGACATGACGAAGCTAAGAGTCCCTTTTCGCAATTTTACGAACGCACTCTACATATTTTATGTCACTCATTCCATGTATTGGTAATGACCAATCTATAACAATTAACCAACACATAACAATTTCATAAATACGAAGATGGTGTATTTATTGGTTAATTATTATAGACAACTAAAAATGTTTGGAATGTTTCAGAAATACGACGACGGCATTTGTGGCACTCTTGCTTGGAAGTGCAGCAACAATGACAATAATTACTTGGCTAATTTTATTGCACGTTGTAAAACGACGCTTTACGCTGCAAAGATTATACAGCGTCGATGGTAGATGGAGGAAATGTAAATATGGAGTTTGGCGGTGTGACGATGATGGGGGGGGGGGACTGAAGTGCATGGAGAAATACGACCCCCCCCCCCCCCCGCCCCCTCTTTCCCCCCAAAAACCCCCCACGAATTGCACGGGAAACAAAAT
>Ga0136643_10007883_pt1 | contig 15474 bp, 7 predicted proteins | sample TergutLab28metaG_FD_96883 | JGI IMG/M metagenome (GOLD analysis project Ga0136643, IMG submission 96883) | Labiotermes labralis P1 segment gut microbial communities from Petit-Saut dam, French Guiana - Lab288 P1 (version 3) (version 3) | ecosystem: Host-associated > Arthropoda: Insects >... | reverse complement strand
GCCGGCAAGAAGTTTTGTAATTCCTGTGGCTCGCCCCTAGCCGCACCTGTTGCCACAGTTACATGCGCTTGCGGGCAGTCAAACCCTCCCGGCACAGCCTTTTGTGGTGGATGCGGATCAAAACTTGAAATCGCCGAACCTAAGCTGTGCGGTGGCTGTGGGGTTGAGGTAACCGGAAAGTTCTGCAATGCCTGCGGAACTCCGGCATAACGAAGGGAGTTTTTCGATATGGACACAAATACAAACACACCTGTAAGTCAATTTACCCCCAGGCAACTTTTGAGCAAAACAATGCCTTTTGTTTGGGCTAAATTATTTTTACGACTAATTGCCGCAGCATTGGTAACAGGCTTGCTCGCTTTAGGTATTTTTATTGCTGCAAGAAGCCCCATGGCCGGAGTAGGCATTATTATAGGCACAGTGCTTATCAGCTCCGGTATATACTTCATAATCGTTCAAGTATTTGGCTATGCCGCAAGGGTTGGCCACATAGCAGTGCTTGCGGAAACAATAAAAACAGGTCAAGTGCCTGATAATCAAATGCAATACGGAGCAAGCATGGTCAAAAGCAGACTTGCTTCTGCGGCGGTATTTTTTGCGATTAACCGACTTGTTGATAGAGCTGTTCAACAACTACAAAGAGCATTGACAAGTGTAGTTGGAGTATTCGGCGTCATGCCCGGTGTAGGCGGGTTGCTTAAATTCGGACAAAGCATAGTTAAAATATCTTTAAAATATGTAGACGAGTGCTGTATCGCATGGATTTTTTACGGTCCATCGGAACAAAGCGCATGGAAAGGCGCTTTAGACGGTGTAACCATCTATGCACAAAATTGGAAACGTGTCCTTAAAGATGCCTTCAAAACTGCACTTTGGGTTCTTTTGATGACAGCCTTGGTTGCTATCGCATTGATACTAATCTTCGGAGGTCTTTTCAACCTTGTCGGCAGCCCTAGCGGTAGCGGTTGGGGATTGCTTGCATGGTTCTTTGGTATCTTAGCAGCCCTTGCTATCAAACGTGCTTTTATTGATAGCTGGATAATGATTCGTATGTTGGTCATGTTCCTTGACGTTGCTCCTAAAACCCAAATCAGGCTTGATATATACGGCAAGTTATGCTCAATGTCCCCCGCTTTCAGAAAAATGACACAAAAGGCACGAGCAGATATAGATGGCGACCCATTCTCAGCACCTCCTCTAGAAACACCGATGTCGCCGTTCCCGCAACAACAAATGACAAACTCCCCGCCAATGCAAGCACAGACTGCTTCCCAAGTATTCTGCGGACAATGCGGAGCAAAAAATCAAGCAGGCTCTGCGTTTTGCAATGATTGTGGACAGCGGATATAATTTTGTACTAAAAGTTGGCTAGTGCATCGTAATCTAAGTAACGGGCAAGATTTGCCCAATTGTTTAGAGTACGATGCATTAGTTCTACACAGAGCATTAAATTAACCAATTAGGGACAATCCAGATATCTCCTTTTGAACGTCCGGCAGGACGTACGTTATTTGCATGGCATATGATGTTGCCTGTTCCTATTTCCACTTTCAAGTGCTTGGACATTTCTTCATAATTTTCTGCATCGGCAATTGGTTTAATTGCATCAAAATGCCTTGCCGATTCAGACGGACTTGAACTCTTTTTTATTTCAATGGGATACACAGTCCCATCTTGCCAAATAATCAAATCGATTTCCCTCATGTTGTTGTCACGATAAAAGAATAATGGTGGTATTTGTCCGACATTGATGAAACTTTTATATATCTCTGAAACTACATAAGTTTCAAATATCTCACCTGCCATTGCACCACTTTCTAACACTTCCGGGCTACTCCAACGCGTTAAGTGTGCCACAAGTCCTGTATCCATAAAATACATGCGGGGAGATTTCACCACACGCTTTAGAGCATTGCTGTAATACGGCTCTACAAGTATCACAATTCCCGACGAAACAAGAATGGACAACCATTGCTTTGCGGTAGGCGAAGAAATTCCCGTTTCCCTTGCCAAATGCTCATAATTCACTAATGAACCGGTTCTGGCAGCAACAGCACGCAAAAAGCGATAAAAAGATAATTCATCGGCAACTTGCGTTAGTTCCCTTATATCTCGACTTATATAGGTTTGAATGTATGACGCAAAGTATTCATCGAAATCTACATCCGGTTGTTCGTAGAATCTTGGCATTCCGCCTTTGTGTATGCGTTTAAATATTTCCGGCAAAGTCATTGGTTCAGCTTTGTCGAATCTTTTGATTAATTCTTGTGGATTTGTGGTATACGCACCAAAGAGACTGCCCGCAATTTCACTATTTGACAACCCGAATAGATTTAGAATGCCAACTCTTCCTGCAAGACTTTCTGATACATTTTTCATCATGTGAAACATTTGTGAGCCGGTCAACCAAAAGTCACCATTTCTCTTATGTGTATCCGCATAAATCTTTATGTATGGTAGTAGCTCCGGTGCGTACTGTATCTCATCGATAATTACAGGCGGAGAATACCGCTCAATAAATGCAGACGGCTGCTCCTTTGCAAAAAGCCTATCATCAACATCATCAAGTGTAACATATCTTCTGTTTTCTCCCGCCAGATGCTTTAGCAATGTGGTTTTCCCTGATTGACGCGGTCCTGTTAAAAGCATCACAGGAAATGTTTCAGATGTTTTTAGAACTGTTTTTTCAATTTTTCTGGATAGATACATAACATTGTTCCTCCATCATGTAATTAAGCTAATCTAAAGTTTGATTTTAGATTAGCTTAACTCGCAATATTTGTCAAGCGTCTTTTTGTTACTTTGGCGCTAGAGCATCAGCCCCAAGTCCGGACGTCAGCATGTGTTACACACATCAACAGAATGCCATCGAAACTGATAGAATAAACTACCGTAAAACTCTTTCCAAACTTGCCGTACCTCTTGTAGAAAAATATCCGCTAAAAGTGTTTCCATCTATCATACCAAAAAGTGATACATTATCTGACCATCCATTTGGTTTAAAATGCGTATGGAAGTAAAATACTTCAAATCTATTACTGTATGTATTGAAGTAGATATCGGCAGAGTAGTGGGCAACTAAATCTGTACGCGTTTCGACATCGCTAAAATACCAAACTTCAGCCTGATAGCTATCCCGCATTTTAAACACGTATAATTCTAAACCCCAATTTCTATTCCCTGAATCAAAAACACCTATCCAACCACCTAAGAAATTATCATATGGGGACTGTGTTGAATCAGGCGGCATCTGTGCGGATATTCCCAGTTCATCAATATCCATGAAAATGCGTTGTCCCCAATCTAAATATGCAACGAGATCATGTCTGTTGTCAAAATTAACGCTATACCCCGTCACAGGAGTGTGTCGCCACCTAAAGAGTTCATCATCCTTGAAGTAAAATCGATGTTCTTCATCTGCCTCTACAAACCAAAAAGCAAAAACAAGTTGCCCATCATGGAACAAATATATCCTTGAGTAAGGAATACCGGCTACATCCATCATAACCTCAACTATTCTTGTTCGTTGGCATGTAATAAACGTTGCTATATCGGTACTACCTATTGCTTCGACTAATTCATTATCAATCAAATAACGTGCCTCTGCCCATATTTCACGAATTACTGAAATTTCACCTTCTACATCAACTACAGGTTGATGCGGCATCTCAATAGTTTCCGGCTCAGGAGTAATCGTTGTTATATCCGGTTGTGGTGTCGACTCCACCTCCGGTGCCGGTGTCTGCTTCGGCGTTGGTTCAATTGGTGATTCCGGCGTCGCTTGAAAAGTTGGAGACAACGGTTGTTGCAATTGTGGCGGGCCAGCATCATCAAGCAGTAATGGTAAAACAAACACAAAAAACGTAATAAGCACAGCAATTACAGCTATTGCAATTGCTAGCAACAAGGGTTGTGCCTTATTTGATAAAAATGGAGCTTTGATCGCTTTTTCTCCAAATAATCCGCCACACGATACACAATAGTTGCTTTCTGTAAACCTTTTTACTCCACACTTAGAGCAAAACTCCGCCATTTGTTGCGCCTTCACGGCTCCATCCATGTACCTTTTTTGTGAAATTACATACGTTCCGACTCTCACTGCTTCCAGCGCACGCTTGAACTCAGTTGCTGTTTGATATCGTTTTGCCGGCTCATATTGGCAAGCTCTCAAAATCACGTCTGCCATTTCCGGACTTGCTCCCACAGGTTGTGGCATCTGCTCTCCATTAATACGCTTGTCAACTGCTAATCTGTCATCTTGATAGCTTATCTGTCCGTTTGGATTTAGGAACGGTAATCTGTTGTTATTTAAAAGTCTATATAAAACAATGCCAAGTGAGTATATATCTACTGTTTGCCCGTATTTTTCTCGCTTTACTACTTCAGGTGCAATGTATTTAAACGTGCCAATTGCCGTCATTGACATTGCGTCGCTACTTTTTTCTTTGGCTATTCCAAAGTCGCCCAGTTTGAAACTTCCTTGTTGTGTAACGAAAATATTTTCCGGTTTGATATCCCGATGAATAATATTTTTTGCCGCACACAATTCCAACCCTGAACATAAATCCTGCCCTAATTTTATTACATCAGACTCAGTCAAGTTCCTGCTACTCGCATAATCTACGAAACTTGTCAGCAATTCCATTCGGATAAAAATATCCCAACCGATTCCCTCAGTTTTCTCAACAACTTCGTAATCCTCGACACTCACTATGCATGGTGTGTGCTTCATGGATACCATCAACTTTATCTCATTTACAAAGTCTGTGACCATGCTTTCTAAGTATGAATGCGATGCTGAATCGCTATAGTCATAATTATCAAAGAGAACGGCTGTTTTATCAGACCCAGCTTCATTTTTGGGAATTGTTATCACTTTGACTGCTGCATAGTCCATAAAGCCGTGTGTATTGCGCTCAACCTTGTATACTTTGCCATACGAACCTGAGCCAATTTGCTCGACTACACTCCACTGCGGCCATATTGTACTTAATTGTTCGATGCCCATAAATACTTTCCCTGCCGTCTAGATTTCAAACTCCATACCTTCAGCATTTTTCATGTCTATGCCGTCCTTGCTTATCCAAAATAGTTTTAATAATTCACACGCAAGATTTCTTTATTGCGTGTGAACTATGAATGTGCGTCTCACGAACTCACCCCATCCCATTTGGCGAATTTCATCGAGATTATTGAATGACATACGATGATTTATTGCAATATTCCACGCTTCATACAATGCATCATCATCTGTCTTGTAGTTATCCATCCACCCAGTTTCGTCTATTTGTACCACTAATCCATCTCGCTCAACTAAGAAGTTTACACGTGGAATTTCTCCATCAATCAACTCAATATAGTGAATTGTGTTGAGACCCTCACCGGTGGCATATAAGAAAATTCCTGAAAATTCAGTACGGGGCGAATAGAATAAACCACCGCCGCCTTCACCTAGCCCTAAGAATCCAATATTTACAACACGGCCATCTCTATATGTATATACGTGATATCCCGGATCATATGTCCCGAACATTGTGACACCATTACGTATTATCAATTCCGGTATACCGTCAGAATCAATATCATAAAGTACAAAGGCTATTTCCCCCCAGTCGCAATATGGGTCATACCCTTCATCTGTCAACAGGTACTCCTCATTCAAAACAAACTCCATATATGCATCGAACCACGGTTCAGCGAGTGTAAAGCCTGATGTCGGGGTTGGTGGAGGTCCAGCTGATACATGTACAGTTATCCTTTGACCGGACTCAACCGATTCACCAATACGGGCTATGTGTGTAACGATTCCTTCCGGCTGCGTTGCGTGATAATCCCGTGAGACATTGAGAATTAATCCCAATTCTTCGAAAGCCACCTGTAGCTGTTCTTCTGTAGAACCAACTAAATTAGGCACCTCTACTCTTACTTGTTGCGAACCTGCACTATGTCTTATAACAACCGTGTCTCCTCGTTGTAACAGTGCTGTAAACGGCGGATCAGTTTCAACAACATATCCTATAGTTTCATCACTTTCTATGTCTTCTTCATGTACAATTAACTCTAAATCCAAACTGTGCAATTGCTGTCTGGCCGCTGTCCAGTACATACCTCTCAAATCAGGCATTTCAGTCGAAAACCCATCTCCGCTTGATACCAACAAGAGAACAGTTATAAGGTGTCCGTCCAAAGGCTGCGTTCGCTCTCTGTCTGCTGCGGGATTATGCTCTATAACTAAGCCTTCTGCAAAATCATCACTGGTGCGGTATGTAATTCTAAAGTTAAATAAATCTTGATATTCATCATTGCCAACAATATCTTCGTAATTTCTATTGACAAAGTTTGGAATGACAATAGATTCGTTGGCAGGGTCGAGTACACCTCTCTGATTTCCACCAGAACTCATAATCATTGACCCTATGAAAAATGCTACTATCGTTACTGCAACAATCAAAGCAATTCTTCGTTTGAGTTTAATTGAAATTGGCTTCCTTTGATTTGCATTTTTTTCCGCTGGCAGTCGTATTATCCCCTTGGGTTCATCCAACCCCAAATCTTCAACATGCGCAGTGCACTCACAACCGATTCCGGTGATAATTTCCCCGCAGATAGAGCAAAACTTCTTCGAAGCATTCTTTGGATCTGTTTTATTCGACACTTTTTCTTCATGGAACAAAAGTTCAGTCTTATCCTTAGCATTACTTGCTTCAATTTTACTCTTGTTGCCAGTTTTTATACTCTGGTCATCATCAGATAAGTCTGTATCAACATATTCTACAGATTCAATTGATGTGCCATCGCCTTTGGGATATATTATCGGAGTTTCCTCACGGCTATACAAAATCGCTTCAAGTTCCTCTCTCATTTGCATAGGACTTGAATATCTGCCTTTTGCATCATATGCACAAGCCTTTAAGACAATTTCAGCAAGCCTACCATCTACGTTTTTTGGGCTAGGCAATCGCTCTCCACTGAACCTTTTCGCACGTGCTATTTCATTGTCGTCATAGGCAATCTGAGCGGGATATGCAGGCAAAAATGGGGCCCTATTATCGTTGAGCAAACGGTAGAGCACTAGCCCTAAAGAATAGATATCTACACATGAGCCATAGGCATATCCCCGGTAAACCTCCGGTGCCATAAAATTGTATGTACCCTTTTTTGATAGTCCGCCCATTGTCTTCTCTACGGTTCGGGCAATTCCGAAATCACCCAGCTTGTAATCACCCAAATCCGACACGAAGATATTGTCCGGCTTAATATCCCTATGTATGATGTTGAATTTCTGACATAATTCAAGAGCTTTACAAATGTCTATGCCAAGCTTTATTACATCCTGACGTGCAAACTTTCGCTTTATACTGTAATCAAGAAGGGGTGTCAATAACTCCATGCGAATAATTATATCCCATCCTATTCCCTCACTATGCTCTATGACGGTATGATCTTCATAACTAACAATATTCGCCGTACCTTTGAGCCTTGACATCAAAGCAAATTCCTGCACCAGTTCTTCTACAAGTCCACGAAAATATGTCTTTGCACTGTCATCGTCCATACCGTCAGCACGAACACTTCTGATTTCAGATTGATTTTGCGGAACCGTGATAATTTTAATAGCTGCCTTATAGATCGTGCCAAAATCTTCTCGCTCTGCCTCAAACACACGCCCAAAACTACCTTCGCCTATCAGACGAACCAGTTTCCAATTATTTAATACAACGTCTCCGGAATTGTAGTGCACGCTCATATTCAGGTCCCTTTCATCTGCAAAAGTGAGGTGTGGATTTTTGCGCTATCGTCGAAATCAATAATCAACTGCAAGGTATAGCGAAAAGAATAAATCAATTCCGTTAGCAATGCCATCTACCAACTTTCGTTGATATTCAGACGTTTGCATTAGTTGGTCTTCGTCAGGATTTGACATAAAACCCATCTCGATGATTGTTACCGGCATGGTTGACCAATTGATTCCGCTCATAATGTCTGTTTCCCAAATCCCCATGTTATTTGCACCTGTCGCTGTCAACATTTCGTCAAGAATACTTTGAGAAAGCGCATGGCTGAGAAAATAAAGTTCCGGAATATAGGGGGAATTTGGCGTGGGCGATATAGTCATAATGCCATTTGTTGCGCTATTACTGCTTCCGTTAGCATGAATGCGCACGAAGATATCAGCTTCTGCCTCAGTTGCCATCTCAGCGCGTGCTCTGTTACTAATGTCAACATCATGTGTATAGCGAATCATAAAAACCTCATAGCCACGAGATATCAACTCATCCCTCAACAACAGGGAAACAACAAGATTCAACTCATATTCAGTAACTCCTGTCGCAACGCCTCTTGTCCCGCTTGAAACCTTGGGTTTTGATTCTGTTGAACCCGGCCCAATAAATTCCTGTGTCGAATTGCCACGAGCTTGATGCCCCGGGTCAATAGCGACAACGAGAGCTGGAGGAACCATTAAATCCTCTTCCGATTCAAGTGCAGGCTCAGGTGTAGGTTCAGGTGTTGTTTCAACGCTTTCTGTTAATTCTGCAATATCATCTGGCTGCTGCAGTTCCGGTATTTCTTGTTCATCGGGAGGTGTTTGGTCAAATGTCTGTTGGTGCATTTGTTCAGTTTGATTTGCTTCAGGCGTGCTACCAACTACCGCATCGGGTGGTGATACATACTCAAGCGATAGTTCATGATCTTTCCACCCTATGATAATTAACACACAAAATATTAGGCATGCAATTATGAAAATGGACTTACTTCCGGCTTTCATAAATATCTCCTATCGTCAAATTTCGCAATGCTGAATCATTAATTCAAAATGCTTTCACGCGCTATGATAATATCAACGTTTGCCCTCTCTATCGAAGAAAGCGGATTTGGTCGAAGTGCATTAAATTCAGCGGGTGTAAACTTCGGTGATATCTCTCGATACCAATCTCTTGCCATAAACCAATCGACCAACACAGGGTCATTGAACAACCTGCCATGTCGAGCAAAAATTTCATTTCTAGCAATTCGAAGTTCCCACAAATCAAGATCATACAGGTCAGCATTTGTTATTAACCTTGTGGAAGAAAAAGGCAGAATAAAATCTATAACAAAATCCGCAAAAATCATATCTTCAAATTCATCAAATGCCTCGTCAGGTATATTCAGATACTCATCTTCATCTTCATGTTGAATTTCATCATCAATCGGTGACGGCGTTTCCTCAATTTCTTCAGGCAATTGCTCCGAATTGATAGTTGGAGGCGGTGTTGCTTTAACAATCGGAGTTGGCTCCGATGCCGACTGATGTGGTGGGTCATTGTTATCTGTCAGCAGTGGCAGAATGAATACGAAAAACGACACAATTATAGCAACAAAAACTGCAACTATTGCAATTAGTTGTGCAGGCGACAATGGGATCATTTTCTTTCCAAATGACTTGCCACATGATACACAGAAATTATTTTCGCCACCCCTCTTTTCTCCGCACTTGGAGCAAAAGCTCGACACTTGTTGCACTTCCACTCTTTCATCTAAATTGTATTTTTGCGGAATTATATAAGTTCCGGTCCTCACCGCTTCCAATGCATTCTTGAACTCTGTTGCCGTTTGATACCGCTTTGCCGACTCATATTGACAAGCTCTCAAAATTACGTCTGCCATTTCAGGACTCGCTCCCACAGGGGGTGGCATTTGTTCTCCATTGATGCGCTTGTCAACAGCCAACCTGTCATCTTGATAGTTTATCTGTCCGTTTGGGTTTAAAAATGGCAACCTGTTGTTATTCAAGAGCCTGTATAAAACTATACCCAACGAGTATATATCTACTGTTTGCCCGTATTTTTCTCGCTTTACTACTTCAGGTGCAATGTACTTGAACGTACCTATTGCTGTCATTGACATTGCGTCGCTACTTTTTTCTTTGGCTATGCCAAAGTCGCCCAGTTTAAAACTTCCTTGTTGTGTAACGAAAATATTTTCAGGCTTGATATCACGATGAATAATGCTCTTTGAAGCACATAACTCCAAACCGGAACATAGATCCTGCCCTAGTTTTATTACATCAGACTCAGTCAAGTTCCTACTACTCGCATAATCTACGAAACTCGTCAGCAATTCCATTCGGATAAAGATATCCCAACCAATTCCCTCGGTCTTCTCAATTACTTTGTAATCTTCAACGCTCACTATGTATGGAGTATGTTTCATGGATACCATCAGCTTTATCTCATTTACAAAGTCTGTCACCATGCTTTCTAAATATGAATGTGAAGCCGACTCCCCAGAGTCATAATTATCAAAGAGAACAGCTGTCTTATCAGACCCTGTCTCATTTTTTGGTATGGTTATCACTTTGACCGCTGCGTAATCCGTAATGCCATGCTCACTGCGCTCAACTTTATATACTTTGCCATAAGAACCTGAACCGATTTGCTCAACTACGTTCCACTCAGGCCATATTTTGCTAAATTGTTCTATTCCCATAATATTTTCCTTGCCGTTTAGTTTTCCACACTCACACCTACGTTATTTCTTGCCTGTCTGTTCCATCTTTGTTTATCGAAATGAGCCTCATAAGATTATCCTCCCAAGTCCATACATAATAGAAAAATCGATCGCCGATAGCATAAATTCTCCAAAGCATATCTTCTTCAATATCAAACAACCTGCGTTGATTGTTTCCATTCAAACTCATAGAGTATATACCATCCTGAAATGCATAGTAAATGCTATTGCCGCTAACTGTCATTATTCCAGCATCTGTGGTTTCGCCTAGCATCCGCCGATTACTACCATCTATGTTCATAGAAGATATAACTCCATTGCTATTGCGATAGAAAATGCGGCTTCTGACTACATATATACCAATCTCACAATAACTCAACTCTTGTCGGCTTAACCCTTGTCGATTTGTGCCATCTTTATTCATGAAAAACAATTCTCGTCGAGACCAACAAATGTAAAGAATCTGATCACTCGCTACAATCATCTTTCTGACAGCCCCCATATCATCGATAAGCTGCCTATCATTGCCATCTAAGTTCATGGAAAAAATCCCGCTGTCAGTATCAGGGCCAAAAGTCGAATAGAAAATCCGATTTCCATCAACACTCAATGAGCCTATCTCATCGTCAGTTAATCTACGCAAATCGCTGCCATCCAAGTTCATTGAATACACAACACCGGTTGTAGAGGTATACCAATACAAATCTCTATTTACCATATTGACAAAGAAAATTCGATTGTCAACTACAATGAGAGAATGCGCCTCATTATCATTCAACCTACGTCTATCAGTACCGTCTATGTTCATTGAATAGATTCTGTTTTCGGAACTCGGGTTTGCAAAGAAAATGCGATTATCGTGCATTACAACGGATCTGCCATTAACAGCACTTTCGGGAGCGATTTCAGCATCTAGGCTTGCACGTTGATTGATTATTGCTTGCTCAATACTATCTGCGTTATATCTTTCCACACTGCTGAGTTCATCAACATTTCCAAATGTTACCTCTGCATAATAATATAGCTCATCAAGCCCCATTTCCAAAGTTGCTGTACTCAAAGCTAAGTCGAACTCTGATAGTGTTGCTATATCGCTAAACGGAAATATCCTTTCGTTTTCTAACAAGTACTCTTCGCGTGCGCTAATGAAGTCTACATTTTCTATCTCAATCCTTGATAGCGGATACGGCTGCAAAGCAAAAAAGTCGTCGCGATTATGCTTTGGTGATATCTCATGATACCAATACGTTGACTCAAACCATCTGCTGAGCAAGTATTCCCTGAATATCATACCATGTCTTGCGAAAATCTCATTTCTTGCAATACGAAGCTGTGCCAAACTAAGACCTTCCAAATCAACAGCTCTAAGAAGCCTATCAGATGAGAATGCAAGAATAACATCAACATCCCAGTCTACTTCAATTACTGGTTCAGGTGTCGGTTCAGGTTCACTTCCAGCTTCGTCCCCTGGCGTAGGAGTCGGAGTGGGCGTAGGCGATGGTTCAGGCGTCGGTTCAGCTGTCGGTGTAACTCTAATCAAACCGTCGTTGACAGCATTCTCCTGTCCCCCACCGGGGATCAGAATCATTAGCATTACCACCAATGCCACAACTACCATAATAGGAATTATAGTAGCGGGTCGCATGTATTTCTCTTTTTTCGGTTTAGTTTTAGGCTCCGGTTGAAGGTGATTAGGGCGCAAATTTGTCTGTGGTAGTTTCAGGGCAATACCACACCTTGTGCAAAATTCAAAGCCCTTACTCAAAGAAGTTCTACAATAAGTGCAAAATTGTTGCTTAAACTCTTTTTTTTGTACACTTTTTGGTGCTACTCCATCACCAAGTGCAACCTCAGTATCTGCGTTTCTTCCTTTGGATTCACCAACCGCACCAAACGCACTATCAGAACCTCTTAAATCGCTATCATTACCAAATAAAATTTCCGTCTTGTCTGGCTCAGAATTCATTTCTGCGTCAACATTGCTATCGGCTTTTATGCTCCGGTCATCATCAGATGAGCCTGTATCAACATATTCTACAGATTCAATCGGCGCGCCATCGCCTTTGGGATAAATTATCGGAGTTTCCTCACGGCTATACAAAATTGCTTCAAGTTCTTCTCGCATCTGCATGGGGCTAGAGTATCTGTCTTTTGCATCATATGCACAAGCTTTTAAGACAATTTCAGCAAGCCTTCCATCTGCGTTTCTTGGGCTGGGCAATCGCTCTCCGCTGAACCTCTTCGCACGTGCTAACTCACTATCGTTATGGGTTATCTGCGCGGGATATGCAGGCACAAATGGGGCTCTATTATCGTTGAGCAAGCGATAGAGCACCAGTCCCAAAGAATACAGATCTACACACGAACCATAAGCATTTCCTCTATATACTTCTGGCGCCATAAAATTATATGTACCCTTTTTTGACAGTCCGCCTGTCGTCTTTTCAACGGTGCGGGCAATCCCGAAATCGCCCAGCTTGTAGTCACCCAAATCTGATACAAATATATTGTCAGGCTTTATATCTCTATGGATGATGTTAAATTTCTGACAAAGTTCAAGAGCCCTGCATATATCTACGCCGAGCTTTGTTACATCTTGACGTGTAAACGCCTTGTTTGAACTGTAATCAAAAAGTGGCGTTAACAGTTCCATGCGAATAATGATATCCCAACCAATACCTTCGCTATGCTCTATTACGGTATGATCTTCATAACTAACAACATTCGCCGTGCCTTTGAGCCTTGACATCAAAGCAAATTCTTGCACCAAATCTTCTACAAGTCCACGAAAATACGTCTTTGCGCTGTCATCGTCCATTCCATCAGCACGAACACTTCTTATTTCAGATTGGCTTTGAGGAATGGTGATAATTTTAATTGCAGCTTTATACGTCGTACCAAAGTCTTTCCGCTCTGCCTCAAATACACGACCAAAACTACCTTCGCCTATTAGACGAACCAGTTTCCAGTTATTTAATACTATATCGCTTACGCCATATTGTTTTCTCATGTTATTCCCAACTATATTCATTCTATCTGTAAGGTATTGCTACTAATGCGTATCTATGTTACCTTCTCCCGTACATTTCCCACATCAGAGCGGACAGTCGAAATCTCACCGCAGCAACAGCTCGTCAATGTCAGCTAGAACACGTTTCTCCCAGTCTAAATATTCAATGAGATCAAACCTGTTGTCAAAAAAAGTGTTATATCCATCTGCAGAGGTGCGCCACCATCTAAAAAGCTCACCATTCTTAAAGTAAAAGCGATGTCTCTCATCTGCAAACCAAAAAGCAAAAACGAGTTGGTCATCATAGAACAAATATACTCTTGAATAATGAATATCATTTATATCACTTATGACTTCGACTACTCTTGTTTGGCTGCACACATTATATGTTTTTATTCTATAATTACCTGTTGCCTCAATCAATCCATGATCTATCGAATAACGCGCCTCTCTCCACATTCGACGAATTACTGATAATTCTCCCTCGACATTAGCTACAGGTTGACGTTGTACATCATCGGTTTCTTGTTCAATAGTAGGTGTCGGCGGAGGTCCTGCCGATACATGTACAGTTATCCTTTGTCCGGCCTCAACCGATTCACCAATACGGGCTATGTGTGTAACGATTCCTTCCGGCTGTGTTGCATGATAATCCCGCGATACATTAGGTATTAAACCCAATTCTTCAAAAGCATCTCGCAGTCGTGCTTCTGTAGAACCAACTAAATCAGGCACATCTACTCTTACATGCTGCGGACCTGCACTATGTCTTATAAGAACCGTGTCTCCTCGTTGTAACAGTGCTGTAAACGGCGGATCAGTTTCAACAACATATCCTATAGTTTCATCACTTTCGATGTATTCTTCATGTACAATTAGCTCTAAATTCAAACTGTGCAATTGCTGTCTGGCAGCTGTCCAATACATACCTCTCAAGTCAGGCATTTCAGTCGGTGGTTCGCCTCCGCTTGATACCGCTAAATTAACAGTTATAAGGCTACCGCTCAAAGGCTGTTCTCGCTCTCTGTCTGCTGCGGGATTATGCTCCATAACTAAGCCTTCTGCAAAATCATAACTGGTGCGGTATGTAATTCTAAAACTAAATAAATCTTGATATTCTTCGTCTGCAAGAATATCTTCATAATGTCGATTGACAAAATCCGGAATAACGACCATTTCGCCATTATTATTGCCAAAAATGTCGCTAATGAATAAACTCCAAATCACCACAACAAGTGCTATCAAGAAAATTGCAACAACAAAGATACCAATAAGCGTAGCTTTTTCAATTGGCGCTCGTATCGGCTCTGCAGACTGACCCAACTCCAAATCTTCAACATGTGAAGTGCAATCACAGCCTACGATAATAGCATCCCCACAGATAGAGCAACGCCTCTCTGAGATATTCTCTTCAAGCGGTTCATTCGACACCTTTTCCTCATTGAATAAAAGTTCGGTTTTATCTATATCACTACTTGCGTCTGTATCAACATATTCTTCGAAATTAATTGGCGCGTCATCGCCGTTAGGATAAATTACAGGAGCTTCCTCACGGCTATATAGAATCGCTTCAAGTTCTTCTCTCATCTGCATGGGGCTTGAATATCTATCTTTCGGATTATGCGCACAGGCCTTTAATACGATTTCTGCGAGCCTGCCATCTGCGTTTTTCGGACTTGGCAATGCCTCTCCACTAAATCTTTTCGCACGCGCTGCCTCGCTGTCATTGTAGCTTATCTGAATGGGATATGCAGGCAAAAATGGGGCTCTATTCTCGTTGAGCAAACGATATAGCACCAGCCCCAACGAGTAAACATCTACACTTGAACCATAAGCATTCCCCCGATAAACCTCCGGTGCCATAAAGTTGTATGTACCTTTTTTCGACAGTTCGCCCGTTGTCTTTTCTACGGTTCGGGCAATTCCGAAATCGCCCAGCTTGTAGTCACCCAAATCTGATACAAAGATATTAT
>Ga0136643_10007881_pt1 | contig 15476 bp, 10 predicted proteins | sample TergutLab28metaG_FD_96883 | JGI IMG/M metagenome (GOLD analysis project Ga0136643, IMG submission 96883) | Labiotermes labralis P1 segment gut microbial communities from Petit-Saut dam, French Guiana - Lab288 P1 (version 3) (version 3) | ecosystem: Host-associated > Arthropoda: Insects >... | reverse complement strand
TTTCAATTTATTTATCGGAAGACCGGCACGACTTACTGGACGTGGTTTTTGAAACCATGCCTAAACCCAACACCGTCACACACGCACAGATGACACGTTCGTTAATACGCCGAGGATTATACGAAGAGGCTGCAAGCAGTGCCATTGCTGCTATCGAAAGCGGGCCGCATCGCAGAGTAACGGCAGACGGTCTCATGGAGCAAATTTTACCTAATCTTGATGAAACACTCAGGGCAGAATATGAGCGCATGGTCGAATTGCTAATACCGGAAGTTAACCCGTTGCGTAGATATATCCAAGCCATAAAAGGAGAACCGGAGCCATGAAAAATAATAAAATCATATCGGTCATTCTCGCAATTATTATTTTTATATCTGTCGCACCAGCGTTTACATTTGGGGCATTCAACGGGATTGTCCGTATGTTAGTAGAACCGACATTAGTATTCAACGCGGTATATACATTTAGAGATGGCATGGCGTGGGTTCAAAGAGACGGAAAGGTTGGATTTGTTAATCAATACGGCGAAATTGTTATCCCACTGGAATTTGACAGTGCTTCTCACTTTTTTTGTGAAGGGTTGGCGAGGGTAGGCAGACGCAGCAATGAAACAGGCTGGAAATACGGTTTTATTGATATGGAGGGCAACCTTGTAATCCCATATCAATTTTCGCATGCCACATGTTTTCATGATGGTGTAACGACAGTGGGCATAGACGGTAAATTTGGCATTATCGACACATCGGGGCAAATCGTTGTCCCTATTGAATATACGTCGATAGGCAATTGGAATTGGGGCAGACCGTTCACGGACGGGCTGACAGTTGCCCGAAAAGACGACAGGGCAGGTGTCGTAGATAAAACCGGCAATATTATTATATCGTTTGATGAATTTTCCGGCATTTCTATTTGGGAAGGCGGATTAATTTATGCACGAACAGGTGATTGGTCAACCGGCAGAGCAGGAATTCTTAACCGCTCCGGCGAAGTTGTCGTGCCGTTTGAATATAATCATATAGAAACTTTCCGCGAAGGTTTGGCAGCGGTTACGATTGATGGAAAGGTCGGTTTTGTTGATAAATCTGGCAATCTTGTTATCCCACTCCAATACGGAAGTATAGGCATCCGGGGAGATGACCCACGATGGTGGTCAAGATGGTCGCATCATGGGGCATTTGAAGACGGGTTTGCGGTTATCGGTAAAAATTTATACATGGGAGAAAGGTGGGACCCAAATGAAATGGGTCTTATCGACAGAACCGGAAATGTTGTGTTGCCCTTTGAATATGATATTATTCATTCATTTTCCGAAGGCTTAGCCGTTGTGGGCGTAGGAAAAGTAAACTATGCAGACGATGAGGATGAATGGGGGGATTTAGCCCACACATACGGTGTCATTGATACAAGCGGTAATTTTGTAATCCCCATGGGAGAATTCGACTATATCGGCAGTTTTTCTGAAGGTTTAGCTTCGGCAAACAGAGCCGGACAAACCGGTTTAATAGACCGTGACGGAAATATCATTCTTCCTTTTGAATACAGTTGGATAGGACGTTTTGAAAACGGAATGGCGACCGCAAGCAGAGATAGACAAACCGGTTTAATAGACCGCGACGGAAATGTACTGATTCCCTTTGGCGAATTCAGCTCGATAGGACGCTTTGAAAACGGTGTGGCAACGGCACGCAGAGACGAAAAAACCGGCGTAATAGACCTCGCCGGAAATGTTATTGAACCATTTATATACAGTTCGATTAGTCGTATAAATGATGAGGTTAGGCTGGCGAGAAGAAGTGAACGATGGGAATGGGATTGGACCGGTCCAATGGATTTTATTGATAATACAGGTCAAGTTGTTTATGGACTGCCGGAAAATATAACTATAAGACATTGTATGGATCCGGATAACGGAGGTTTATTTTGGATTTCTACAGGTGACAGAGAAACCGGATTTCAATATGGAATTTTAAAAATTGCTTCTGAATCTGATATGGAGCAGTACACTAATTTAGAAATTGCTTCCGAATCTGCTACAGAGCAGGACACACACGTTCTGGAAGAGCAAGATACTTACGTTTCGAAAGATAACATAACTTGGCTATTCATATTCGCCATAATTGCTTGTTGCGTCTTTTTGATATTCTTTTACATTTACTCACGTAAAAGGCGCAGTGTATCATGAAGAAAAAAAGCCCCGAGGCTCGTACATTTTCGTTGTACGAGCCTTGATATAATATTGCTAATCTCAAACAAGGTTACCAATTGGTGCCGCTATTGTTGTTCGTACTGCTCCCTGTTTCACCTGACGGATTATTGCCGCTGTTGTTATCACCTGCTGTATCTTGCGCACTTCTTCGTAAATCAGCCGCAGGTATTGATGCTTGCCATGATATCCCATCAGTGCTGACTGCCACATTGTTTTGTCCGATGTTTGCGCTTGAAACGCCTGATGTAATCGTAATATTACTCACATCGGAAGAACGGTATCGAATGTTCCGAATGGCTTCGGTGGAATACGAACCTGCCAGTGTCTTTCCTTCTTGTACTTTAAGCACAACAACAGAGTAGTCATTGCTACCCATCACTTCTGCCTTTGCGGATGAAGTAGCCGCTGTTAGTTGAATGTCTCCCAAAAACGCCGAGCTTGAGCCACCTGTGCCTTCCGGCAGGATAAGATAGGTTCCTCTGTTTGTGCCGCTACCGAGATTTATAGTAGCCGCTTTTATTTGAACATCAATAAAACCGGATGCCGCCCGTACTTCCCTGTGGTTAAATGTAACAATTAGACGGATATATGCGCTGTCGTTGGCTTCTGTAACCCTCGTTGACCTATGACCGAAAGCTTTTATCTGCTGGTGGAAAAGGACTCTGTGATAACGCCCGTTGTCTGTTTGCTGTGCAGTTAAGGCAGCAGGCTGTGACTGAACTACATCTACTTGGAATGACATGGTAAACTCCGGTTTAGACAATAAATCAAATACCGTAGATGCGCCGCCCACGGCCTCAACCGACTGGGCGTTTAGTGAAGATGTTATCCAGTTTTCTATGTTTTGCCCTAATTCGGAGCGGTTTTCTGATGTCCTGACATCGCCATAATACTGCTTTACTTTATTATAGACTTCCGTTGAGATTCGGTTTAACGCTCTGCCCTGCGGTGTGGATGTATCATAAGAAAAAACGTAGTCTGCGCCTGTTTCCAATGCTTCATCAATCATTCTGTTAAAATCTCTGTTTATAATATACGATGATAATACATGAGCACCGGCATCCGCCGATTTGCCGATAATATCGCGGTAGAGTCCGTTATAAATAATCGTACCTATCATTACAGTCACTATGCCGAGTGCCATTGACTTTAACAAATACGTTTTAATATTGTACTTTAAGCCCTGGTCGTCATCCGCAAAATCAGTTAATGCTTTTACGTCCGGGATAAACAACGAGAGCACCCAGAACAGAATACCCCCCGCGCCTTGCCCCTTTTTCGAGCTTAAATTCTGTTTATATGACGCTAACCTGTCAAAAAAGGTTGGAAAGGCGCAATAACAGCCTGCTAAAATATTTTTCAAGAATGCCAGTGATATGATAAAAAAGCCTACTATGGTTACAACTTGAACAAAGAAGTTATCAAAGATTTTTACAAGCCATTCGATGGACTCAATATTACCTTGATATCGTTCGCTGCTTATAATATCTCTGAAAGCGTCAGAACCCATTTACCTCACTCCTTATGATTTTATTTTCTGGAGTGGGTTACTTAAAACCGCAAAAAAATAAGAATGGCTTCCAAAAATTTAGCTGCAAAAATTGAGGCAAATTCACGGCTCACGAGTATTATGAAGACCATTCCCAATGAACAGCAAACAAAAAATCTCCACGGGCGGATTTCATCTATATTAGTTCGCCCAAATGACGCAACCTTAAATGGGTCGAATACATTTTTGGAAAACCAAATAACAGGTTTGTATTTTGAAACCAACGCCAGTATCTCAATCAAAAATAATGAGAGTATTAAAAATCGCGGGATTACAACGATTACAAAAAGGTAAATAATCGAAATTATGCCTTCCGCGTCTTCCAGTTGCCTTGAAAGTTTTCTTTCGTTTTCAAATGCTGTACTTAAAAAATCGCGCAATCCATCGCCGACAGTAGCGTCTAAGCTGACTATTCTGCCCGCAAGATTGGTTGATTTTCTTGTTCTTTCATCAGGCGACAGCGAATTAAGTGCCGGTAAGATAATTGATTTAGAACCGAATTCCAGCACAAATACAGGCGATTCTTTCGATATGTCGTCCTTCAAGTCACCGTATATAAGATTCGCCCAAGCAGGCAAACCTTGATTGTTAATGTTGTTGTTCATGCTGAATCTAAGCCGTTGCGCATTGCCTCCTGACACATCGGTAAGCTGATAAGGACCTATTACATAGATTTTATTCCAGTTGCCGCTTAGTCTGAAAATATTTTCAAACAGCCCATGCCCGAATGCTTTTATGCCAAACAAATCACTTCTAAACCATGGTTGGCTTGCTTCTTTTATGAAGAGTTCCGACAAAGGCGCAACCGGAAACCATTGCCGTTCGCTAAAATCCTCATCGTCAGCCGCCGCGTTAAGGACAAGCTCTGCTATTTCGCTTATAGCACTTTCCAAAATGGCTATTTCAATATCGGATTTAACAAACCTAATCTCACCGTCGCCGGATTTGATAAACGGCAGGTTCAAAAATACAACTTGATTCAGCTTGTTGTCATAAGCGTATGGAAGCCGCCAAAAACCGGCTTCATCTGAAAAAATTGATTGTAAATCATTATTGTTGGGTAGTTTGTACAATAGCGTAAATGTATTAGGGTCAAAACGGAGGTATTCTGTTAATATCCAGCCATTTGTCACGATTTGCGCAGTGCTGTAGTTCGGCAGGTATGTAACCCATTGAGATGCTTGCATATACCTGTAATTAAACGTGCCGGATTGCCCAATAGAAATGTCAGACCTTGAAATTGCGTTTTGTAGTATGGAGGGGTCGTTAGAAGCTCTGAATGTATGGTTTGGAACTAATGATATAACTCCGGCGGTTACTTGCCCTGTGCCGGAAATATTCCACATGGTAATCGCATTGGTCAACTTGGGAGGTACAGCCCGTAAATCCAAATATCTATCGTTAGTATGGATGTCTATATAAAGCGGTAAAAAGTTGACGGACATATCGGTCAGCGTCGGGCTTAATAAGTTGTAAACCTTAGAATTATCAACGATTTTTAATTCTGTGGTGAAATCTTCTTTTTCTATGATTAAATCCGCGATATCAGTTGTAGACCGGTTATTCGCCGTCGTAGATGTAATATGCAAAACTCCGTCTGTTCCGATAAATGTTGACCAACCTTTGTTATAATTCGCACGCATATAATGCTCCACTACAAAGGCGTGAATTAAAAAATTGTCAAAAGTGTTGTCCAGCATTTGATTATTTGCGGTTACACGCTTTTTAACCGCAGGGATATTTGACATAAACCGGATTATGCTGTTTGTGCCGTAAACCAGCCAACCCGCGTCGGTTTTTTTAATCAGAATTTTTTCAGCCGGAAATGACAATAAATAGGTATCGTTAGGAAATTCCATCAATGTTGCGCCAAGCTCATTTTCTAAAAACCCGATTGAATAATAAATATCATTCGTTGATGCCCGTCTCACATACGCCACACTGTCGCCGATTGGCTTTTGAGTTTCAATTTGCGAAGCGACAATAGCCATCACATCATCAGGGGTAGCCGTTTCTATGGTCATATTTAATACATAGCCTGTGCGGTCTTCCGATAAAAGCCGGACAGGGCTGTCAGGGTTAGTTTTCCAATCGGCGTATGTTGTTCCGGCTATGGTTAATCTGGAAAGGTCAACGTTCTGCCGCAGCTTAAAGGTAACCTCTACATCCGTCATAACCTTTTCGCTATTTGTTGAGGTCAAGTGAGTAATAATATCGTTGCTGAATACTTGTACAACATGCGTATCCTCAGAGGGTCTTGGCGGGCTTGTTTGTAATCCGTTCGCCGCAAATCTCGTAAACACGGAAGCGGTCAACGCGTCGTCCTTTACCAGCATTTGCGTTCTTTCATCGTATATATAAATGCCGCCCGGGTTTATTTTCGTGTGGTCAGCATCAATTTGCACAGTTAATCTTCTGTTGGAGTTATCCGCAAACAAATAATAACGGTAGTATGTTTTTTCTCCGACCGTATGCATTCTGTTAGAAACGGCGGGTCTTGGAATATCTGTGTAAATCCGGAAGTGATGATACAAGTTTTGAGGAACCGCGCTTGTTAAAACCTTACCATAAGCCGGGTCTCCGAAATCTTGTTGCCTTGAAATATATGGGCGTTCCTCTTTACCGTTTCCGTTAAGGAAAAGCGTATTTTCATCTTTCATTACTAAAATGTCATAAAAATTTCTATTTGCTATTTGAATTTCTAAATCTGTAATGCTCAAGTTGCTAATCGACGGAACAAGGGGCATAAACCCTTCCTCCGCCATCGAGAGGTCATAGGATATGGTAACATACTTGAAAGTGAGCCTTGATGATGGGTCAGCTACGCGTGAAAGCAGTACATACATATCCCGGTAAGTTAATTTATCGTAAAAAGAGGCAACAGGTATATCGTCACCGACAATACCTCTTGCCACTAAATACAAAATAGTTTTGTAGTAATCTTCGGACATCGAAACCGGAAGCCGGTTGCCATACGCCGCTACAAGCATTTGCTGTTCCGCTGCGGTTAGCACAGGTTCGCCCTGTAGGTGCATAACTTGTGCGAGATAAACACAGAAGTCAATCAAGGTCATATTTTCATTTTTCAGAGCGTTCGGGTTAGGAACAGTCCGTAAAACGAGCCTGTTAACTATTCCGCCGTTTGAGGTGGTTACGTCTGTGACACCGATTCGCTGTCCCAGAAGATAAGATTGCCCCTCCTGCATTTGTTCGGATAAAGAAGGAATCCCAAGCTTTTCAAAATTAAACGGTGAAATAGGATACGCGTATTTTCCCGCGGCGAAATTACTTAAATGGATTCTGCCTTTTTCAGTTAACTCGTCAATTGAAATAATACCGTCTTGCAACGCGGCCCATAAATAGCCTTCAACCAGCGTGGGTGTTTGATAAATATAATGCATGGCATCCCGCACAAGAACCGAATAATACGAAAAACGTGAAGCGTCCGGCAAAGAAAACAATGATGTTTTTTTCATATCCTTAACCGATGCAATTAAATCGTTATCCGGCAATATCTGCCCGTCAAGGTTAGCATGGGTAATCAATGGCGGGATAAAATATTCTTTACCCATTGCCATATACATTGACATTATTGCATAGGTACGCGGTACGTTATCGTGTACTGATGAAAGAGAATTCCAAATTTGAAAATTATCCATTGATACGTTTTCAGGCACATACGCCCTGTTTCTTAATACCTCAAAGGCGCGTTTCACTTCCGCGTCGGCGGATAACGTGGTATAGCTGCCACTGTCGGCGGAGTTTCTGTCAAGACCGGTGCCGAATACATAGGTAGCGTCGCCTACAAGATTTGTAGACATAAATTGTCGCCAATCTACCAACGTATATGACCGGTACATAGCCTGTGCCCATGATTTTCTGTGCGTTTCTTCCGCGCTGAACCTGTAATAAGACTGTCCGACTTCGTTAAACGAAACCGGCTGCACGGCGGATATTATTGCTTCTTGTACGACCATGTGTGGGTTTACATAATTTATGTCAGGGTGAATTATATCCGGCAGCAGGTTTTGGTATGTGCCAACATACGGGTAATCCGCAATCGTTCTTTGGTTGTCTTGGGAGTATACGGTGTTTGGCAATAAAAGAAGGATAATTAAAATAAAATGGAGCCGCCTCATTACTTCGCCTCCATTCTGATTATTATCTTGAATTTGATTTTAAAATCCGATTTGGGCCAGCTTATGATTTTTATATTGTAATAATCCTTATAATCAGGGTTATTTATCACATCTTTTAAAACGACGCCGAACTCGCTTGCTATTTCCAGCAGCACAGTTCGGCGTCTTCCCTGTTTAATAGGCTTCAAGCTTCTGTCAATAAAAATGACAAGGTCGGTCTGGAGGGTTAAAATATCTTCCGTAACCATATCCTGAAGGGCTTGTCGTTCCATATCCTCCCGCCCGGATTCCTTGAACCATTGAAAGATAACGGCTAAAATCTTGTCCTTTAAAGAAAGGCTTTCGATAGAGCTGTTGTCGTTTGTTACAACATAAGTGTAAAGCTTTTTGCTTATTCAATCACACCCTTTTTCGCTTTTTCTTTTTTTTGACGGTTTCGTTAATCATTTGCGTGATAAAATTCTCTGCGTATCTCCATTCATTTTAGGAATTTTTGATAATTTGATGGTACTTTCAGTAAGGGAATCGTTAATGTTCCGCTTATCCTTATTTTCCGCTCCTTACCGTCTTCTATTATGTTGATATAGGAAGCGGATACAGCAGGGATTGTTTGAATCCCGGAAGTCTGTTGATATATATAAATTACCTTTCCGCCCCGCTCAACATATGTGAATTCGCCTTTTATGCAATTTGCTGATTTTGAGTTGATTTTTATAGTAGGAGTATCAATCGTGCCGAAAATCTGCTTCGCCGCGAATTCCCTGAGTTCATCCTTGTTCAACGTCCACGTCTTATCATTTAAGGCAAGCGTAATGCCGACCACATCTTTTGCGTTTACTGTTGGATAAAACGGATATAACGGCTTTTTGTGCGCAATAATCTCCAATAGCCGATAATAATCACTCTCATCCTTTTCTGTTGAGAATTTTCCAAAACAGGTTTGTTTCAAGTCCCGTTCAGCGGTCGCCGGAATGTTCATAGAATTATCTTTATACAGTTCCGCAGATATGGACGAAAGATATAACTCCGTCACAGTGTATGACTTGCTTTTTTCAATCTTCCCCGCGAATTCTGCTAATGACATGCTCCGATTGCTCATAAGAAACACCACCACCTAACTGTTTGTGTTTTGGTATACCGATAACGCTAATTTAACTTTTTCCGTACCGACATCCTCTCTTTGAAATTATGGCGGCTGTGCATAAATAGCTGATTCAAGCCGATTAAAATCACTATTCCGCGTGGTATTGCGCTTGAATATAATAAAAATTGAAATCGGCTTAGAAAAATAACAATTCCAACCGCCAGCAAACCCGCAATAATATCCGATATTATCATGTTGTGAAATACAACCTGCTTATTCAAGAGATTATGCAAGCTTGATATAATCAGGAAATACAACAACACGTTATATACCGGATAAAATGTGCCGAATATTAAATGAGCCGCGGCTAAAACAGGGAGGAAAATCAATAGCGGATATAAACACCGCAAATAATATTTAAGTTTATACATACGGGTCCACCTCGATTACCGCTCTGATTTTTTTATTACTTTTACGCTCGCACAGTACCCGCTGCGAATTAATCGCATGGCTTTTCGTGTTCTTGTTAAGTTTATCGAATTTCTTTACAACTTTTTCAAAATTGACATCCTTCATTTCGCAGAATTCGGCTAATAAACTAAAAATAAAATCTGATATATCGCAGTTCTCGAAATCCTGCATCATCAGCATACAGAAGGGAATTGTTCTTTGATAATCGGGGACTTTATACGTTTTGCTGAACTCAACAAAATCGTGATAACACTGGAAATTGCTTAAAAGATAATTCAAATAATCTTTATCGAAAATTGAATTCTTGACTAATTCCTCCCGTAGCAAATCAAGAAAAATATCAAGCCTCAATTCTTTCACGCTTTCAGGCGGGTCAAGATATTCCAGTATTTCTATGAACGTAATTAACGAATGTTTAACGTCCGTCGTGGCGGTGCAAGTGAAGGATAACGCGCTTGTAAGTGTTAAAACACTTCCCGCGCTTATAACTGTATTTAACGCCGATAATCCGATGCCCGTACCTGCCGCCGCGCCTTCAAGCATCATTTTTATGTTGATAATTTCACCGAATGTCGTTTCAATGAACCGTGTACCAAGCGTAGCTATTGTTACGCTTTGCAGGCCTCTTGCGGCAAGCGTGCTGTTAACGCCGCGTATAATGCTTGTTTTTGTTTTATTAAATAAACTTGTTTGAAAGTCGTCTGAGCGGTCGCGCCAAACTTCTTTAAGTGTCCCGTCTCTGTATTTCATTGTAAAATACAGCTTCGAAAAATCGCCGCATTTAAACTCCAGCAATACCCGCCTGAAAATATATTGCAAATAAAGAGGGATATATCCTAAGTCCACAAGGCATATTTTCATGAGAGTTTCGGTTTGTTTAAGGATTTCTTGCTTTCTATGTCTATGCGGTTCTAATTCATGTAAGATAAAATCAATATCTTTTCGATTTTCGAAGGCGTTGATAAGAACCCTGCGAGATTCAATTACGCTAAGACATGTATTCTCCATCAAACTACACCCTTAAGCTTTGTATCCGTAAACAGTCGCAAGGCACGCGCCGAATACGCGTGCCTAATGATTGTGAAACCTAAGCTACATTTGCGGTTGCGGCGTTAAAAGCGGGCGTTTGGTTGTTTTTCTCAATATTTGCTACAAGAGTCGGCAACCCAATCGCGGCAGCGAAGTCATGTTTTAAATAATCCGAATTAGCGGCGGCATTGAAAAGCACAGCGACATTTTTCTTATCCGCATCGGTAAGTGCCTCTACACGATTTGCGGCGGCTATCGGTCCGAACGCGGCGACAAATTCGTCCTTACGCTTAAAGTATGGAACAGGGATTTTTCCTCTAACACGCACAGTATGCTTTTTTTGGTCTTTATCTAAATAGATGAAACTGTCATCCGACGAAACAGAATAGTCTCTGGTAGCTGAGCCGAATTCTTTTTTCGCAGCTTCTTCATGAATCGACTCCGAAGTAACGCGCAGATATTTAGTCGAATCGGATTTAATCGCAACAGCTTTACCTTTATGCCTGACTGTGAAGGATTGTTTTTCCTGTATATCTACCGTACCGTTTTTACTCCTTTGAGATGTCCGTGAGGATATTCCGGTTACGATGATGCCGGGTTGTCCGGGGATTTTTCCGCCGCAATCGGTCAGAACATAAATTGGTACATCTTTTGTAGCCAATGCTTTTTCATCCTGTGAAGTGCCGTTGTTCTGCTTAAGTAAAACGCCAATAACCTTTTGGTTATGAACTTCCGGTACACGCACATTAAATGGCGCGCCGCTTTGAATTTTGCCGAGAATTTCTTTATATTTTGTGATGTTTGGACCTTCCTTGACAAGTTGACGCTCACCGCCTCAGGCGTGGTATATTCGCTGTCGTCGAAAACATTTGATAAGAGGTATTTTTCTGAGAAAGCCTTTTTATATTCATCACTTATTATACTAAAGGTTTTGCCTTCAAGATGCTCCCGTACAGGTGTATCTACGCAATAAGCGGCGACAACCGTGCCGTTAGCTCTTGTCATAATTTCACCCCAACTAACATCCAGCATATTGGTTATTTGACTTTTCGCTGACGATGGTAACGAGCCTGCAAGCTGGGTTGTAATGTCCTTAACATTAGATGTGTTTTTACCTGTACCGGTTACGGTAGTGATTGATGTGCCGGGATTTGTCACGCTTGTTTCCGGGTTTGTTGCATTCAAACTTGTGGCAGACCCATAAGCGTCGGAGCTTAATCTGATATTTTCCGCGCCGCTGCCGCTGTCTGCGTTTTTCTGAATAAAACCAATAGCAGCTTCTATGATATCCTCTTCAGAAGCGTCGCCTTTAAGCAAAAAATCATGGCTGTCAGGGTCAGCGGTTGCGAAATAGTTAACGATTTCTGTATTGATTTCGGCTTCAGTCCCGTCGGGCTTGATAATTCCAACTTGTGTGAGTAACGCAATTTTTTCATTCAATTCCATTTTTTATTCCTCCTTAAAAATATCATTCATCCATGTTCCAAGACGGTAACGCCTGTTTTAAAGCAAGTTCGCTGTAAGCGTAAGAAGCGAAACAGAACCGCATCCTCGCTTCACATAATTTTCCTACTGTCAGTGGACGCATTATCCCTCGTGTCGCTAATTCCGTTGCCAACAAGCTTTTACCGCGTTCGATGAACCTGTTTGGAATAGAGCAAACCCGAAAAACAACAGCTCTGCTGTCCGGTGATGTATAGACTATCTCCGTCGGTCGCGTGTTTAAGGCATCAGCGCGAAGAACTTCTACCGCCTGCGCCAAAATAACATCCCGCGTATAGTACGGGTAAATCTTTGCCAGGGTTTCAGGTTTTTCGGACGAGCGATAGGCTTCTAAAGCGTTAATATCCATGATGGTGAAATGTTTATATAAATCCACTTCACTCAGGATAAAACGCACATAGCGGTCTATCAGCACTTCAATCCGCAAATCCGCTCTATAACGCCAGATGTCCTCAAATGATGTAAATTTGCAACTGGCAATTAACACTGAAGCCAGGCAATCGGCATCCGGCCTTATAACCCTCAATAATACATCACCGCCTTGGTCACATAGGCGAGCAGTAAGCGCAAAGCGTTTAACGACCAGCCTGTCCATAGATTAATAGAGGAATACCCTCAATCAGAGGCTCGAAATTATCAAGCTGCTGAGTCAAGGTACTTTCTCAATTACCTTTGCTGTACAGGGTGGAAATTTTTTATTCTATCCTTAATTTATGGGGGGTGCTTTTTTCAAACTAAAAAGAAATTTGCATTTTTTTAGAAAATACCTGATACAGCGTGTGAACATAACTGCGTTGTTTTCAACGCTGCATCAGGCTTAGCGATAGAGACTCAAAGCGGTCTATTTTATTGGGCGATGATTATTCGTTGCCCGGCCTCCGCTCCCGGTCTCCGTTCATTACAAATTCATGGGTAATAACCGCTTCCATGATGTCTGCAAAATAAGGGTGAGTAGGGTTTAAATCTTCAAAGGGATTCCTGTATTCAGTGGCTTGGAAAGGTTTTCTGCCCATAGCCACATTAAACGCGAAAATAGTTTCGCCCCTTGTCATTGGTGCTTGCGGGCTAAACTTGCCTTCCGTATATCTGAAATACCCAAGCGAAGCTGACTGCGCGACATACTGGCTGAACCACGCATCATTGGGGATATCGTTGTAATTAGAGTGAATACGTTGCGGATTAACATTTCTTATTCTGCTTAACAGGGTTGCAGCCTCGGCTTTGGTTATTGGCTGGTTAGGCTTGAAAATATTAACTGTTTGACCATTAACCTCTTCTACATATCCGCTTATGATGTGTAACTGCCGCATTGATTCCACGGCTTGAAAATACCAAGCATCGGTACTGACATCATCAAAAGATGAAATTGAATGGTTTCCGCCTGTAAACGGCGCGATAAAATTAGTGTGCATCAGCGTGGAAAATTCAGCCCTTGTAATCGCTCTGTCCGGTCTGAACTCCCGTCTGCCGTCGATATCGTAGCCGACTATATAGCTTCTATGCGTTCCGGATTCAGAGGTGGCAAGATATATAATACCGTTGGTGATTTCAACTTTTACCGAGCTTCCCAAAGGATTATGATGTGTATACATATCCGAATGCGTATCCGTGTCCGGCACGGAATTTTCTTCAACGATGTAATACACCGAGTTATTTATCGTATCTTCAACTTTTTCTAAAACGATTGTAAACGGAGATGTGTTTGAACCGTCGCTGTTTCTATATGTCATAAGAACTAAAAAATTATTTGATTTTCCCGGGACTGTTTTGTTGGCGTGTTCATTGGCCCTGATTTGGCGGACAATATAAACCGATACCTCACTTAATTTTACCTCAACTTCAATTACTGCCGCTCTGGGGTATGAAGTTTTTGTAATATCCGCGAGCAGATAACCCGCAGGCAGTATCATTATTGAAACCGGCACCGTGCTTTCAGTGTAGTTATTCAATGTTTGTGAACCGACAAGCATTGTTCCGTCAATAAAGTTGATAACAACATCAGAATCCAAAGATTTTCTTACCCTGACTGAAAGCGTTCTATCGCCGGTTACCCTGTGCCTGTTAAAAAGCGTTTGTAATTCATAACCCGCCGGAATATTCAAATCCGCTGATTCAATAAAATCGCCTATATCGGCACGAATTTCCTGAGTATCAATGACGGTGTTTGTGTTTTCCGAGTCGGTATACCTTATTGTGATTAAGTGTTCGCCGGGTTCTTCGCCTTCTCTTCTTTCCACGTCAATATCAAGAGTTTCATCTTTGGTGACATTGTGGGTGAAATTGCCGCTTGTGAGCCTGTATCCGGTAGGGACGTTTAAATCACCGCGCGAAATGGTTGTATTTCGGTCTCTTAACATGGTGTCTGTTCTGATTACCCGGTCTGTTTCATTGTCGATATAGCGTATCCTGACCGTAAACTGCTCGACTCTTACCATAACTCTTATACCGTTATCCGCGTCGTCTTGCGTTAACTGCCGTGACCAATCACTGTCAGCGATACGATAGCCTTGCGGTATCATAAGGTCTGCCGCGTCTATGGTTCTGCCGATATTGGTTGTTAAGGTTGATGTGTTACCTGTAGGGGTGTTTGTAGCCTGATTGATATACCGGATAGTGAAGGTTCGCCGGACGGTTACATCTTCACCCTCGACTGTTATTGTTACGTTGATGGGGTCGGAAACATTGCCTGCCGCGTCTCTAAGCAAAACTACGGCGTGCTTTACCCCGGCTGTGATTGTGTCCGGCGGCGTACCCGAAAAGGAAGCGGTAAGCCCCTCTATTCCGGCGTTATCGAACACGGAAGCCAAGAGTTGCATCGGTTCAATTGTGGCACCTATTCTTACTCTGACATCTGTGCGCGCCGTGCCGATGGGCTTCGTTGTATCGTTATAAATTGCCCTGACTACAAAGCTTGTGTCTGTAAGATTTGTTAACGTAACCCTTCCGGTGTTCAAATCAATAACCGCTCTGCTTTGATTGGCTCCTAAATCAACCTCTGTCAATGTGAAGCCGTTGTGGTTTACCGGAAGGTTTATAACAACGTCGTCTCTTGTGTTAAATTGAACAGGCTCGCTACGCGGCATTAGTTCCCGGTTATTTAACTTATTTATATACTGCACTGTATAAGTATTTGTACCGTAAACCGTATAATTGAAATTAATTGTCGTATAATTGCCCGTGGTATCCCGCGCGGTAATAGGAACACTGAATGTTCCGACACTGCCGGTATTAATATTTCCGGTCAATGAAACAGGCTCGTCGGAATTATCTGTTACCAAAAACAACTGGTTTAAATCAACGCTGTCTCCTCTTTGAAATGAAGTTGGTCCAATTACCCTGATGATGGGCGGCTCGATGTCCCTTAAAGTAAAAACTATGTTGTAGTTTCGGTCTTCCGCGTTAGTAATCCGTACTGTCCCTGACTGTTGCTCGTTATCGTCTATCGTTACTGATGTAAGTTCGTATCCGGAGGGGAAGGAAAATTGCAGGCTCTTG
>Ga0136643_10007880_pt1 | contig 15477 bp, 7 predicted proteins | sample TergutLab28metaG_FD_96883 | JGI IMG/M metagenome (GOLD analysis project Ga0136643, IMG submission 96883) | Labiotermes labralis P1 segment gut microbial communities from Petit-Saut dam, French Guiana - Lab288 P1 (version 3) (version 3) | ecosystem: Host-associated > Arthropoda: Insects >... | reverse complement strand
TATGTTTCAGTCAGACTCGTCTTTATTAACCTTACAAGTTTCTTAGGGATACCAAACTCAATGAGAATCTTGTATAAGACCTCCCTCCTAACTGAATCATAAGCTTTCTTGAAATCTATGAAATGCTGATGAACTTCTTCATTGTACTCCCATTTTTTCTCAAGTATATATTATCTTTACAAATATAAATTCATCTGCAGAATAAAAGGAGTGTGCATTTAAGTTTTGCGTTGTCATTCTTCAGGATTGTCAGCCTCCGTGGTAAAATGCTAAAAATTTTTATGCCAACAAGAAATATGCTGTTTTGAAAAAAAGATAGAATTTCATTTGTTCTAAGAAATTGGTGCTTATTCCCTGCAGTGATATTGTGAGTAGATGAATTTGTTTGAAAACTTTTCTGATCATTCATAATGAAGTTCATTAATGAAGCCATATATGGGCATGGTACTTGTAGATTCTCTAATTGTTTAAATAGACTTCTACATGAAGCTCTAGCTACTGCACGAACCATAATTCTTACGACTGAATATCTTCCCACTGTTTGAAAAGTTACCCCAGAAAATCATTCCATATTTAATAATAGAGTGAAATTATGCATAATAAACTTATTTGAGTGTGTTAAAATTATCTTTGTGAAGTATAAATTTATACGTTTGTTGTTTCCTTTCTGCATCAAATTTTGTTCAAGTTTCAGTGTGGAGAACACTGCATGACATTATGTTACTCAGGTTAACATTTTGTTGTCACGTGGCTTTCTCCTCAATTTAATTAGTTTATTGCATGGAAAGGCTCATATCTTCAAATTAGGGGGAAGGATCATGTAGGACGTTTGTGTGGGATGCATCCCTCTCCTTGTGTCGGAATCAATAGATATTAATTATCGTGTCGGGATCAGAACTGAGAACAAAGCTAGTAGTTCGAAACTTCTATATGTTTGCTTGGGAGATGGATACGTGACGTTAACAAAATAAATTCAACTGCGTGATCTGTTTGTCCTTCAGAATGTTAAGGCGCAAAGTCAGGCTCAAACTGACCGAACTGGGTCAGTCGACATCAGCAAGAACGAATCACATTTGAGTCAGTAGTCTTGTGCGAAATCTTGGTGGTTTCACTTTGATGCAAAGAACCGACTACAACTAATTCAAAACTTGATGTCCTATGAAGGTTACGCGAAATGTTTTAAATAGCTTGGGTTTGTATAAATAAATTTTTTATCTTTCGTGCTCTTAACTAGATACGAAGCAAAGTTTGCTTTATGGAATATGATTCGTGACGAACTGGTATTTATGAGTGGGACAGTAAGTGTTTCGACTTTCGAATGTGGCGTATAAAAGTCGTTTTATGCATATACAAGTTTGTACAATGATGTAATTTTTTGACGTTCAGGTGACCGTGCATCGTGAAAATTTCTTATAATAAAGCCAACTATATGCACTAATTTCTCAAATTTATTTTTGGAATAAAACTCTACATGTTTCGCGACAGTCCCTCTGTCCATCATCAGGAGTTTTTCACTGTACACACAGCAATGGTATATGTCATACAGTTTTGCTGACAGCTTGCGAGCAGGATCAGGACGGAACTGCATTTCCGTCCTTATCCTGCTGTCAGCCAACTGCAGTTCCGTCCTGATCCTGCTCGCAAACTGTCAGCAAACCTGTGTGACATATACCATTGCTGTGTATACAGTGAAAAACTCCTCATTGTGGACAGAGGAACTGTCCGAAACATGTAGAATTTTATTCCAAAAATACATTTGAGGAATTAGTGCATCTAGTTGGTTTTATTATAGGAAGTGATGTACTATTTAATATTTTATATATTAAGGAGGGCGAAAAAATAACGACAAACATTATACCAACAGCCACGCAACGCCAAAGGCATTATTGTGTTTTATTGATTGAAATAAATTGTAATTGGAGGTCTGTACATGTTATTCAAAACCATTACCATTAGAGCGCAAGAGTTGGGGTTGAAATATTTACTTCTTTTGAGTTCATATAAAAAACTAAAAGGCAAACACATCCTTGTACATCCTATGAATGCGTATGGGGGGACTGGATATGTAGCTCCACTCATTATGAACTTCGACGCAAGTTGGGAGTGGTAACCCTCACGCCTCGGCCGCTTTAGCCCTTGGGAAAGAGAGCCCACCGCCCTTTGAATAGGACAGACTGGGCTAGCCCCGTTATCCATATGGACATTTTGAATAAGGCATAATTTTATTTCGTTACCTGGGTTCGAACTTCATATTGTTCAGCTGGTAGCCTAGTTACTATACTGACTGCGCTATTCCGGATCCTTAAGGGTTAGGAGGGCCGAAGACATTTAAACTTTTATGAAACGTACATTTCTTCATTTACAAACAGTATAACTGCATATGAAGTCGGCATTCAGAATATACTGCATTTAGCCCATCACCATAAGCGTGTTGGGATCGGGCGGGAGAGTGCTGGGCCCCAACCATAACGAAATTTACCATATTCGCGGGAGGTCAGCGAAGGTGTTTTAGGTGGACGGAGCGTGTGCACAACGTCCGTTAGTATATGAAAGAGAGAAGAATGTAACATGTAGAAGATAAGTAACGTCCACAGGGAATAACTTGCACGAAAATTAGATTTTCGTGAAGACCAGGAATTTTATACTTGGTGACACAAAACACTCAATGGGAGTTGTGTATCGCGTAAGATTTTTTTCTCGTTTATTGTGCATGAACACGTGTGAGTTGGGAAACGTACTATGCCTAGTAATACTGTGATTTAAGTGATATTGCTAACAACGGAATTTTACAGTAGAAATTAATTGGTGTTACAGTGAAGATTGAATAATTAAAATATTAAATGAAATATATCGTGATGAAAGAATTAGAAACAAATTGTTCATTGGCGTATTCCTTTATGAAACAATAAATTTCTATTTTTTTTTTATTTATTTGTAAATTTGTATATTTTTTATATATGTTTGCGAGTATATTTTAAGGCCCTTTGTAACTTCTTTTTCCTCTATTCTCAATATCATATACTTCCAAGAACTTACCTCAAGGCCTTTGCCAATAGCACTGGGAATTCATCCGTAATTGATCAGGATAGCTTTAACGTGTGGAACCGTCAAGATTCTTTGAATTAAAAATTCCATTCCTTTATTGAAACTTAGTATTTCCCATTTCTTACTCCTCTTTGAACACCGAATCTGTTAGACTTCCGATATTGAGTTATTTTTTCTTTTAATTTGCATCCAGGAAATTTTCTTCGAAATCTCATTTCGTCCTGTCTAAAATGCACGTTTGTAATATTCCTTCCAGTTTGTGTGTATTCTTCAAACCAGAAAGCATTATTTCGATATTTTATCTACTTATCTTTTTACCCCTTTGGTGTTTGTAGTATACATTGGGAAACGGCATTTTGAAAATTCGACATCATTCATAACTCGCCAGTACCTTACTCATATTAAGCATTTGAAATAATTTACTGACGTTATAAGAAAATGCGAGCCTGTTGAATGTGCTTTAAATGCTACAGTAAATTGAAATATTTCCTACGAACGTCGTAAAGTCGCTTGCCCATTATAAGAGTTAAAGTGTGTGTAAGTAAATAACCAACAGATTCCTAGAGCTGAGATAGAGTATTCGGTATACTATCTAGGTTGTGGGCTAGATGATCTAGGAATTTATTTCGATAACCTTATGTTAAGTTGATTTTTCTGTTCTCCAAGTCATTCAGAACGGCTCTGAGGCCCATGTGGCCTCCTGTTCAGTGAGCACCGAAGACTGTTGACCCATCGTTCAAGTGGCAGCGGCGTAAACCTTACCACTCACATCCACGTGTCGTCGCGTTAATCAATACATAGAGCGTTTGCTTCCTTCGTGTCTTGAACAGGAACAATTTATCCTTTATCCAGAGACTACAGTCATATCTAGCATTGACCTTCGTTTTTATTTCTCCCGTAATTTTCATACTGGTGTACCAGTAGTTAGTTCCGATGTCTGATATCTACAGTCCAAGCACTCTTCAAAATTTTGACGATTCTTATGTCAGCGGAAGTGGATGGTGTAGGGAGGCGTGTCGTTTTGACTGATTACCATGACATTAAAATGTACAGGTAGAGTAAGAAGAAACATCCATGCGGTCTTGATGAGAAGAGGGGCCAGATTTATGCTTAGATTGGTTCTTCTTTGAGGAAAGTATCGAAGATTTTTTATTTGTTCGAAGCTGGGATTTTGGCAGCTCCGGTAATGTAATAAGTCGATTCATCGTGTATTAATGTGATAGTTTAACAGCACAGGGCAAATTATAAAACTCGCATGATATATATGAAATTAACTTCCTTACCAACTTACTTAATCCATGGAGCAGAGTTCTTCTTGACAAGCTAACCTCTTCTCAGCTATCCAAGAAATTCCTCGCATTTTATGGAACCCAAAGGTGTATTACTGCATTTACAAGTGCCCGCCACCCCTCCTTATCCTGAGCCTGTCCTGAATAGGCCTCTCATTCCCAATTTTCGTTTTTAAAATATCCTCTCTTCCAAATTTGCATCAAAATTTCCTAACAGAATTTTCTTATGGTACATATGAAAATGAACGGAAACCTGCTCTAATACCGTACAAAAACTGTTTTTGAGCCTACAGTTTTCTCCTCACTTGGTGCATATGCATTCAAAACAATGCTATACACCAGCAACCTCTCAGAACTGAGTATGACGTCCTATCACTAACAAACTCTACTCCCTTAATTGCTGATATTATTCTGTGACGTACAAAGAAAAACTCTTCACAATTGAAGATATTCTTTCTTTTTCGTAAAATAAAACATAATCCCTCAGCTCTTACAGTGCCCCCTTTATCCCATCTAACCTTCTGTACCCCCACAACATCTAATTTATTCATCGCTAATTCGCTGGCAACTGTTCTAAGTTTCCTTACCTATACAAGCTCCTCACATTCCATGTACCACATTTCATATCCCTTTTCCTTAGCTTAGGTTGTACCAAAGGTCAAGTGCAGGCCGAGGCAAATGTATCCGTTTCGTAACAAGGGTGAGGAATTATTAGCACCTCGCCCAACCGCCAAGCTGGAACTTGTCGGTTGTCCGCGACTGCTAATTCAAAATTTTCGCATCTACCTTCCATATTGGAGACCGTTCCTCATCCGCAACTAGAGAAGGCGCTATGTCGTGGTGACAAGGACCCAGTTACAATGGCTACAAAATTGATAGGAACTAATATACAGAACACATTACCAGCACAGGGCTAATTCCAAAACTAGGAAAAATATCCAAAATTAACAGAAATAATATACAAAATAATAATAATAATAATAAACAGCCATATGGGGCACCTCACACGAATTTCGGAAGTACTAATATAAAAGTACAAAATATATAAAATATATGCGAAATAACATTACATACAGCACAAATGGTAAATACATAACAGCTGCAACACTATGTATCCTGGAAACATGGTTTGTTTCAGGCATATAATTATAAATACACCGCATAAAGATGATAAATTTACGGTAATAATAACCATTTGTTTGTCTAATTTATATAAATACTTAAAATATTAGTTTAGTTATTTAATACATGATCGAGAGATCGCTGACAGTTTCCTTCGAGTCTTCTTGTCAGTTTCTGTAATGTTGCAAGCGAGTGCAGAAGCACAGTTCGCTTCTTACTACATCAAACAAATGGCTCCGAGCCGATCACGTTCGTAATTTTGTTCACTCAGAACTTAGAATAAGTGACGAATAATAATATGTGGAAGCCCAGTCATTGAGGGATGTCAGTGCATAATCACGTGCAAATTGGTTTCATAAGTGAACAGAACAACAGTTTTAAACTTACCCCGGCAAATTTTAGAGAGACAGTCAGAATGACAACAACAAAAATCAATATAAACGGGACATAATAAAATTAAGACATAATTTTTCAACTCATACCTGTGGCCACTGTGTTGTTTAAACCACTACGCCCTATTTATTCAGTTTGGAGGTTATTTTACATACTTCTGAAATCTTACTTATTAATTTCCCTTTGGTTTATCGAAGAATGTCTATTAATAAAAGTTAAATGAAAACCCGTACTGCCTTTTAAATGTTGTTAGGGTATATATATTACATAAGTGCTTTCAAATTGTCAAAGCAGGTAGAGGCTGGAACTAGGTGTACAGAGCAGAAGGTATTATGAACCGCTATAGTACAACGAGACATAACACACACACACGCGTTTGTCATGCTAATCTTCAGGATCACATTATAATCATCAAGATTTTTAATTTTGTTTCTCGTATAGCTGACCACAGTGAGGCTTAAACAGATTGTCTTATGTTCGAATGTCAAAATTTATAAAAAGAACGCAAAATGAGATGGTAATGTTTGTCCGTTTGACTTTGTACACGGTATAACAGAAAGTGCCTTTCGGATTTCGATTAATATTGTACCAGAATTCTGTACGGAAAAAAAAATTATCTTGGTTTTGTGCACAGCTTATATTTCCTCAGCTGGAAGATGACTTAAGCTGAACTAACAAAGTTAGAGGATATTCATGGCAGGGGATGTGTGTGGCTCATAATAAAGACAAGTAACGAAGTCTTGTGAAAAATCAATTATTACGAGGTATTTCTTTTCTCACAGAGGAGCTATTAAATGTCTGTGATGCTTTACGTATATACACTGAAAGAGTTTTTAATCTAATCATCAATATCCAACATGCAAGAAACTCAAAACATGCCGTTGTCTTCTATTTTAAGTATTAATCCGGCATTTCCCACTAGGGATCAAAAAAAGTAATGATATGCCCCCTGCCAAGAATCTCAATAGTCATTTTACAGTCTAAATAGAAATTTCTAGACATCAGTCGAGATTTTCAGTTGCGACACCAATATTTATGTTCAAATTCGTGTCACAAGGCCACAGCTTACACATTTTCAGAACTGAGTGTATCTGGCGCCCTGTGTTCCATGGCGGATCGCTGGAGTTGCAATTATTGCGCCCACTTTAAAAAAAAACACTATATACATTAAAACATTATTATTTCGTGATTTTATTTGGCAAATGATTGTAGCCTAAAACATAAATATCACTTTTTAATCTTTACTAATTTTCGTGATTCCTTGTAGTTAAAATGTGCGATATTGATATAAATTTGAAATGATTAATACAGTCCATTCTAAACACGCATTTTGGCACATACCAAACGTGGTCTTTCATATCTTCCTCAACTTGTTGCAGATTAGTGAGAGAAATTTGTCGTACGAAGGAGAGCACAGTTATGGACGGCTTTTCGATTAACATTAACAATAACTTGCAGCAACAACGCAAATATGCGGATAGAAACGCAGCCTATAAAACGTTAGGATCCTAACTTACAGTAAGGAGAAGAGTCCTTTTTGGGAACGTAACCGATTCTCAGCTAGTCAAGAAATTCCTCGTATTTTATGGCAACAGAAGGTCCATTGTCGAGTTTACAAGAACACTCCACCTCTCCCTGTTCTGAGTCAGATTAATCCAATCCATGTCCCTCTTCTCCAGCATAATTCCTGAAGATGTTAGGACCCTGAAATTATTGTGTATAATTTCGTGAGTCACACTGTGATCAAGTTATTGCTTTTTTTACCTCCGTTATTATAAGGCTTCTATCAGTCATAACATTCCGTTTTATGTAGGTAGTGTAGAACGCTTATCTTTCAGTATGTTATACGGTGTTTATATTTACTTCATAGGAAAGGTGTTTGTAATCGATTTAAACTCAAAACAAAATTTTTGCATTCTATATTCCGACAGCCATTTAGTTGGAATTTTCTAAGTGTGGTAGCACTTTATAATTTACAAATTAATTGAAATTATGTGTTAAGAAATTCCTAAATCACGTTATTTTCCAGTAAAAAAAAAGAGTTTCCTGCTACGTCATCGAAAACCACTGAAGATAAAGGACTTGAACAAACTAAGGGATTTTGAAGAGTCTGGTGGGCAGCAGATAGTGGAAATATGTGACGAAGGGAAGAGTTGGGGCTGAAAGTCGATACTTCGAGCCGTGTTGCGGGAGGGGGGTACCCTCAATCCCCCCCCCCCGCCCACACATACACATACACAGCAGCAACAGCGGGGAATTATGAAAATCCAATACCCTAGATGGCAGTTATTGTCTTTTTATTTTTTCTGCAGCCTTATTTATGTGACTTGTGCGGTTGTCGAATGCAATATTTGGAAACCACCAGAAACGCTGGCGCCATTATTTTCGGCAGGCTTTATTTTGTACATAAGTCCCCGCAGTCCCCATTTTTCCCCACGGTAGCGCCGTTCGTGTGTGTGTGTGTTTGTGTGTGTGTGTGTTTCAATACCGACATGCTGGTAAAATACACGTATTGCAGTATGCAGATAACATAGAATGAGTTCAGTTCGTGGTTGCAGTAGTCAGATTTGCATTATTACGAACAGTCAAATTTCTGATTCTTACCAAAGATAAACTTATGACTTCTAAATCTTGTATCATATTATAATATATATTCAAGACCCCTATTGCAATTTAACATACTGAAATGTACAGTTGAACTGTTTATGTTTGCTTTGACAAATTTAATGTTCCCTCTTCTTATGACTGCACAGTAGCTGCAGGCTAAAGCACGTGCTTTAGCCTGCAGCCCAGACACTAAACCGCACCTAACCTCCAACATACAGCAAACCAAGAATGAAACGAGCAATGTGGTAATCAACATCATAGTTGCGAGCTCCTGATGATGGGCACAGTAATGCCCGAAACATGTTGAGCCTATAAGAAGTACAAAAAAATAATAAGTTGCATCTAGTTGGTTTTTATTCTTTAGTTGTTTCTCACTGTTTGTCCTAGACAAACCACTATGAGTTTTTCTTGTACGGTCACTCAGTAACAATTCATCTTGGTTTTACATTTTGCAAACCGTCTGGTTTTGTGGTGTGTCAAATACGTAGCGACCTCTGCAATACTGAACAACACACCGGAACATGAAAGAACGCTGAAGAGGTGTAGGCACTGGAAGTAATTATCCACGAGTCGACGAGAACGCAAATGTGAATCCTAATAACTTGTCACTCTGTTTTATGGTTTTGAACATGACGGAAGTAATTTTGTAATGCCAATATAAGGCACACAATCCAGACCACATTGCAATATCGGTACTTCACAATACATCTATGTGAACAACATATCTAGATATTACTGACACTGAAGCACACGTGTCGAAGTAGATCTTGTGAAAAGTAGACATTCAAAATTTTCAGCGACTTTGATTTATCTGGAAGTAAATTTATGCGCATTTCTTTATTCTAACACTCACACACACGCACACACACACGTATATATATATATATATATATATATAGATTGTGGGCCGGGTAGCTCAGTCGATATAGCGACTGACTACGGGATGGCCGGTCCGGGATCGAATTCCGGTAGGGCGAGATTTTCCGTCCGTCCAGACCGGCCCTGGGGCCCATCCAGCCTTCTGTAAAATGGGTACCGGGTCTTTCCCGGGGGTAAAGTGCGGTCAGGGCGTGCTGCTGACCACTCATCCCCCCACTAGTATCGCGGTTATGGAAGAGTAGAGCTATACCTCTACCCACCCTCTGGGCCACAACGGGCCTGTAACGGGAACACTTTACCTTTTATATGCACATATATATTTATATATGTATATTATAGCAATGGGCACCGCGGCGGCATAGTGGTTAAGGTGCTGTGCTACAAATCGGAAGGTCGCTGGTTCGATCCCAGCTGATGTCATTGGAATTTTTTATTGACGTTCCGAACGCACTATGCCCCTGAGGTCGACTCAGCCTCTAACAGAAATGAGTAACAGGGACATTTGCTGGGGGTAAAGGCAGCCGGTGCGTAAGGCTGACAACCTTACCACCATCCTGTGCCGTTGTCATGAAATCAGGGAACCTTAACTTCCTGGAACCCTCTGGGCCACTCCAGGCCTGTAACCGGACTGCTTTACCTTTTATGTTACAGCAATGTTTTCATGAAAGGCTTAAAGTTTATTGCCTAACGTTGCCATGTAAGCTTATGGAGGTGAGCGATGTTGGGTGATTATGGCGCAGTACGATAGGAACAACAAAACTGTTCAAGTTGTGGAGGCAGGTGAGCGATGATGGGTGATTATGGGGCAGTAGGATAAGAACAACGAAACTGTTCAAGTTGTGTAGGCAGGTTTATAACTTTTATTTCACAATAATAAATGTGCACATTGGCAGCAGTAATATCATCATGTTGTTTGGTGATTTTGGACAAAGTTACCATAAATTGTTACCAAATTGATTGCATGTTATAGATCCGACATTGTCCATTATTGGTTTAAATTTCTTAGAAAAATAAGGACATCAATAAACTTTCTTTATGGTAATATTTTTCTTATTCAATTGCTTTTGTAAGAATACTTGAGTGTGTACGCATTGATATTGTTCTGCTGTAGGACCAGTGGCTCTAAACCCCAACGATTTGGATCGGAGCGGTGCTTTCGTTTCCGCAGCTTGGAGAAACTTCCCTCCACACTTAGCCAAGTAACGATGTAAAAGTAATGTTTGGGGTAAATTGAGTTGCCAGACTATACACACAACAGAAGTTCATATTGTAAAATTATCGCTAGTTTTTTACTGTTTTACTAGAACGATGTAAAGTGCAAATTGAAGAGCAGTAAAAGAGGGAGAGGTCAGGTTGTAGGGGAATACATGAGTGCAATCACGGCTCTCGCTCTAGCTCACGTAATCTCTTGATGTTTTGTATGCCTTCGCCGAATTCTAGCAGTCACTTTCTTGTTCCAGCTTCATATGCATGTTATAGGGCGATTTAACCCTTAACCCGCTAACGTGGAAAATATGGTGAACTCCTAATAATACCAGCAAATGGCAAATGGGATTTAACTCGGCGTTTAAAGGGCTAAACTGGTTTCCCTAAAACCCGAGTATTCACATACTTTAAACTATATTTTCTTTCTTTCTGTTCCTTCATGTGTCACTGTTAATTTTACAGGCTTTCGTTATGCCTCGCCTTCGAGCGGTTCACAGCTCTACGTCACACTTCACAGATGTTTCCTATCGAATGCCGTTTTCTTTCTACAACTCAGCTTCTGCCTTATAATTTTATTGATTGCCATAACAGAACATTTGTCTACTCTCTCTGCAGCTCTCTGCAACTCTCTGCTTACTCTTTTCTGCAGCTCTTTACCCTTCCCATCTTTCCACATCAAAATTTCATTTCTTAATAAGCGAAAATTTTGTTCCATTTAAGTACTTCCAATTCTCCCTAATATCTAGATATTTCCTTTGCTACTTAGGAAATTGCTTGATATTTCGTTTGTCAAAAGTTGCTAGCCTAGCCAGTTAGCAGTCCAGGCCTTGACCTAAGTATTACGACGTGACACATTGCTTGTTTGCCGTAGCTTATGAAACTTTTTTTTACAATATATTTTCTTAGTATATATGTTATGCCTTTTGACAGATAATTTTATTCAATCCATAATAAAAAAATTCGTCTTATTTTATGACACCTTGTGCTTTGATGGATGTTTACATCCATCACATTCACCTGTTAACTTCCTTAATAGTAATAAGAAATTTGTCACTGTGCACACCCTGAGGGCGTATGGAAGAGTAGAATAATAGCTCCACATATACTTAACCTAGGCACTGGAAGTAGGTTAGTGGTCAAAATTAAGATCCGGCTGCTTTACTTCAGGGAAATAACCCCTGTTTCCATTGAACAGAAGACTTGGTGGGCCCTGAGGAATATCAGTAGGATATATAATTCACGTGACAATTTGATATACTTAGGGTAAAAGCCACACGTATTCAGCTACAAGTTTAATAACCCCGCTAATCCATGTAACGCACATTTATTTCCAGAGCACGTACTGCAGTTCAGGTATGCACGCATCACTGTATCGTCTGAAGCGTACAGCGGATCTGAACTTGTAACCGAAGGTAGCCATACACACTGTTGCATTTCACACTCACATTAGTTACACTGAGGTCTTGGGAAAAGCGTTGATTATTTTGTAAGGACTCTTACGGACCTCTTCCTTTACAAGTATAAGAAAACCAACTGTCAGTCACAACACCTTTCGTATATTTATTGTATTGTGCTACATGTTTCGAATCGTGTATAGAATCATCGTCAGACCAGAAGTTACTTAGAAATGTCAGGTAAAATTTTATACGGGAACCATGCAGATCGATAACTGTCGCTTGTTAAAGCCGATATTTTCGCATTTTCAAATTGCTGATTCTATATACAATACGGTCACACATATTTAATATTAACTATTAATATTCCGACAGGGAAAGAGTTATGTATACATAATTATTCTTCGAAGACTGACAATGAAAATAATTTTCCTTCTTGATGTATTCAGTTTCTAAAACAAACCCGCTTCTGTTCTGAAAACTCTCATTTCCAAAGTGGTTTTCCTCCTCGGAACGGGGTTTTGAAGAATAAGGTGAGAATGGAGCACTGCTGGATTACCTAGGAAGTGTGTCATCCCCGTTGTGTGTGTGAAACTTGGAAATTGTATATAGTCAAACACAACTGTGTCACATAGGTGTATTTTATGGCTAAATGGACAACCACATGTTTCGGCCTGTACTGCCACACGCCTGCTGAGCACACCTCCACATATAGCTTTACTTTTGTAAATAAAAACCCGTATGTAGAGATCTCTACACCACGTGGGCGCGCGCAATGCATATAGTAATATCCTAAGCCAGTTCTCTTAAGACAACCTGAAGATGGCCAGTACGGGCCGAAATATGTAGTTGTCCTTTTAACCATCAAATACAGCTATGTGACACAGATGTGTTTGACTATATACAATTTCCAGGCTGCTGGATTACATTGAGAGAGAAGACCAAACTACTCCGCAACAAACCTAACCCAGTAACATTTTGTGCAGCACAAGCCCCATATGATTTGCCCTGGCTCGAACCTGGACGGCGGCAATGTGAGTCGCGGACCACCGAAAACTGTCGTACACCTAAATTACAATGAAAGATATATTTCGTACCGCACAGACAACAGAGTCCTCTTCCATTATGAACACCAGTCTTCCAGCATTGCGTGGAAAAAACATTCCGTGTGACTTATGACAATTATACGGAGCACATAGAGTTACTGCGTGACAAATTAAGATACTTGATGTCGCAGCACGTTGTGCATGTAGTTTCCATTAGTCTTTGAAGTGTTTAAGTTCATGATCTGAATTATTTTGCCCTCCAGAAATGGTAAAATTATAAATGTTCAAATTTCAAACGCAAAGTACATAATGTGTGTGTGTTTTTTGTGTTTATACACACACACACACACACACACATATATACGTATAAAAGCAGATATTTATTTTTATTAAAGAATGAAAACAGATTATTAGAAAATAAGACTGAATTTACTGTTTAATATGTGGACTGCAATATGTGTGTCCACAACAGAACAAATGTGTGTGTTGACTTTATGGTCTTGTGGACAACACTTCAGAGTCAAGAAATTATTGCAATTAATAAGTCTATTTTAAGCAATCGGGAACTTTACTCAATAGTGTGAAATATACAGAGATTATTTTTGTTGCTGACTGAACATCGCAGAGTTGCCGACAAAGTCAATCGTATGCATTGACGATGTCGTCCGCTTTACGACAAGCAATCCGGCGATAAATGCACTGTCTGTATTACAGCGTATATGAAACCACCGATTTGCCTGTAAGCAATTAAAGTATGATACTGATATTTTATATTTTATACAAGCACACACTACACGCAGGCCAGTCGTGTAGAGGAGCCTTTTTCGAAACTTATTTAAGAGTGCTAATTCTGGAGTTGGAAACTTTTCCGAAGCGGAAGGCACAAGATAGCCACTTCAGTGCGGTGAGAATTTCCAAATCCTTAAGTTTCTGCCCACGTTCAGGAAAGTTATCAACATGTCACTGCCAGCTGATCACACATTTTTCATTGATCTCCTGATGTGTAGAGGGAGAAAAGCGTGGCAACAGACAGGAAAGGATTTTAAGTACGAATGCTTGTATCACGCTGGCGATTGCAGCTGTCACTGCAAAGATTGTTTACTCGTCTTTGTGAAGACAGAAAATTTTAGGAGGTTTACAGCCTGGGACAGTTTCAATGGCCACTGAAATCTATTAGTGACGGTTTAAAAGTGATAAGGTAATACGTGAAATTAGTACAGCCCTCTGGTTTAAATAGAAGTATTTAAATTCCGTCTTACAATAAATGCAGTAGGTCTCCTCTTATTTTACTTAAGAATTAACTACATAGTTTGCGTAAGCAGAACGAAGATAAACCACTGTCCCACTCCACTTTTATTACTTATTTACTTACTGTATGGTGCAGAGTTCTTCTTGAGAAGCTAACTGGTTTGCAGCTTGTGAAGAAATTCCCCGCGTTTCACGGAAACCGAAGGTTCATTACCGCACTCACAAGCGTCCGCCACATGTCTCTATTTATTAGAAATTACAATTAATTTGCTATTGCAGGTTCTCGATAAATAAAATTCCATTCAGCTTAGGGATAGAAAAATTTTCCAAAAATAATTTTTAACACTTTAAAGACTAATGTGCTGAAAGTAAACTCCCTGAAAGTACGTTTCTTTCTTAAATATTCCTCAATTTCCGACAGTGTATCACTTTTGTTAGGAGGTTCTCAGGGTTCGCCAGTTTGTTCTTCCTTTAAGAGTAGTTTGGTGTTGAAAGAAAGTATTGAACATTGTTGGAATAATAGCAAAAGGGGAAAACCGAAGTAACCACATGGAATATAAGGGGAACGTTCGCAGCTGCCCTTAGTGATAGGCCCTCAACTAACCACCACAGACTTGAAATAAACAAATGAATCTACTTTATCCATAAAGATTCTAGTCACACCTCTATGCGACCAAAATGTGCTTCCATTATAACAGCAAATCCGCGAAAGACTCTGGGGTTACAATGGCTGTTCATTGTAGAATCCATACGGAATACAAAATACACAGTGCGTGCGAAATGCAGAGTTCTAGTATCAGAAATGGCGTTATATATACTAACCAGTGCGATCCAAAGGTTAAGACTTGACGGGAATATCGGACTATTCTTCCATTATATACGGCTGATCGGTAACGCGTTACTTTTCTTTACGGCCGCGCTGTCTGAACAATCCGCCATATAATATATTATTAGACAAAATATAGGTGGAAACGACACTGAAATCCATTGCGTCGATTGATGTGGACTGTTCAGTAGCTTTGCTTTAAAACTTGTCTCTCGTTTGAATAAAGGTTGGCCAACTAGATGACACTTACTTTATTGTCTACTGCTCAACATGTTTCAGACGTTAATACGCTTGCTTTATTGTCTACTGCTCAACATGTTTCAGACGTTAATACGTCCATCTTCAGGAGCTAGCGAGTACTTGTTGTGTTGTGTAGGCTGACTTGAGGCGTGCTGGTGTTATGTAGTGGAATTGTCTGTTGG
>Ga0136643_10007878_pt1 | contig 15478 bp, 15 predicted proteins | sample TergutLab28metaG_FD_96883 | JGI IMG/M metagenome (GOLD analysis project Ga0136643, IMG submission 96883) | Labiotermes labralis P1 segment gut microbial communities from Petit-Saut dam, French Guiana - Lab288 P1 (version 3) (version 3) | ecosystem: Host-associated > Arthropoda: Insects >... | reverse complement strand
TTTGTTAAGGTTGTTACCAAATATTTGAACTCTTCCACCATTTCCAAGGAGCTCTTATCAATCTTTATATTGTGATTCCATCCTGTATAGAGATATTGAGACAAGACCATGTACTTAGTTTTATCAGCATTCACTTCTAGTCCAATGTCCTTACTACTGACTAACAAAGCTTCTGTGTTTTTCTCTATAGTATGTATGCTTCCGCCCACTAGCCTATACTAACATCACAAGCATAAACCAAAAGTTGATGTGTACCATTCAATTTCAAGCCATCCTGGTTTACCTGAACCCTCCTAATAGCATACTCTAAAGCAAAGTTGAAGAGCAATGGTGATAAAGCATCTCCTTGTTTGAAACCATTCTTAATAGGAAACATGCCAGACAAATGTTTGCATACCCTCGACTCTGCTATAGGTTTCATTCAGACATGTTTTTATTAGCCTTAGCACTTTCATGGGGATACCAACATAAGGAAACAACTATGCATGCACATGACCATTATAACACAACTATATACCAAACTCAATGAGAATATTATATAATACCTCCCTCTTAACTGTATCACAAGTTTCCTTGAAGTCTATAAACAGCTGATGCACTGCTTCATAGTATTCCCGATCCTTCTCAAATATCTGACAAATGTAGAATATATGAACAGTAGTTAACCTGTTGTGTCAAAATCCACAATGATGGTCCTCAATAATTTCTTCTGCATGTGGAGTTAATGTTGACAGCAGGATGATGGAAAAAATTTTGTACGTAGTTGTCATAAGTAATATGCCTCTATAATTACCACAATCTGTTTTTATCACCCTTCTTACAGATAGGTACAACAAACAATTCCATCCATTCCTCAGGCAATTCCTCCGTATTCCAAATAGAATTAGTAAGTTTATGGATCTCAGAGTGAATTGTTCTACCCCATGCCTTAATCAATTCTGCTGGGATTTGATCAATACCTGGTGAATTGTGTCTTTTTAGCTTTCCAATAGCCATCTCAACCTCTAAGGCACTCAGGGCAGGCACTAGTGGTTCTGCTGTGTGTATTTCTGTCCATCTAACATCACTAATCCCACATACACTGAACAGCTGAGAGAAATGGCTCCTCCACCTAGCCACAATACTGTGCCATTCTGCAACCTAATAACCCTTCTCATCCTTTCCTATATTAGTTTTAGGCTGGTAACCTTTCTTAAAATCAATGATGTCCCTATACAATCTTAAGGTGTGTCATCCCCGTTGTGATAGGTCAATAATACAAAGCTGTAGTGTGTATATATCCATATATCAGTCATGAACACAACAATATTGTTGTGTTCATGACTGTATGTATATATAGATATATACACACTACAGCTTTGTATAATGTCCCTATGCAAGTCTCTGATATTTTTGATCTTACTCTTAGTTTAAAGTTCAACGATTTTAGCTTTCAAATATTATTTCTTTTTGTTCCTGAAATGTCTGCTAGCTTCACATATTACATTGTTTCGATTATCTACATTGCTTTGGTTTGGATCCTGTAACCACTGCATTTTAGCGTGCTTTCTTCGATCAATGAAATGTAAACTTTCTTTATCAAACGATGACTTATGCTGCTTCAATTCATTAAGACTCTCTTTAGCTGAGGTTTTGAGATTCTCTTAAATGTTCTCCCAAGCCCTATTTATGTCCTCACCATCACTTAAGTTCTCCAAAGCTGCAAACTTGTTTGAGATCTTAATCTGATACTGTTTCCTAACCTCCAGCTCCTTTAGCTTCCTTAGATTAAATCTTACCACATCAAAATTCTGTGCTGCTTGTTCACCTACTGCCATCCTTCCCTAACTTTTTCAATCACTAGATAGTAGTCAGTATCGCAGTCAGCTACCCTAAAAGATCGTACATAAAGTACACTCGAATGCCATCTCCTATCTATCAATATGTGATCAATCTGGTTGTGAGTCTGCCCATCAGGAAAGGTCCAGGTGTATGTATGAATGTTTTGGTGTGGCAAAATCATGCTCTTAACATCCAAATTTTTTGATGTGGTGAAGTTCACTATTCTAATACCATTATCATTACTATCCTGATGTAGACTCTCATTCTGAATTGTCAGTCTGAAAATGTACTCTCTCCCCACTTTTGGATTAAAATATCCTAACATAATTGTCATATGGTAATTAGGAAAATCATTGAAAACCTGCTCTAATACCGCATAAAAACTCTCTTTTGAATCATCACTTTTCTCCTCACGTGATGCATGCACCTTAAAAACAATGATATTACACCAGCGACCTCTCAGAACTACATCTGACATCCTATCACTAACAAGCTCTGCTCTCATAAATGATGATATTATTCTGTGGTGTACAAACAAACCTATTCCCAATTGATGAATTTCATTTCCTTTTCAATTGTAAAAAAAACATAATCCCCTACTCTTAGCATGTCCCCTTTGTCCCACCTAACCTCCTGTACACTCACTACATCTAATTTACATCTTATTAATTCCCTGGTGGCTGTTGTAAGTGAACCTGACCTATACAGGCGAATTTCACGTCCCTTGTCCATTGCTTAGGCTGTACCAAAGGATCAGCTCAGGTGCGAGGCCTTTTTGAATGTTTCATAACATGATACATTCTTACAATGAGAAGTTGTCAGCACCTCACCCAACCCTGAAGCTGGAAGACCAATACTGCTTATTCAATAAATTCAGAGCTACCCTCCCTATTGGAGGCCAACCTCCATCCGCAACCTGAGGACAAGCCATGCTGTGGTGACAGGAACCCACTTATCATGGGCCTACTTTCCATTCCTAACAAAAAAAGGATGTTTATGAAATTGCCATACTATTTTGTCTTTTCAAAATCACCTGAATGATTTTCATGAGACATGACACTTGTGATAGGTTAATCAAGGTAACACCAACCTCACATTTCTCAGTAACAACAATATAACAGATGAACTAATTTTTGAGGTAAAAGTAACATTATTGTCACTGAACAAGAGGATCCTGAAATGATGAATGGTAACAGATCTTCAAAAAATATACATGTGTTATAGCAATTTCTTTGCAGCACGTAAAACAAAACACAAAATGCGTAAAGCTGAAATTCAGATTCCACATTTTGATTACAATAAATAAAAAAAGTATGGTGCTGGGCACATAAAATTTGAGACATCAGGCATTTGCTGATAACAAACATGCCTAAATATACACAGTGTATCTGAGAGGTCAATACAAACACTAGGGGTGAATGCTACATAGCAAAATGATGCAAACACTTGATATGAACAAACATGGCACACAACACTTCCTTTTCAAGTTGCAACCTGGCAACAGGCAGAAGGCTAGCAAACTCTACCAGGAAACTTCCCCACACAGACATCTTAAAAATGATCCAACATTCAGACTGCTGATAGCAGGAAGATACAAACATTGCAGTCATATGGACACACACACACATGGTATAGCAATCCCATTACAGGCCTGGACAGGCCCTGAGGGTTCCAGGAGGTTCAGGCTCCCAGATTTCAAGATAGTCGGCACATGAAGGTGGTAAGATTGTCAGCCCTATGCACCAGCTGCCGTCCCCCCCACAAAATATTCCAGGTACTCAGTTCTGTTCGAGGACACCTTACATGGCGCAGCACATTCTCCACCACATGGAAAAGCATCCTCAGGAGAGCACAAAGCACACAATGGCAGTGTTACACTCTGTGCCCATGACCATGTGGTGGGTACTACAAGAGCAACTATGTCCCTGTAACATTTATGGCCAGTCCACTGTCTCATGTAGGTTGATATCAAGCATGAGAAGCATTCTGTCCATTTGGTCCACATATTATGGTATTTCATCACATTTAAGCCATAAATAACACCTACAATGATACAAGAACAAGTTCAGGAAGACCCATTATGTGGCGTCTATGCTCAACTGATTTCAACCATCTGGATTTCTACATTAAGTGTCCTTGTTTATTCATTTTATGTTAACATACAAAATCTTCAGAAGCCATCACACCATCTGTGACAACCCCAGCGTCCGCAAAATGTGTTTATAGTGATCTACAATAAGAAAGTGTCTAGGCATGTGCCAAATTTTATGGACAATATTTTCAGCATCTCACGTATCAAACAGCTAAAAGCTTCTAAAATCCCTTCAGGGCTGTAACACGAAATGTAAGTTTTGCAGAATGATGTTCACATGACCTTGTATAGTTTTGCTATGTAGAACTCAATTCCAACATTTACACAGACTTTAAGATGCACCCTGTGTACAGCACATACAGTATGATGATGAAATATGGGTACCAGAATGCAATGGCAAAGTGATAATGGCACATGAATTCAGGCAATGATAAATTCAGAATATAGGCTGGTTGCAGTACATAGTGGTGGCTTCAATGGTTTCCCTCCCAAGACAAAACTAGTATTCAAGGATGGTTTTACAAAGATTTTCATGGTGAAATAAATCGTCGCAATCTTTAAAATGGTTCAAAATATTTTCCCCAGCCTTCCACATAATAGTCACTGTTTTGGATAACACATCATATCACTGCATCCAGACTCACAGAGCTACTAACATGTCTATGCCATAACATGAGTTGAAAACATGGACACACAAAAAGGCAACTGATGCACCAAGGCCATGTGTAATGAGGATCCCTGTAACCTCATTCTTCCAATGACTTCCAAAAAGAAGAGTTACAAAAATGATAAAATTTTGTTGGGCCAAGGGCAAAATGTTGTTCACCTTTCTTTATAACTACTCACTAACTCCACAAAGCAGGGCCTTCCTTGAGAAGTTAACAGTTCCACAGCCAGTTGAATGACACCCTGCATTTTATGTTCATCACAATGCTCACAACAGCTCACCATATGTCTCAGTCCTGAACCAGATCAGTCTAGTACATGCCCTCTCAACTTATTTTGTGAAGATCCATTTTAACAGTTTCCCCCTTCTACACCTAAGACTTCCAAGTGATCTCTATCATTCTTTCCTCACCATATCCCTGTACATATGTACACACTTCTCCTCTCTCCCATACACACCACATGCCACCCCAATCTCATTCTACTTGATTTGATCACCCAAACAATATTCAGTGATAAGCACAAATTGTAAAGCCCCTCCATATGTAATTTCCCCCCGTGTTACCTCCTCCATCCTAGGCCCACGTTATCTTTCTCAGCACGAATACATCAGTCTGCGTCCTTCCCTCAAGACAAGAGACCAAGTTTCACACCCATACAAAACAACACGAAAAATTATAGTTCCCTATATTTTGATCTTTACATTTTTGGATACTAATCATGAAGACAAAAGATCCTGAACCAAATGCCAGCAGGCATTCTCTGTGTTCATCTACTCTCATTTTCTTCTTGCATGAAATATTATTTATATATGACCTACATTCCATTTGAACTTCAATGGGCTAAAAAAGGTGGAAAATGTCCCAACAGATATGTCACTGTGCAGTTTACCTGTGATGACATGGTACAACACAGGACAAAAGACAGGAAGACTGGGATGGTTCCAGTCAACATGCAGCAGAACTTGAAAAACAATACTGTGAAAAGGGTGTAGTTGCTGCTGATGTTACAAAGTAATAGTCAGCCTCAAATGATAGGGCATGTTATGGTCAGTCATAGGAACTTCAGCAGTTCCACTGTACAATCTGACCAAATATTCTCACACCCAAGGGACAACAAAGTAGGAAATTTAATATTCTTATAATAAAACCAACGAGATGCACTAATTTCTCAAATGTATTTTTGGAATAGAAACCTACATGTTTCAGGCAGTTCCTCTGTCCATCATCAGGAGACCAGTACTGTACACACAGCAATAGGTATGTCATACAGGTTAAGCTGACTGCTTGCTAGTGGGATCAGCATAACCTGTATAACATATGACGGTACTGGACTCCTGATGATGGACAGAGGAACTGTCCGAAACATGCAGACTTCTATTCCAAAAATAAATTTGAGAAATTAGTGCATCTCACTGGTTTTATTACAAGAATATATCATGATGCACGGTCCTCTGAATATCAAAGTAGGAAATGTGATTTGCATTTACTGAATTCACCTGACAGCCAAGGTAAATCCACCCATGCTTTTAAGCCACAATTTCAATTTGTCAGTCATGAGTCTAACTTCTTACAGTAACAAAACTGCATGTGAAATCACAATCACTGAATTAATAAAACAAACATTCGCCCGCCATATGTTGGTTAAATCACATAATATTCCAGCCTGCAAGTATGAGTCAAATTGACCTTCTGCCCATTCAAGAAACGTATTTTGTTTTTACTTTGGCATTCCTCATTCTTTAATCCATGGCAATGGTATAAATGTGAGGCACTACATACACCATATTCTTCACATTTATAATATTCAGCAGCTTTAAAATGAGTTTCAATGCACAATGGCTGTATATGTAGACACTATCAAATCTGGGTGCACACGCTTTCTCAAATATGTAATCAGCAGTTCTGCATACATGACTATTCTCAGGTTGACTCAATAATTTCCAACATAAATGTATCGTTACAAAGTTAATCACCAGTACAGATATTACATACATTGTGCCATGTGATGAACATTATTTTGACCAACACTACTCAGCAACAGATATAATTCACTGATTACAGACATCTATTTTTCATCACCTTTACACCCTACAAGACTTCTGCATGGAAAATAAGGACTTTAATGAAACCCAAAGTGGTATTTAATAAAATTAAGAAACTGTAGTTGCATAAAATGGCCATATAAAAATCCCTTTTGTATATACAGTATTTTGAAGTAACCGGGTAAAAAAGAATTAAAGAAAGTTACATTACTTACATCATTTAATGGCACTTTGAAGGAAATGAGCTTGGTCCCCACAATAGGCTCTCCTATTGGGCTGTAAAATAACCACCTGTAACAAAAAATTGTGTCCCATTAAATACAGTAATACTGGTTAATTTGTAGTTCTCAATGCTGTATCAAGTGCATGGCCCGTTCAGCAGTAAACCACATAGCAGAATGATCACACGCTCCACCAGTGCACATACCACCGAGAAGGGAAACATATATGCCTTCCTTGAAATGCAAGAGTGTACACATTTTATTCACTTACGTCTTTGCTATTAATACAATCACAATGGGAACTACATTCCCAAAATTTATACATTCACATTGCACTGTACAGAATCATAACAGGTATAACGAATGTTTTGCAAACAAGTTAAAAAAAAAAAGCATGGCTACTGAGACTGCAGAAGCTCCATTGGCCTGGGTCTCAACATGCAAAAGCATGATTTCTCAAACTGTGGTTATGAAAGTTGCCAGTCTTTCAAGAACTGAAGACATTTAACACTGTGTCAAAGGCAAACAGCTACTGACATTTCAAAGGTGTGTAATGCCTCCAAAATGACAGTGACCACTTAGCATTTGATATGGCATAACATCCCAGACTTCCTTTGACAAGTCTGCAAGATTTAATACAGGTACTATATGAATATGTAGCTGCAGCTAGAAAAACATTTCAGAAACCATTTTTTGACAGTACTGAAACTTTATAGCTTACTGTAGGCACAGAAAAGGTGCAAACAAATTTTGGGCTATATGCCACCACACAGCCTAACAGCAACCCTGGAACAATACCCAGAAGTGCATTTTTTGCTTCAAGTCAAGGACTTCTTTTATTATACCAACTTTCTTAGAGAAATGCATAGTGCATTAAGCCATATAAAAATGCGGAAAATTTAATTTCTCCAACAGCAAATGTAACTAGAGCACAAGAGTGCCATCATGGGAAGAAAAATGCCACAAACACAACGTGACATGCCCTAAAATTATCCTATATGTTATCCCAGTCTGTCCTTCACCAACCTACACTATCCCAACCTAGCAACCGCTTTCATAAATTACATTAACGACATCTAACCTAACCTAACCTATGCCAACCTAAACCATCGTAATACCGGAGTGATATCATGTACAACGAAAGAAACTCTATGTACTTCTCAGGAGTGCAGGCGTTAAGGGCCAACACTTGGCAGTACGAGGGGAACAATGTCTATACGTATATGTCCATAGTGTAAATGCACTGTAAAATATACACACCTAGTTAAACAAATGAACGATTATATGTGGCAACATAAGCGAAATGTGAAATTGAACCCGGCTAAGCAAATACACGTCGTCATTGACTACGATCGGTAACAGTGCTCCAATGCACTACAACGCCTAGTCTTTCTGTCGGAATCATAACTGAAATATTAAACTAAAATATAGTGATAAATAAAGTGTTATAAACTAGGTCTGGGTACATGACAAATGTTTAAATAAATCATGACATGAGCTACATCCTTGCTTCATCCTATGAAAGATCCATGGAATTGAAGCAGTCTAATCTATTCACGTATGCTTCACGAAATGCACGGTAATTTCTAAAAGACCACAAGACTCGCGTATGAACAAGATTTCACTGCTCAAAATTAAAATGCGGCCACGTGCTAGAACACAATTTTAGAAACCCGACCGTGTAAACGCTACAGCACCGAAGCCACAGCAAAAAAAAAAGAAATCCTCATACATCCACTTACTACATGCTTAGACACTTAGATCTATACACATAAGGACTTGCCTGTCTGGAATCCCCGGCATTTCCGATTTCAGTTCTTTACAACTCCATATTGCCAAACCAGTTAGCATTCAAGCCGCCATAAGTATCTGGTGCGTTCAGAAACGTCATTGAGGTTGCTCTCTTTCTCCATATACAATTCTCGCTCGCTCACTAAACTCCGTTTGTCCAACGAAAATAGGGAAATATATATATTACAATCCAAACGTCACAAATTAACTCATAATCCAAATCGTACGCTCGAAAGTACAAAAGTTGTACAAAATGATTTACCATTACGAATACACTCTTCTCCTCTTCTGTCACGAGTACACATACATTTACACATACGAGCCTAGTCCATGGATACAAGAGGTAGAACGACAATAGGTTGTGGAAGTTTTGCTCTTCATTTACCCTATGTAAATAACTACTTGTAAAAGGATTATTAGTAATTTTTAAACAACCGATCACCCGATTGAAAGGATATTTTGATTTTAATCAAATTTAACATATGACTTTTTCAGAGGAATAGTAACTACATTAATGTGTATGATGTGTGCCTTTCATAAAATTCAGAAGCTGAATCCAGTATGTGTGAATTTAGCACATTGAATTGCATTGAATTGAACTGAATCCATCGGTAATGTTAACCGCTTCCTTGAATGGTGTTAGAACAAATGAAATACAGCCTTCTGATAAGTGCAAATATTAGGAGTCCAATTCAACACATGTACCCCCAGTAAATGTTGAATGCATGATGAAGCTTTAATACAAAAGCTATCAAAATGGAAAGAAATCTAGAATCAACAAAGGTCACACTGGTAGTATAAAATCAAAACTATATAAATATGCTATCAGCATTTCTCAGACTGTGGGACTGGTACTTGCAAGTGGTATTATACATCTTTATTGTCCCCCCCCCCCTTTTTTTTAATAGAAACACTGAACAACTAAGCTCTGGATTTTCCAAGTTTTATCTTCATGAAATCCAACCATTTGTTTAACCATTTAGGAACATACCAAGAATAAAAAACTTTTGAACCAATGAAACCATTTATGCTGGCTGAACACACATATACTTCAGCCCAAAAAAAGAAAATGAGAATCACCAAAATCACATGTAACCAAGATTCAGTCTTTCAGAAAAATACTACTCTTAGGGCCAACTCACATATTCTGTCCATACTCCGTTATCTAATTTCCAAGGCACAGTGAACTGTGTACATGAAGGTAGTAAACACTCTGACAGAAAACTAAATATTAAGGATGTAGGCCAATAATTAATACTGATGACAACACATGTCCTATGCATAATTCAGAGCTACAAGTGTGTCAAAACTAACAGCAGTCCCACACCCACTGTGAATATCTCCTTTCAAACTTGTAACATACCGAACGTACAGGAGCCTATTCGTGGTGTCTTTGACAGTTGGGAATGATTCTGAAGTGCATACTCAACTATACTACAAATATATTCTTACAATCCACACTTCATTTTATGATACATGTTAGCTTGAAATATGCATTTTGACAAAGTTTTCTCTGGAATGTGTAACCATAACATAAAATACAGGATTATTTACATGTTTGGCATTATCTAAAATACAGTGAATTAGTTCATCATGTATGTCAACTTTCCATGTAAACTTCATGTTTCAATTCTACATTCAACAGCAAAATGAGTCAGTTAGTGACATTCACCATAAAATTCATTATACGTGGTGAGAATTTGTTCACAAAAACAGCTTAATCATGTATAAATAATCTGTGAACTTCAAATACCCATACCTCTCTCTCTCTCTCTCTCTCTCTCTCTCTATATATATATATATATATATATTGAAAAATTTATCTATGTTCTTGGCATATTTCTAACTTGGAATGGCCTCAGAAATAAGCTCCAGAAGTACTGACTTGAAGTCACAAAACCATTTGTATCAAACAGCCCAATCCAACAACCCAATTTAGAAGCATCAATATGTTACAGGGATGACAATTAGGGTGACTACCTTAAGATTCTTGTTCTTAGAAGATATAAAATATGCCATTAGTTCAAAATATGTTTTACAATAAAAACAGTTTCCTTAGTGTGGATAACACAAAATTACATACATACCAGACAAATTTCACGGCTTGAATAAATGTTTAGATTGCAAAACAATAACAATTCACAAGTAAACCTGCAATTCAAAAATGACTTACATAAACAGAAGAAACATGACTTAACACTTTGCGGTCCAGATGACCGTTTAATTAAATACCCTAAGTTCCCAAACATTTTACACACTTCAAATGTTCAACCTATATTCTTACCTACAATTTGAATGTACATATGAAACTACTGAATCCAGTCCTCAGGACACTGCATGCAAACAGTCTAGCAGTTCCTAATTAAGTGGCGTTTCTCAAACTAAGACCGTTTGTGAAGCTGAACAACGCAGAATTTACAAATGCATCTTGTTTCACTTCTCATCTTATGTGAAGAGCGCCACTTTACACTGTCTGGCATGACACTACTTACCTTCCCCACCAGCAACAATTTTTTCCAGTTTGTGTGTGTTAAATTCCCAGAGAGTCTGTCTGGGGTGTCCTGCTTAGGCCCCCTTGGTGTTGGGTGCATCTCTGGCAATTTAAATTTATCAGAAATTGATATATTTGGATTTTGTACTTCTGATATCTGGGAACTTACTATCTCTTGCATAAAGTTCTTGTGTGATATTTCTTGTTTGTGTTTAGTTTTGTACCCAAAGAAATGCATAGAAGGGTGCACACTTTAGCAGATACATTCAGCTATTTGACAGTTTTCCTCAGACCTGAGTAATAACTGAGATACTTGTCTGCTTTATCTACACCCTTCATGAATTTATTGCACTAAAAAAGAAATGTAAAATTTCTTTCCAGGTCTGTTCTCTCTTTCTTTCCTGCATTCAATACTGTTGCAGCATGGATCATGCTTTTCATTTGCACAAGTCTTTCGACCATCCATCCTTGGACTATTTTGTCACCTTTCCTCCAGAAAGCTGACTGCCCTGTTTTTAAGTGGTTGGCTTCACATACTACATCAGGTGAAATGCCCCTTGTTAGTCCTCATAGAGCCACAAGTATCGCCTTTCTGTCTAGCAATGTTTCAGCTGATCTCACACCTTTATAAAAATGACTTGATAGATGTGATGATTCTGGCCTAAGTTTCTGTCTAAAAGTGATAATACTGTGACCTCCAAATTCTTCCCCTTGGCTGTATGTATATTCATCTTACCGTTATAATCTGATACCGCCTCACACACTATTCTGACCAGCACTCCATATTTTATTTTCCCTGAATTGCATGTCCTAAATCTCAGGTGACCCTGCCATGGGATTGTGGCTTTATCAAGTGATAGTCCTCTGGGTTGTAAATTGACCTGATTTTCTGTAGAAAATATTCATACACAGGCCATATTTTGAATAGCCTTCCCGCATTTTGTGTTCATCATCAAAACCAGCTAGTTCACTACTTTCTTCCTCTTATTGTACTTGTCACTCTCACTAGCAAAAAGTAAGGAACAAATCGAAATTGTTTACATGGAGGAGTTGTGGGGATGACACTGTCACTGCCCAAAATTTCAGCTTCACAGTTATCAGACATCAGAATATGTATCGACATGCAGCTCACACAAAATATTGACATCTTTCATAATACTCCTAAGCAAAGCCATGGTTTCTACTGAAGTGACAAAAGAAAAGAGAGAAGGTGTTGTAATCTATGGTTGCTTTGTTGCAATTGTATGGTTCTAAGAATGTGGGGTCAGGAAGGGTCTGCATAGACCCAAACATCCTGCTTCAAGATGTTGATAATCTTAACAGGATAAGTGACAGAGAACAGCTGAGAAATGCACATATAGTACGTTGTATGTGAACACATCAAAATACATGACCTGCTGACAATACATGGCATAGCAATCACGTCTTTATATATGACCCAATGGCAAAATTTTAATACAATGTAAGTAGAGAGAGTTGGAGTGAGAATATTATTGAGACCCCAGTTTTTCTGCATTATTATGAAGTGAACAACCTACGCTGCATGACATCCTTGAAGACCGAAGGCCTTAAATACCCTGCAAAGGAAGCCTGAAATCTTGCAAAAATATTCTTATTTTCACACAATCCCATACTTGCTGCCCAAAATCTATGTCCATTGTTGTGCACTCTGAGGTCCTACATTACTTCTCATGTATACATTTGTGTTAAGTGGAAAGGTTGCAAAAGAGGCTTTGCATATTTATGTGCATGTTCCAGTCTACTCGGGAACTATAAACTGAAGAGGAGCCTGATATCATAAATCTTTAAGTCAATATTTAATTACTTTGCATACTCTAGTAAGTATAACTCACAATTAATTGCAAAAAGATAATCTGTCCTAAAAATTTTGTACCGGAGTAGATCAGTAAGTCACAAGTAACACATTTTAATATGCAGTTATCTCCACCATCTATACTTAATTGAAAGAAGACATTACATACTCTTTCTACATCTTTATGTTTTTTTGTGTGTGCTAAAATGAGCGACTTCAAAACAAAAATAAGTGATAAAACCAGTAACCCAAAGTATACCTTATTTTAGTCTGCAATAGCCTGTCATGATTAATATTGTTTTTCTTTAAAATAAGTACACAATGCACCACAGCACTGGCATTTAAAGAGGTTCACCACTTCAGAGGCACTATGTAAATGAATACATTTTTATGTAGTTATGTGGAGAACTGCTTAAACTCTATAACTTGCAGAGATGTCCTCAACTAGGATTACACTGTACATCTCCTTCTTTACATGGTTTTATTTTCTTTAACTCTTGAAGAATCTTCTTTTCTAATCCATATACTTCTGGTGGTTTCTGGTACTGGAACATGGAAAAAAAATTTATGGTTAATCACGAAGCCAATACTGAATCAACTAAAATAATGGTGACAAATACTGGAGTCTGCTGAGTGTCAGAATGAGAAAAATCATATTTGAACATAATTTTGAACTGTAAAAGGTGGAATGTTAATAACACAAGAAGTGACTATATTTAAAGAGACTGCTGTTGAAACCTGTAACTTGAATGCATGTACGGCCAACAACATAGCAAAAGGTTCATAAATTTGCAGTTCTCACAGCACATGTGTGCAACGTCAATTTTTCAGTTGAACAGCCAAGTGAATATCACCTTGAAGATTCAGGTCTTGTTGGATGGTACACTGTATCGACTGTTAAATAATTATCAACATTATGAATGATCATCATGCCTTCAACTTCAGCATCAAGCATTCAAAGAAGAGAATTCCATCTTCACACAGATATTCACCTGAAAGAACGTTACTGCAATATATAGAAATTTCAGCATATTTCTCATGACACTATGTTTGGCAAGACATAAGCACACCATTATGTGAAACATTTATGTATGCATAAAACTCCCTAGCAAACATATTTTATTCTTATTTTTTATCATCAAATTCATACTTTTCATGTTCGTAATATAAAAATCATTGAAAAGCGAAAGATTACAGAAGTAAATATGCTATCTGCATACCAATGCAAGGCATTTGGAAAGTGCCAAAGAATTGAGCAGGTGACTGTGAAATCATGTTTTATTAATTCTGAGGAAAAGAAAGATACATTAGAAAAAAAAACAGGAACAGTATAACACTGTCAGCCTTTTTATCCACACTACATAGCTCCTAAATGAGTAAGTGAGAGTTGTATGTATGAGGAGTGATCAAAAAATATAGTGAATGTTTAAATAAAAAAAAATTATTATAGTAAAAGACACATTGCCATTAATCCCCCTCACTTTGAACACACTTATCCCATTGTTCTTGCCACTTTCTCAAGCAGTTCTGGAAGTCCTCTTTCGTGAGTGTCTTTACTTGCGCTGTTGTGGCCACCTTGATGTCCTGAATCAATTCAAAACGTTTACCTTTCACGGTTGATTTGACTTTAGGTAAGAGCCAGAAGTCACATGGTGCCAGATCCGGTGAATAAGGTGGATGAGGACACACCATAATATTTTTATTTGACAGAAATTGCTGTACCAGAAGCGATGTGTTGTGAAGCATTGTCATGATGGAGGATGAAACCATTTGCCCATTTCTCAGGTTGTTTTCCACACACATCATTTGTTAAATGCTCTAATAAGCTTTTATAATATTCAGAGTTCACCATAGTCTTCCTGGGTAGAAACTCAGCTTCACAATGCCATCAAGGTCAAAAAACACAATCATCATCATCACCTTGATGTTGGATCTGATTGACGCGCTTTTTTTGCACGAGGAGAACTGGATTATTTCCATTGATAACTCTGGTCTCAGGATCATAACCATAGACCTAAGTTTCATTTCCCGTGATGGCATTTCCTAAAAAGCTGGAATCTGAAGCGGCACGATCGTGTAACTCCAATGAAATTGACAAAACACTGTTACTTTGGTTTGACCGTCAAAACATGTGGAATAAATTTTGCATTCACTCACCTCATGTTTAAATCTGTTGTTAAAATATTTTGAACAGAACCATAAGAGATGTTCAGATCCTCAGAAATTTCCCTATTAGTCAATCGCCTGTTTGATTGTATCATTTCGCTTACTTTTTCAACATTCTCTTGGGTTTTTGATGTTGAAGGACGTCCAGCGGCTTCAGTGGTCTAGGGGTAGCATGCTGCCTTTAAGTACCCAAGTTCGCGAGTTCAAACCCAGCCAAAGCTGTCAGGATTTTTCAGGGCAAAAAAATCCTCGGCACACCTTCCTTCGGAAGGGAAGTAAAGCCGTGGGTCCCATGTCGCAGATTTGCGGCATGTAAAAGATCCCTGAATTGACGTGGAAGTCGCAATCTCAGGCAAAATTACCGGTTAATTCT
>Ga0136643_10007870_pt1 | contig 15484 bp, 4 predicted proteins | sample TergutLab28metaG_FD_96883 | JGI IMG/M metagenome (GOLD analysis project Ga0136643, IMG submission 96883) | Labiotermes labralis P1 segment gut microbial communities from Petit-Saut dam, French Guiana - Lab288 P1 (version 3) (version 3) | ecosystem: Host-associated > Arthropoda: Insects >... | reverse complement strand
CTCGCGCCCCCCCCTTCTCTTTTTGCTTTTTTCTTTTTAACTCTATTTCTTCTTTTTATTTACTTTTTTTTTCTTTTTTTTTTTTTCGTTTTTTTTTTTTTTTTTTTGGAATTAGCCCTACCCATCTTTCTGTTCGTTTAAACAAGCCCTCTCCCGGTAATATTTTACCGTGGTAATTTGAATTTTTTTTTTGCCTAAAAACTACGAATGAAAATGTTGGAACTCTTTTCTGTTATCTTCGCAGGCACCAAAGAAATCTGGATAAGAAGCGCTAGTGCTGCTAAACGAGTGATTTTGATAGGGGATAAAAGATAGCGTAGGTAATTTGGTTTCCAAGTCCCGAGACGTTTTTAGACCTACCTACATTTTACACACTCTAAATGCAGTATATAGTTATAGCTGTGTACTGCTGGCTGTCCGGTTGGTGTTTGTGGCCTGTGTGCCGACGCAGATGATGCATCGATCAGCACGAGTAATTAGTTATGTCACGGATTCTTTTTCAGAACCATGTTTTATACAAAGAAGCTGTGTTATTAGGTGGAATATGTATGGCACACAGACAAGTTTTATCGGAAAATGCTTTATCAGAAATCAATCTAGAGATAACTCCTGGATGCTGCCAATTTTTCAATTTGTGATGCCCTCTTTTTAGTTCAGTAACGACGGACGTCATTTGCATGTTACGTGGAAAAGGGTGTCTCAAAGGAGGTGCACCTGATGTGCGGTAACACGTAATTAGTTGTGAACGTACAGAGTTAATTGCTTAGTTGGCTCTTTGTGTGATTATGGTAACTAGTTCACCCAATCAGGTAGGTAGTTTGTTGGTTTGATATTGAGCTAGTTCTTTAGCTAATTGGTTAATAACCTGTATATGCTGCTTTAAGTTCTTAAGTTGTTTAGTTCTTCCGTTATGTAGATTCCGGGTTACGTAGTTGTGCATCTTAATTTAACATGCTAGAGGGTTGACTGCTGAACGGACTGTTTAGCTCCCTGTGTAATTGGTTATATTACTAACCACTTAGTTAATGAGCTTCTCAAGTGTCTTGCTTGTCACCTCATCACTAAATAGAATTTCACATAGGGGACTTGCTGAAGCCCCTTCCCCTTGAAACTGCAAGTTCCTGGAATCACAATGTCAGGAATACTTATGGACACCGAGATGAGTGATTTGTCTACTCTTGTAACCTGTACGCAGCTGTATCGGTTTACTCATTCGCCTTGGTGCACTGACAGCACCATTTTGTTTTTGTGGAAGGGGAAATCATTAAAGTTCACCCTAGAACAGGCCACGAAGGCCCAGAAGGGGAGTAGAGGTATAGCGGTACTCTTTCTTTAACCTCGGCGCTAGATGGGGTCGGTGGTTAACGCCACGCCCCGGTCGCTTTACCCCAGGGAAAGAGACACGGTATCCGTTGTGTAGGAGGGTGGGTGGGCTCCAGGGCCGGTGTGCTGAAAATCTCGCCTCCACCGGGATTAGAACTCCGGACCGTCCAGCCTGTAGGTGAAATCATTACCAAATACATTTTATCAGGAATTCTGGTTGGTGTGGCACCAATCATATTTCTACCAGTTTGAATAGCTCAAGTGACAAGCACTGCTGCTGTTGTAATTTCAGTTAAAGCTAGCTTTCTGGTAACAGTACTGAGGATAAATAGTTTGGCGATTTCGAATTATGACGCTATGAAGATACTTGTTATTAAGGCTCAGACTAATAAACTGCTTACTTCGGACGCTGGTTATCCGGATCCCCAATTGTCCGGATCGGCTTGGCCCTTCGGGTAAATATTTTAGTACTGGAATTTTACTACGGCTTTTTATGGCACAAAATTTCCCCCCAGTTGTCAAATACACATACGGAATTGTGTATTATTTTGTAATAGTACATGTAGCCTACTTTTTAAAATCCAATTATCCGGATCTTCTTCATGTACGGATGTCTCGCTGTCCCAATTAATCCGGGTAAGTGGACTTCTACTGTATAAGGAAAACTGCATTTGGCCATAAATAGCAATAGGAAGATGAAAGTGGGGACGGAAGGTGTTCGTCGGATAATTAGGAAGGAAGAAATCCCTTACTTCGGATGCACCTTCGAATAGTTAAGAGGAAATGACATTAACGTAGTTAGAAACTTGTACGTAGCGTAACGACTGTGGCACGTTCGCCCCATTTTGTTTAATTATTTAGAAAGATATGGAAGTTCGAATATAGCTAACGGCTCCAACAGCAATTTCGATTATGCTCAATAAATGTAAATGCATTTTTCATGTACGTTTATAAATTCAAGAGTGAGGAAGCTTCATTTAATTATTATCGACAGTAATAGACTTCTTTAATCTTTTCGTTTGTTCAAAGGGGCCGTTGCTGAAAGTCGATTACGTCCAGCAAGCTCGGAAATGTACATATAGCGCAAAAATTATGGGTCGCCCATTGCTATTGTTTAATAGTTCCTGAAACCGCAAGATTTTGAGAAAAATTTCTGCTTTACTGTCTGAGTTGTTTAACATCGTCGTTTAAATGAATCGTCAATACATGAAGTATATTTAAATGTTATGTATATTGGACCGTGCATCATTGTGATAGTTGAAGAATGAGAGACCAACTTGATGTCACTGGTTATTTATTATGTTTTATTTCACTTCTTCTATGCTCAACATGTTTCGGACATTAATACATCCATCATCAGGAGCCTGCGACTTTTCTATTGAATCACAACTTTGGTCGTGTATTCCTGTTTCGATGTGTGTTGGAGTTTCGGTGTGGTTGGGTTGGGGTGTGGTATCTGTGTAGCAGGCTGAAGCACTGCTACACAAATACCACCTCAACTCAGCCACACCGAAACTCCAACACACATCGAAACAGGAACACACGACCAAAGTTGTGATTCAATAGAAAAATCGCAGGCTCCTGATGATGGATGTAATAATGTCCGAAACATGTTGAGCGTAGAAGAAGTGAAATAAAACATAATAAATAACCAGTGACATCAAGTTGGTATCTTATTCTTCAACTGTATTTAAATGGTTTGTGAGAAATAGGTGTTACTTATTTGGTTCTTGATTTATTTCAATTACCTCTTTTCAGACCCAGAGGTTATAAAAAGTAAGGGCACAGTTCACCCTAGAACAGGCTACAAATGCCCAGAGGGGAGTAGTGGTGTAGCTGTACTCTTTCTTTAACCTCGGCATTAGATGGGGTGGGTGGTCAACGCCACGCCTCGGCCACTTTAGCCCCGGGAAATACCCAGTACTCGTTGTATTGGAGGCTGGGTGGGCCCCAGGACCGGGCCAATAGGTTTTGCATTGTCGAAATTAACATCTAAAATTTAAGGTTCTCGCAGCGTTGTTGAGGGTAAGTCTCGTCTGGGATATAGTGCCATGTCGACCAGTAAATAGTTACCGGCGTTTCGGCGAAGCTTCCTCCAGTCTCCAGGGTAGTCCAGCTCTTCTTGGACTGCTATAAAGATGTAGGCAGTGAACTGCTCCTACGCGGTGTCATATCCCAGAGGACCTGAATGGAAAGGAAATATTTTTATCCATCTTCTGAGTTGATTTCTTTTAAGTAGCCGCTTTCGAAACATGACCTGAATGCTTCTTCACTATGCTAACGCTGATGAACACAAGGACCAGAAGCAGGTCGCTAATATGCCTACCCCAGAACACTAGAATCTTGAGCTCCCGAGAGAGAGACAGAGTGCAGTTGGAGACTTCTCACCGTTCCTTGACCCCTTGACAAAACAAGATGGCGGTAGCACGACTGATGCCAGCACCACCTAGTGACTGACCTCTTGAACACACGCGACTTGGAGGCCTTCACCTTTTTCTATTCTCTTTTTATTTTTACCTGAAGAAATTATAGTTGCCAAGGTTGCCAAGACTATTCCATATGCTTTCGTTCTTGTCTTTCTTTCGTGTTATTATTCGTCGCTGTACGGAAATTGCCGTGTTAGTTTAAAAGTACGTAGATGGGACTTGTATATGAGAAGTGGGATTTGGATTCGTTAGGAAATGGTGTGATTTGATACGGTTTCTTGGGCAGGTGGTTGAGTGACCTGGCCAGATCTGGCAACGTGTGGTTGTCTTTTTATTTCTGTCTACTCGTACTGTGATCACAGCTTGCAACTGGCTTTCTGGTCGGCTTTAGACCCTGGGGGTGGGGGGATAGGAAGAGAAAAAAGAAAGACGAACCGTTACCAGCAGATCTACGTTGCCAGTGTACTCCCTTCTCCCATTCCTTCCTACTGTACAACAACTGCATCTTTCACAAATAATGATAACAGCGAGCTAAACTTCATTTCATAAGTCTGTTTGTGACATTCACGAATTACACTGCACCAAAACAATGGCCTCTGATGCACCAATTTCGTTTCGTCGTATAGCCTTTGGCTACCTGCATCAGAACTTTTCGTTTTCTGTCTCCCTCTTTATTTTTTATCTTCTGACTTGACAATTTTCGACGCATTTCTGCATTTTTTTTTTATAAATGTCCAAATTTTCGTCAGCGCAACTTCGTCTCACCGTACATAGTCCCACATCCGGTACGCGAACTCAGTAACGTTATCGACTGACGCAGTGTCGTTACATAAACTACGATTCAGTCTCACCCAGTGCTAAATAGACTTTGTTAGAGCGTCTCGAAATGCTGGTGCTTGTTTGCAGCTGTGATAGACACGAAACGAGAACTGCTGCTTTACTTCAAGGCGTGAAGCCGGGTGCATCCGTCCTTTTGTTACTGCTCTGTTCATGTGCTGCACAGCGGGTCATTAACTCCACGTTGCAGTCTCCCATATGATATCGATAATAGCTCAGGCTACTGTGGTGGAAATTCTCCTATCTTAAGAAACACTATAAAGTGCATGACTGCACCCTTATGAGCCCTCCACGGGACTATACCGTAAGCTGGTTCAACCCGTTCACCTATCTTCAAATAAAATCACTTTAGTATTATCTTTTAACCTACAACTGTGTTTTCGAAATGGCTGTTTTGTTGAGACTTTTCTGTCAGAAAGCTGTATGCATTTCTCTTATCTTCCCAGCTGGCTACATGCCTAGCCGTCCTGTCCGTCTTTATATAGTGAGAGAATCGTAAATTATAAGTCTGTTTATTACGCGATTTTCTCAAACTTTTAGGCGCTTCAAAATTCAGTTGTGAAAAGCGGATGGTAGTTTCACGTCTGTCCGTCTGCTGGAATGGAACATCTCAGCTCCCGCCGGTCGGATTTTCGTTTGTAGCAAATTTATGCCAAAAACTGTGGCCGCGTGCTGATTTTGGTTAAAATCGGATAAAAGTAACAGACACTTTATGCGAAGACCTGAGTAATATCTCAGTGTACGATATAGGTACTAGAGAGGCTGCAGAAAGAATTGATAAGATTGATTTCACTGCTTGTTGCAGCACGACTTCTAGCTATTCGCTACCGTTGTTACACATAGTGAGCAGAAGAGGTAAAGTTACCCAAGAACGGGCCGTGAGGGCCTAGGGTGGGAGTAGAGGTGTAGCTTACTCTTTCTTCAGCCGCGGCGCTGGATGGAAGAGAGTGATCAGCGTTACGCCCCGGCCGCTTTACCCCTGACAATAACACAGGGTATCCATTTTACAGAAGGCTGGGTGGGCTTCAGGGCCGGACTGGACTTATGCGGATAATCTGTCCCTCCCCCCACTGGGATTCGGAAACTCATTTTTGTGTGTGTGTGTGTGTGTGTGTGTGTGTTAGGTAAAAACATGAAAAGGCAATGTTTTTTTTTTAATTATTGACGACTTTAAAATCCAAGTACAACATGCGAACGCTGTAAATGTTTACGTTCTGTTTACATTTCGTAACTTGTTCAGTTCATCTGTTATAGATACTCGAGTCTGGAGATTGTTTTAGAACTGATGCAGCATTTTTTTCAACTTCGAGCTAATTAATCACGGGGTGCTGGGAAACTACAGAGATGTTGCTGGTCCTGCGGGACCCGTTGTTAATGAGACGTGTAGACTGGAGGCCGTCAGATGTCATGAAATATTGTTCTGGCTTATTGTTTCGTACCGTGGACGAGAGAGCAAAGGCAAAAATATATGTCCTGCGGATGGGATACGTAGGTATGTTAGTAGATAATAAGTGGGCAGGAAGAAAACATAGAGACCGTGTTTTGTGTCCCTATGCTCTGTAATCGCTGCTTTTGTTATACGAGACAGATACAGTATATCGCATAACAAATCGGAAGTGTTTTGAAGTTTGCAGCCAGCCAATAGTAGTACTGCTGGTCTGTATTGTCTTTTATTCCAGGGACATCGTGAATGTTGTACATTACCGCAGAATTTTAAATAATTGTTAATCACTTTGCAGACCCCTTGACTCTGTGCGGTCAAATGTCAGTGTAAAATTTCGAGTGATTATAAAATGCTTCCGATTCTGTCAAAGAAGTACAGTTCGGGACTCAGCTTTGCGACCTCAGGCGCTGGGGATGAATACGGGAAATACGCGGGGGGATATGCGGATGGAACACGTCTTACCGCTGCTGGGAGAGACGAATGCTTGTGATGTGGAATATTGTTTGAAAAAAATCTGTTGCTAGAGCCGGCTTGGTGTCACAGTGGTCGCACAACACAGGTAGTATTTGGTTAAAGGTGGTTTCTACTGCTAGTAGCATGAACTTCGTCGGTTAACAGAGGAGGCGTGTTTTAAAATTCCTTCCGGAGAATCACAGCTCAGTGCCGATCTTTAAATATTTGTAGTACGTCTGTTGTGCAATAGTGGAAGTAATTGGACTTTCTTCCCGTAATGTCCTGAACAGGCTGCTTACCCACAACCGTCAAATTATACCACTGTATTAGTCTATAATGAACGTTTGCGTTGGAGTGGAGGGATTTGTTGACCTGCACACGGTATCACACAAAATCCCCGAATCCGAGCTACCGCCTGCCGGTTTATCATCAGAACTCCCTCCAGGGTTCCAACTACCAGAATTAACAGTGGCCAGCCCCTGTGTAGTGGCGGTTCGTTTAGAGAGGACTGTGTAGAGGAATATCGTTTAGCTATGTTACCGCGCTGAGGCTCGTACGACCTCTTGCCGGGTAATTATCATATTTGAGACTGCCTAGTCTACTGTTCTCGCAGTTTTCGAGGAATCTGCTGTGACGAATTCCCCAAACTTCCCTCTGTGTCGTGCCGTACATAATTAGTGGGGATAGCTCAACAGCAAAGCCTGTGGCAACGGGATAGACGACTGGAGGGTAGGGATTCCTGTTTTATTCACCATATTCAGATAGACGTTTTGAGTTTTCCAAGCTTCCTTTCTGATCGATACCTTGGGGCTCTATCCTAGTTAGAGTCTGGCTGGAGCGTTAATCTGACAACTGATTTGCATGTAGAAGAGAATACGTTAAGCTTTACAAAGACAATAGGTAATTTTTCAGGTGCTTAGACACAGGAGCAAGTAGAAGCTTTCTGAACTGAAACAGCTTCCTGAAAAAAGAAACGTAGGATTCTACATTTTGCAGCTCACGGATATCTGTATCCAGGACGGACTGACATTTCAACTTTTGCACCATATCCTCTTGGACTTCCATGTGGTTGTTTTCTAAAGTTCTCCTCGAAAGATATGTCTGTTAGTCTCCTATTTGTTTCCTGACTAGTTTCATAGCTCCACTTTTGGATCTGTTCGCGTCATCGGAGGCAGGGTTTGATTGACAGCGGTATACTGAAAATTTAAAATAGTTTACTCAAATAGTTTTTAATAGTGTGACGTGTGCTGAACCAGTTTTCCATATAATTTAAAACTGTTCACTTATTCTTACTAGTACTAACTCCGGGGGAGCCATTACACTCTCCAAAAATGTATTTTGATTTGTCAAAACTACAAATAGTTTTACGAAGCGGATTTCATCTTAAGGCTCATATTGAATATAAAGGTAAATCAGTCCTGTTACAAGCCTGGAGGATCCCAGAGGGTTCCAGGAAGTTGGGGTTCCCAGATTTCGTGACAACGGCACAGGATGGAGGTAGGTTGTCAGCCTTACGCACCGGCCGCCTTTATCCCCCGGAAATACTCTTGGTACTCATTTCTGTTACAGGCTGAGTCGATCCCAGGGCTATAGTGCGATCAGAAGGATTTTATGTTAATGAAAAATTCCGATGACACCAGCTGGGATCGACCCAGCGTCCTTCCGATTTGTAGCACAGCATCTTAACCATTGTGCCACCGCGGTTCTCATTCATGTTGAATATATGTTACTGAAAATTGCAAGCGACAAAAGGTATGTAGGTCGACAAAGGAAAAGATGGACGGAGCAACGTCCCTGAAGGCGGGGAATAAAACCTGAATGAAGGTCTGTGAAAATATATGATTCGGTGTACGTATCAAAAGGTGATACTCTCCATACGTCAGATGACCCAGTGTTTTCGCGGAACTCTGTTACAGATTTCTCGTGTTTTAAATTGCATTTTTCCATATTATGTAATTCCCTCAAGTTTCTACTGTACTGTCGTCCTAATGCGCACAGTCAGTCCCTAGAATCTTGTCTCATACTAACACGTGAGTAATGTTCTCAGAAAGGTGATTGTCCTCAGAAACAGGTTCGTGTGCTGTACCAGCGTTTAAGTCCCGCAGTGATGCCTCTGTTGACACAACAGGAAATGTGATTTGCACCTCACGTGCATTCAGTAGCTCGTCGCTTCTATCACAAACCATATCTATGGGCTGCTGAAGACTGGGCTTCTTTTTTTGTGTCACTCCCATTAGTGCATCAGTGCCCAGAAAGTTGTCCGCAGGTCGGGGTCAAGGTTCCAACTCTTTTCCTGTCCTCTTAGTTATCTCCCAGATGGCCGTGTCATTGCTGAGACTGTTATTCGGCGGCAAATTACTACTGAGTCCCGCGTGTAGTCTTAGGCTATTCTGTGTGGGGGTTTCTGGTGGACAGCGTTGCTGGGTCACGTTTGTGTCCGAATACGTCGTTATTTCCCTATACGTATCATTCCCTTATTTTTATGGCAAAGGGCTACACCCGTTATTGTGGGCTGGTTTGCGGGTCGCAACAATAAGTGGTGTACCTAACTGCTTGAATTATTGTGTAATCTTAGTAACTGACCAACTTAATGCACAAATTCTTGTTTTATAATAAGTTTATTACATTCCTCTACATGTTTCGACACCATCAGGAGGTCAGAATTGTATTATACTGCATCTCGTATCGTCACACTCTGTAGGTGGCCGTCCGGTGCACCGGACGGCCACCTACAGAGTGTGATGATACCAGATGCTGTATAATACAATTCTGACCTCCTGATGGTGAGCACATAGTGCTCGAAACATGTAGAGGAATATAATAAACTTATTATAAAACAAGAGTTTGTGCATTAAGTTGGCCAGTTACTAAGATTATACTGAGATGCACGGTCAGCAAAACATTAAAATTATTGTTAAATGTTTATACACAATTTACAAATGTGACCACGGTCCACATTTTACAACCCCTCGGGCCGCGAGTCAGAGACACATAATCTGAACAATCGGTAGTGTCATTAAATGGAATATTTGCTTTGAACTTGTCTTCGTAATTCTTATTGTTCTCTACATCACCCCGCTACCATATTTATTCCCTTGTGACCAACATGCTATATATTCCACAGCACAGCAGTTCCATAGCAAGAGAAAAGAGATGAATAAAAAATTAAATAAGGAGAGGAAAAGGAGGAAGAAAGTTTTATGGTGCTGCTTTAAAGGTAAAGTTCACCCTGTAGCCTGCCATGAAGGCACGGAGGGGGAATAGAAATAGAACTCTGCTCTTTCTTTAACCTTGGCGCTATATGGGGTGTGTGGTTAAGGCCACGCCCTGGCTACTTTGCCTCCGGGAATGACCCGGTACCCGTTGTACAGGAGGCTGGGTGGGACCCAGTGTGGGCCTGGGCGGGTGCGGAAAATCTCCCCACCGGGTTTCGAACCCCGGTTCTCCCAGCCTTCAGCGTAATCGCTATACCGACTGAGCTCTTCCGGCCCTAGACTTACATACGTGAGATTAAATAAGTATTTGTATATTTTTAATTCCGTGAATTATGGTTCAGTTACTGCGATGTAAACCAACAAATGCACGCAGTTCATCAGAATCACAATAACATGTAGCAGTTGACGTATTGTAGCATTATTGCGATTCTGACGAATTTGTTGGCTTACAGCATGGTAATTGAATAAGCTGTTAAGTGCAGAGAAGTGTCTCGCGCTGGCATGGCAAGAGAATGACCGGAACTACAAGTTCTGTACATCCTATTAATGTTAGTTTACTTTTCCGTGAGTACCAGTAAGCAAACACGACACGTAAGTGACGTGTAAGTAGTAAGCAAACGGGAGCACGTCATTAAGAGTATGGCTGGCAGTTCTAACTGGATACGGAGGTGTGTACAACGACGACAACTGAAGTATTTAAAAATGTGTATACGTAGCATTTGGATGTGGATGAAAATGAACACACGCTTTAATACCCCTAGCTAAGAACAGGGACAACAAGAAATAAAGAGAGAAATTTGATAAAAGTAATAACTTGGCTATCATATCTTCTGGATGTATGCTTCATATGAATATTTTATTCAGGTTAAATGCATAAGGATTTTTTCGGCAGTGTATTAATTTAAGCAAAAAAAGGTTATTATTTGTTTGTTGAATTTGTAGTGTATTGAGGTCGAGGCTGAATTTTTCTTGTCACTGGTTTCCATGTACGCGCTAGCCATCTCTGGGGTCCTAAGAGACGTTTGGGTTTCCCACAGTGAAGACGCTAAATATTACTGTCTTGTGGGCTGTGATCCTATGAAGTCTAGCAGAAATTTACAAAATCGTCGGCGGCAGAAGGCTATTTCGGAAATGATGGTACTCACCTACCGGACTACATGTTAGCATTTTCCACAGCACTGTAATATTCTGTATACTGGTCCTTTTTTCTTTTTAGATTATTGCAGAAGGATGGGTTGAGTCCATCATCGGCCTCTGTGTTCATTTTAAAACAAACACAGGACCTTTTCGTGATTTTGACGAAGCCAATCAGTAGTCAAGGTTTACTGTGTTGAGGCTTAAGTTTTCATTTTTTTTTAAGCAATAGATATTCTCACATCAGTAAATGTAGCAAGTAAACTTCCCACAGTTATTCCAATGATGCTGGTACTCGTTTTTTTGCGATAGTTACGTTCCATAGACAATTGGGATAGCTTAAAGTTGCATAAATCTAATCTAATTTACCTGCAGATCTTAATGTCTCTCAAATTTAACGTTCAAGTGACCGTGCATCGTGATAAATTCTTATAATAAAAGCAACTAAATGCACTGATTTCTCCATTTTTTTGTAATAAAACTCTGCTTGCTGCTCGCTAGCTGTCAGCAAACCTGTATAACATATACCATTGCCGTGTGTACAGTGAAAAACTCCTGATGATGGACAGAGGAACTGTCCGAAACATGTTGAGTTTTATTCCAAAAATAAATTTGGGAAATTAGAGCATCTAGTTGGTTTTATTATAAGAATTAATTTTTTGTCACTCTGGAATGGTTATGTTAACAACAGATATTTAACAGACATTAACATTCGCCTGTCGCACGTTAGATGGTTTGCCGAATTAATGGGTGGATGTACCGATGGTCAGTCACTGAGCTGTAGGGGAATACGTTTCAAAAATGTGACACGACTTGCAGCACGACGTTCCTCCCCCTCCCTTCCGCCTCTCTTAGTTATTCTAGTGGAATCGCATATTTTGAAATGTGTCTAAGTTCGTTGTCTGTTCGCATAAAGTGAAATCGCATTGTTCGAACATGTAAATGCAGACGAATACCTAAAAATAATCAAGAAACAAGTTTCATGTAACAAGAATTTGACAGGAGGCTACGAGGCTGTTGATAATGTACACGAGGCTACAACCGGTCCAAGCAAATAGCTGAGTACGCGCGGATAAAGACAGAGGTACAGGGTGTTCTAAATGGACGATGGGTGAGAGTGAAGGCTTGGCTTGTTGTATAAATTTGAAATATAAACAGCTGATTAATAACTGAACTTAAACGGCAGTGGGTAAATCATTATACCAGCATTATTACCGGCATTTTTCACTGCCGGTGGTATATTTGTTCCACTTAGTCCCACTTGAAGTTTTGGGAGTTTTCTGGTTGCGGTTTATTACGTTAAGAACAGAGTTGCCCTATGCCGTTTGTTCTGAGAAGTTTAGGAGACAAATATATTTTGTTAGGCAGGTGAATTTTTTTAATATCAAAGCAGATGGTACACGTGGTAAATGCTGTGACTTAAAGGATTCCGCCTACGGCTAGTAACGATATTTTGACATTCAGGTAACCGTGCATCGTGATGATAAATTCTTATAATAAAACCAACTAGATGCACTGATTTCTCAAATTTATTTTTGGAATAAAACTCTACATGTTTCGGACAGTTCCTGTCTTCATCATCAGGAGTTTTTCACTGTACACACAGCAATGGTATATGTCATAGAGGTTTGCTGACAGCTTGCGAGCAGGATCAGTCCTGATCCTGCCGTGTGTGCAGTGAAAACCCCCTGATGATGGACAGAGGAACTGTCCGAAATATGTAGAGTTTTATTCCAAAAATTAATTTGAGAAATTAGTGTATCTAGTTGGTTTTATTATAAGAATTAATAACGATCTTTAAACAGAATGACAACCAGTCTCGCAGTGTCAAGCCTTGCATATACAATCTACCTCACATACAGTGAAAATTTCCCAAATTCCATTCATCCCCCCCCCCCCCAACGCAGACACGCAAACCCTTTTTCTCTTAAGATCATATCGCTCTGTCTGATGTTGGCCTTTCAAGAAGTTTTTATTGCCAAAAATTCTGTAAGCATTTTTGCAGTTCTATTGTAGTCAAAATAATCGCTGTCTCTGAGCGATGTCAACCCGTGTAGCTTCTTATCGTGCAAAACAGAAACTCGCCATGTGCACTGCCCATGTTCCGACCAGGTATTTTTCACGTAAGCAAGAAATCAGGTAGTTTGGTATAGCAATGACATTCTAGAATTTTGTTCTGGAATGTCTGGTTCGAATCTGGGTTGCCTGATCGGTTTTCTTGATTGAGCTGTTTCGCTGTTTTTCCGAACCCCCCACGTAAATGCCGGGATTATACCTCGATTAGGCAACGGCCGCGTTCTTTCCCAATTCATTGTCTTTAAATCACTCCCCTTTCAACGCGTATAGTGTGAGTCACCCACAGCATCGTGAAATAACGCTTAACCTACAAATGGGCAAAATATGAAAACCTTCAAATGGCCGTCCTATTCATTGCATCGCGTCACGTGTGAATGGGCATGAAAACGGGAAAAATAGAGTAAATTACACTGTTTTCTTTCATGGGCTATCAAATACCGAACCCGGCTATATTTGTTTTGAGAATCACGAAGGAGAGAGTGGATAGTTTTCTCTGTCTTTGAAACCACTAACTACTGTTCGTCTCTTACCGAAGAGGAATTTACCGGGTCCCTGAATCTTAATGGAATCTTTAATGGTAGCGGAGAATCGTGCAGTTGTTTTATTTTCGTTACGTGGGCCAGTAACTCCCGATTATCAACTGTTTGTTTTACCTAGCTACCGGAACAATAGAGCGTCTGCCTGCGTCACGGTCCAGCAACTCTGCCGGATGGGTTGACTGACTGAGGCCCGCTCTTTCTGTATCGTATTCTGAAGTCCGTCGATCGCATCTCATTGGATTTTCGGTACGGAAGCGAAGCCATTTAATCCCCCAGACAGTGTGTGCATTCAAGTGTTTCAAATTGTTTCAGTTGACCTTCCCTTCCCACATCGACGCCTCACATCTCTGGCGTTAGTCGTTTCTGGCTGAAGATGGGATTAAAATGTTCCTCGCGTCTCTCCTACTGCACGCGGCGGACATACGCAACGACAAATGCATACAGGCTTTTGTTTCGGGAAGTTCTTGGAAAACTGTCAATAGAAGTTGAATCGGTTGTAGTGGAGCGGATATGACGTAGCGAGAAGTGATACGGATTAACAGAAAAGGCTCAGAATGAATGACAGTGGCCGTAACGCAAAAGACTTCGTTAGCTGCCAAGTGCCAACGACCAGCCTGTCACAGATATTTTTGTCTGCCCGTACGTGCGTGTACGGTGAGACGCCATTGCTGCGATATATATCTGAGTGATCCTGTCGGTGCGCCGCACCTATCCACTGCGTTAATGCCAATAAGAATGAAGCAGGAACGGTACTGTTCAGTTGAAGGTCCTGTGATTCGAATCATCAGACTTTCACGGCTGTGAGGTTGAGGAGTCCTTCCTTCCGGGATGTAACCGCGCATCAGTGGGTAATGATTGCCGGCGTATCGAAGGACGACGCTTGTACTTTTCAAGTGAGACATCCCCGTTGTGTTGAATATAAGCTAAAATATAATATAAAATATATATAATACAGTCATACACAACTTTATATTTTATTAGATTGTACTAGGTTATAATTCCAGCTACGTGTTTCGGCCCAATTGTAGGGCCATCTTCAGGCTGATCTGTTTTTGTATACAACAAACCACAATTATTTTAACCAATTCTTGTAATATGAGATCTCGTAAATTGAAAGCATTTTCAATTGTACATTCCACCTGTTCAAAGATCAGCTTGAAGATGGCCCTACAATTGGGCCGAAACATGTAGCTGGAATTATAACCTAGTATAATCTAATAAAATATAAAGTTGTGTACGACTTATATATATATATATATATATATAATATTACATTTTAGAAGGAAGACGCTGCCTTCGTCTGCAAGAGTCTGGGTTCTTCTCGGACCTCTACAGATCGTTGAAGGTGAAGGCACTATGTTCCTTTGGAAAGTCGGAAACCTATTACCCTGTGAGAGGTATCATATCCCGTGTCCCCGGCCTGTGGTTCGTTACAGCACACAAAGCACAATGTCTCTGAAGTGAACGTATACACGCGCTTAGCAGGTAGCGGTGAAATGCTGATCTGTCCATATGGAGTTGTTGCAGTATCCCTCGCATTTTAGAGCAGTCTGGAAGTGACCAAAATAATACAGTAAGTGTGTTGAGATGCAGTTAAGACGTTGTTATGTAGTTAGACGAGTGACAAATGACGTTCAGAGCTTCACAGCTAATTTGTTATTACCGTAGGCTTGTGAGCTAGGTCATTCCACTAGTCGCACGTCATACCTCTTCTTCGTTTAGATCCATTGTATAGACAACGCTAACCAACTTAACGCGTACTTGGTAGGTTAGCTCAAAGGGACCGTAGACGCCGTAAACTCATTCAACGGACGACCTGGCTTGTTTCTTTACTTTTCTTCAAAATTATTTCGTCTTACTAGTTAAGTAGTTTGGCTTATGCCGATGATGTTAACATACTGGGAGGAGGCATACATACTCACTCCATGGTGCAGAGTCCTTCTTGAGAAGCTAACTGGTTTGCAGCTAGTCAAGAAATTCCCCGCATTTCACGGAACCCGAAGGTTCATTACCGCACTCACAAGCGTCCGCCACCTG
>Ga0136643_10007869_pt1 | contig 15486 bp, 9 predicted proteins | sample TergutLab28metaG_FD_96883 | JGI IMG/M metagenome (GOLD analysis project Ga0136643, IMG submission 96883) | Labiotermes labralis P1 segment gut microbial communities from Petit-Saut dam, French Guiana - Lab288 P1 (version 3) (version 3) | ecosystem: Host-associated > Arthropoda: Insects >... | reverse complement strand
TGTGAGTGCGGTAATGAACCTTCGGGTTCCATAAAATGCGGGGAATTTCTTGACTAGCTGCAAACCAGTTAGCTTCTCAAGAAGGACTCTGCACCATGGAGTAAGTAAGTAAGTAAGTAAGTGCTGCGTGCGTTCACACTTATAAGTGTGTATGTATGTATGTGTGTTTGTGTGTATGTATGTATATATGTGTGTTTGTATGTATGTACGTACGCATGTATGCATGCATGTATGTATGAATGTGTGTGTGTGTACGTATGTATGCATTATGTACGTATGTGTGTGTGTATGTATGTAAGTAAGTATGAATGCATTATGTATGTACGTATATGTATGTATTATGTATGTGCATGTAGTATGTGTGTGCTTTGTTTGAAGGAAGCAAGAGGACTGAGGTTAATAATCGAGTGCGCCTGTCTCGTCTTTCATCCAAGAAGTAAGTCTGAAAACCCGGTTAATGAAAATTACAAGCAATACCTGGACGACAGTGGAACTTAAGAGGACAAACGAAAAGGAATATGAAAGTAGCAAAATATCCAATTGAATGTTACAATATCTCTACGGATTCGACTTCTCACTAAATGAAAGAAAAAATTAACACTAACACAAGGATTAAATAAGAGTAAGAATGGAGTACAGAACTAAATTAAATTCTTGCATGTTGGGAAAAGATATACTATGAACTTTATAAACAGCCACCAGAGCTTAGTTGTACTACATCGATTTCTTGAATGCCGTATTTGCAAATACGATAAAGTTTGGCTTCAAATCAAAAGCAGAATGCACAACTTCTCGAATTGGCAAGACGCCTGTAACTTGCTGCAAACTATAATGGAAAAACACGAAGAGAATCAGCAACGAAGTCTTAAAAAAAAAAAAACTTTTTCGAACATAATCATTCCGAGCCCCAGGCTGTAATGTTGGCTACAGGACAGCAAGGTACAGAAAAGGAAATTAAAAACCGATATACGTAAACAATAAACAATTAATTTCAATCCACATACGGCGTTTTTGGAACTGTTTAAAAACATCGCAAAGAAAAAGAGACTATGGAATGCCTCTTCAATATTCCACCCAAATGCACATGACATATTAAATACACATTTTATTAAATCTCGTCTACATGTTTCGGCGTGTTGTACACCATCTTCTGGGGGAACATCGTATTACTTGACCAAAAATCCGCTTTTTAGGAGATAATTACGATGTTCTCCTTGAAGATGGTGTGTAACACACCGAAGCATGTAGGAGAGATCTAATAATATATCTATTTAATACATCATGTGCATTTGGTAGGAATACTGAAGAGGTATTAGATGTACAAGAATGGACGGAGTGGAAAAACATTAAAAAAAACTGAGATTAGTTCATGATTTTTCTGAAAAGACACACATATACAAGTATTAAATGGTATAAATATGTGCAGGGTTTTAAACATTGACATATCACTTGCAGATATTTTCAAACACATTGCAAAAGAAACGAAAAACAAAACAGCAGAACACATGGTAAAAAAAAACAGGAGTGATACCTACGACGATACATGAACCCACCACTTAGTAGAGAAGTCCACGTTTCTAAACCTTTGTAAGAAGAAGGAGAGGACGAGGAGGAAGAAGAAGTAGAAGAAGAAGGAGGAAGAAGAAGAAATAAGAAGAGGAAGAAGAGGAAGAAGTGGAAGACGAGTAAAAAGAAGAAGAGGAAGAAGAAGAAGAAAAAGAGGTGGTAGAGAGGGTTAGAGCGGAATTAATTCCACAAAGTCTCCAGCTTCAGGCGCACGTAACGTTAGACAACCTAAGCTGATGTCACAAGCCGGGAGAGTGCGTTACGTCGTATGCGCGTAGAAAAGTATATTTCCGCAGTTAGAGCCGTGGAGGTGCCACTATTCGTCTTCTTAAGTAGCATCTGGAATCTTGTGAGTGAGGTAGAGGAACCATAAGTTTTGTGAGACTCGCGCTAAAGGTTGCCACGCAAGAAGAAGGGAACTTCGTGGTTGTAACCGTGATGTAACTAGACAGGACAGATATAGAAAACACTACAAAAACCCTTACTGAGTTGTTTAAATTCATACAGTCTTAATCAAGAAATTCTACATAGATTTTACTTGCGATAGCACACTTGTTATGGTGGGAAGAACAGCTGGTTTTGCAAGTTGTCTTCAGGAACACTTTCCTGAAATATTGTGTGGCATTGTTCTAATCACAGATCAGAACTCGCCACGAGCGACGCTGTGGAGGAAATCCACAGAATGGTGTCCAAATATTCTATTACAATCTGTATAACATGGGCCTTTTAAAAATCAACGAGAAGTTGACAAAACTCTCACAAACCCATCTATTAAACATCAGGGGAATACCGAACCGAGGCTATGATGGACCTCTTACACAAAGCAACTGCTGATGTTGTAATGCATAAATCTAGTGCGATATGCTGTTATTTCAGTAAAATGTCCAAGGAAGAAGCTTTAGAAAATACTAACAAGTCATAATTTTGTCCAGAACCTCAATAGCAAATTCTCTGGATTAGCAGACTGATTTATTGTTTCTTCACGCCTCAAGCAAATAATACAGCACGAAAGAAAATTCCCTGTGCACCTGCTGGAGTGTACAGTATTTATGATTACAGTAAGTATTTTTTACCTGTGGCATCCCGCTGCGATGCACAATTCATATTCCCATTAAAAAAGTAAAGTGCACCCTTGTAGAGGCCGTACGGCCCATGGAGGGAGTACAGGTATAGCTCTACTCTTTCTTGACCACGGTACTAGAAGGGGGTGAGGGGTCAGCGTCACGCCCCAGCCGCTTTTTACCCCCGGGAAAGACCCGGTACCCACTGTACAGGAGGATGGGTGGGCCCCAGGGACGGTCTGGACAGGTGCGGAAAATCTCGCCCCCAAATGGGATTCGATCCCCGGACCGCCCAGCCAGTCTCTATACCGACTACACTAACCGGCCCACCATATTCCCATTAATGAAAACTACTTATACCACTTTTTCCAGTTTACTGCTCTCCATCACTCGAAGACATATATAAAACATAAGAATCATCCTTCATTTAAATGAAGTACAGTACATGTTTCTAATGTATCCCAATACATACTATTTCATTTTTTACTTTTACAGCAACCAACATACCGTTACGTTGAGATCACAATCACAGTTTTTATCGTGATGTACACAAGTGTTCTTTGTACTGTACAAGAAATGTTATACTGCCTGGTAATGGCTTTTAGACAAAGCCGAAACATGTCGCACAATATCTACTACACTGCAAAAGTGTAGTTTTAATTGACTGCTCCTCTTTCCCTTTTTAATTTAAGCTATGTGCTTGACGTGATACCTATGGGAATGTCACAGAGAGCACTTATGGCATGTAAGGTGCTTTATGTAAGGGACTACGACACTTCCAGCGCAATGCAGCGCCCTTATTGCAAGGATACAGAGACTTTTCCGTCATCCACAGCTGTAATAACTACAACAGGAGTGACTGAATCTATGGTCATAAGTCGAGGCTAAGTTATCAGGCGGTCGTATAGACACTGGAGCTTAACGTTTCAAGGTGTCTTGGTGAAAGAAATGGGAAAAGGGCAGCCGGAAAACCGATGGAAGTTGTATCCAAGTCTTCCCAATATCTACACAAGTACAGGTAAAATGTAAAGATAAAGTTCACCCTCGTATAGCCTGCCACGAAGACAAAAAGGGAGTAGAGATATAGTTCTACTCTTTAACCTAGGCGCTAGATGGGGATGTGTGGTTAACGCCACGACCCGGCCGCTTTACCACCAGGAATGACCCGGTACCCATTGTATAGTAGGCTGGGTGGGCACATGGCCGGTTTGGACTCGTGCGGAAAATCTCACCCCCACCGAGAATCAATGCCCGGACCGTCCAGCCCCTAGCACAAGAGTATAGGCACACCCCGTTATAAACGAGTTCCAAAAATTCGATTTCCCTTATAATAGATCGCTTAGTCTAACGTAACTCAGAAAGGAAGGGGCGATGCGGGGTAGAGTCGAGCCGTTATGTCGAATCACATTTTCCCACAGGAACAGTATCCAAGTAACGGCAAACAGACATATCGAATACCTCTAATGACGTTTTGACATCAGCTTCGACGGTCACAAATGCAAAATGCAGTATTGTTGACTTTTCCGATTAATTAAATCCCCTTCTCTACCACCGCAATCACCTGCTCGTACAAAATCTTCAATGGCTTATGATTACCCCCCAGTGGTCGAACCTCCTCCCTCAACCATCTCATCCGTAAAGCTCAAGGACTCATTCACCCTATCACCCAACGCCGCAATCAGCAAAGCTTCTACCTACCATGCGGTCGGTGTGTGTTGGCTTCTTCTATGTTTAGTCGTGAATACAACTGTAAACAAAACATTGTTCTATAACGTAATATTGAGGGGCATTCGTGCAACAACTCTTGCCGTGGAAAAGCAATAAGTATTAAATATTCCGACTGTATGTTTGTGACCTTATTATCCAGCATGCAAAACGCATGTGCTGTAGGCTATTATATTATCATCTGTGGCCTGCCCTGCTCTACAGATTTTTCCACATTATCTCACAAACGGCACGATTTTCGGGGAAAAAATGTATTGGCCACAAACTGCGTGTTTTTATCTTTTTCACCATTTGTCTGAAACATTTCTCATTCTAAAAATGCAGCGAGATATCATAACTGTCCATAGGTCTTCGTGTAAAGTACCCGTTATTCTTGTCACGATTTAATAAAACTTGAATTATCTCGACAGATTTTCCAAAAATACTCAAATATCAAATTTAATTAAAACCCGACCTGTGGGAGCTGAGTTGTTCCATGCACAAGGACGAAAGGACAGACACATGACGAAGCTAACAGTCGCTTTTCGCCTTTTGCAAATGCACCTAAACAAAGAGACGGTATTTTTCCAAATGATGAGAGGGCTAGTCAAATAAGATGAAGCCTACAGGCCAATTCGTTTAGACTGATACGTTTTCACGCCACGAGAATTATTTGAGGAACGCACCTATCGCATAACCGGTCCCAGTGACCGCGCGGTCAAGTGCATAATTCTGCAGCCGCTCGCCTGCTGAGATTGTGGGTTCGATTCCCGCCGGGTGCATGGATGTCTGTCGTGAGTGTTATGTGTTGTCAGGTACAGGTCTCTGCGACGAGATGATCACTCAACCAGAGGAGTCCTACGGAATGTGGTGCGTCGTTGTGTGTGATCTAGAAACCTCGTGAATGAGGAGGCCCAGGCCAACTGGGGGCTGTTGCGCTAAAAACAAACAAACTATCGCATAAATCGTTGAGTACCCGCAGATCAATAATTACTAGGATAAAAGCCGTAAGAAATCGAAAATACACAATGTACTGCTTTGACAGACCTATGGGACAACATTCAAATATTTCGTTTTGGAAACTGTCCAGAAGAAATTGATATTCAGTAAGGTGATGAAAAAGGGAGAAAGCCGTAAAACGTCTTTAGACGAAATATGCGCAATTTATGGGTTTCGTAAGTAAAAAATGGGCACACAAAAAAACCTGATGGTTTAAAACCATTCACGAAAGCAGTCTCCACTATATATGTGTCTACCAATCAATGTTGACGCAATATCTGTGCATTGAATAACATTAAGACACCACGACTAAGCTCACTAATTATTCCAATTGTTGCTAGTGTGTTTTTCATAAATTTAATTGGACCACCGATAACCAGTTCGGTCCTAATAAATATGTGAAATCGTATTTGCCAAACGAACGACGTTGAACGGACAGCTTTTCCTGAATTAAAACCATTCATTGAATCGTTTGTGCACGAATTTGTTTTATTTTACCATACAGTTTGCACCATGAGACGTGAATAAGAACAAATACCTCAATTAAGAATATTTGGTGTCATGTGACTTGAACATTGATTTGCGATGCCTCTGTTATAAATGTAGTGTGGTTTCGGCTCCTACGTAATTATAATTTCGAAATGATTGTTTTTATGGTGATAGTGTGTAATATTTCCTTTTTTCATTTCAATATTAAAATAAAGTTTAATTATATACGCGTGAATTAATAAGAAAAGTGGCTATGTGTACGCATACGAAATTCACAAATAAAATATGTACAAGCACTATAATTTCTTTTTTTTGGGGGGGTGGGGGGGGAGGGTGTTCGGTTGTTAAAATTTTCCATTTCGAGCAGTGCGTTGCTTCTATCGTGTCAAAAATGTTCAAACTAAACTGACTTTGGTAGCAAATCATAACACTGACCTCTTGGTAAAGCAATCCCTACACATGGCAGGACAGGCTTTGAGGGCTCTAGGAGGTTGAGACTCCCAAAAGTTCTTGACATTCGTTTCGTGAAGGTGGCAAGGTTGTCAGCTCTACGCAACGACCGTCTTTACCCTTCGGAAGATACTCCTGGTTAGCCTTTCTGTTAGAGGCTGAGTCCTATAGGATTAAGCCAATGAAAAATCCCATTGCCCCCAAAAGGAATCAAGCCCACCATATTGTAGCTTGTAGCTCAGTGCCTCAACCTACTGCGCCACCGCGTACCCATTACATTGGCCTATTTCTTTATACAAAAAAAAAAATCATACTTTTCAGCAAACAAGAGCAAGGAACAGTCTTTACGCTAAAATTTAATTGACTTATGTCTTATCGGCCAGAAGACCATTAATGTAAATCTGTAAACAGCACGGTTCTGTTTTTAAACTATACTGGTTGCAGAAACGTGTTTCAATCAACTTCACCTGCTTCTCTTCTAGACTGGAATCAAGAAACACACGAACAAGATGAGTTTCAGTCGCTTCAGGCAAACTAACGAAGTCAAAAAGGAGAGAGCGCCTACAATTGTCCAACGACCAGTCCGTTGCCGCGTCGAACTGCCATTAGTCATAATTACCACTAATGACACTCCTTACAGAAATTAATTTTCTTCTAATTATTTCCGAAGAGAATCGAAAGTTATTTAATTACAGCGAAGTTGTAATGCGTTCATTTCACTGTGGAGCTGGCAAAACAAAACATGTGCAGCTGGCGGAACGACGTTTCAGTGTAACTTGCTGCTTCCATCATCACGGTAGATGAGTGCTATAGTGTACGGACGTTTCAAAGCAACTTGCTGCTTCCATCATCACGGCAGATGAGTGCTACATTGTACGGACGTTTCAAAGCAACTTGCTGCTTCCATCATCACGGCAGATGAGTGCTACAGTGTACGGACGTTTCAAAGCAACTTGCTGCTTCCATCATCACGGTAGATGAGTGCTACAGTGTACGGACGTTTCAAAGCAACTTGCTGCTTCCATCATCATGGCAGATGAGTGCTACAGTGTACGAACGTTTCAAAGCAACTTGCTGCTTCCATCATCACGGCAGATAAGTGCTACAGTGTACGGACGTTTCAAAGCAACTTGCTGCTTCCATCATCACTACAGATGACTGCAGATGTATACTGACGTTTCAGGAGAGCTTGCTGCCTCAGTCATCGGGGCAGATGAATGTAGAAGTGTAATGACGTTAAAAACGAACTCGGCGCCTCAACTATCGTAGCAGATGAGGTAGAAGATTAACTAAAGTAAAACCTACTGCCTCTGTAATCACAGTACAGTACAGATCATGGCCCTCTTAATTAAACGTCGGTACCCTTCTACCAGACTACACGGCATCACACCCAATAGGACAGCAATATTCATAGCGGCCAGTATGAGAATCTCAGACTTCCTGGGTTCATTTGTGCTGACTTTGTCGGAATTTTTCAATCGCGTTGTCTACGTATGTTCGTGTGTTATGTATCCATTATCTTCTTGTCAGTTTTGTCATTCAGAAATATGCAGGAGATCTATCGAAGCCGACTATGGCACCGTGAATTACCTGAGACTATGAAGAATTTCTTAAATGCACCTTCTGTACAGTTTATATCATTTTCCAAATAAAATTCATTCCTTCAAAATGTAAAGGGAAGAAAGAGAGGGTAGATAAAAGTCAACTATTTCAACAGTATAGAATGGCCGTCCATAACTGGCATAACCGTTATTACGTTTAATACAGAACGTATATGCAGGGTAAAACTGCAGGTAACACATGCTGGTACTCCTTCCAGGAAATGTTTAATCAATAACAAAAGACATAATGGGTGTATGAGACAGTTCGAACAACACAGTCATTTAGAGACTGCGGACTTCGATCAGGAGCCAAACCATGTTAAGATTGCTTATTAAACATAGTTTCGAAGAACCACAAGGCACTGAGCACTATCCGGCTTATCTGCTACACTGGCCTTGTGTTCGCTTGTAATATTTCCATTAGAGTCAGTTCTGCTATTACGCGTATTTCGTTAACGCGAATTCGCTATAACGCGATTAACAGATGAACGCTGTTTGTATAAAGTTTACTTCCACATAAGCATGCTGGCTATTACGCCATTTCAGCGACCAGTGTGTCCTATTTCTTCCATATGCCCTACCATTTTTACGCGATTTTCTATAACCCGGTCTCTTATTCTTTTTCTTCTTATCGCGCCCCGGCCTCCTCTACACACCTGTTTTTCTAGTGCTTCTTTTTTCTACTCTCTTATGCCTGGTACCTTCATGGAATCATCCGTTGCTGTCTGAATCCATCTTCTTTGAGACGCGACGTCCCTCAAGAAATCAACTATCGCGTTTTAGCATAAACTGCTGTATTTGTGTAAATTCATTCGGTAAAGATATGCCCCAAACTTTCGACAGTTATTGACAACCCCATACGTCATGAATAACGTGTAAGGTGTGAATTTCACGTGCAAAGCAAAGCAATCCCTGTTCAGGCATATTACAGACCCATAGGTTTCCAAGAGGCTGAGGCACCAAGATATCTAGACAACTGGCACATGAAGATGGTAAGGCTGTCAGCCCTACGCACCGGCCGCCTTTATTCCCCAGGAAATATTCCTGGTACTCATTTCTGTTACTGGCTGATTCGACCCCAGGGCCACAGTAAGGCCGGAAGGACTATGTCAATGAAAAATTCCAGTGACCCCATCGGGAATCGAACCCTCAGAACTTCATCTGCAACTGTTACAAAACCAAACGGCATCAGAGGCGTTACTTGAAGTCACACAATGCTCTTGTTATTTTCAACGGGCTCTTTCTGATTCACACGAAAGTTTACAGGACGAACGAAATACGAACGGCTAAATTCCACGGGATGAATCTACGTCCCAATACAATGGAAACAAATTTTACTCGAATAGAGGTCTTCTGTAGCAAGACTTCCGAGTTACGGACCCCAGAAGATCACGAAAGATTATCAGAGTGTCCACCTTGTGTTTCAACGCAGTAACCTTCGCAGTGTCAACGGATACATCAGCCTGCTCCGCGCAAAGCGTCACATTTGTGATACGGCCGAGTAGCTACACTTAGTACATGCTGAATGATGTTTGGCCGATTTTCTGGCAACGAAAATGAAGAACGTCGCATGCACCAAACCACTTCCCGCATCTTCGAATTCCAGACGGAAAAACTTTTTCCGCCAGTGACAGATGGCTCATAGAAAATGGTACATTTAATTGCGGCAAGAACGGTGTGGGCCATCACGAACATTGTTAATGACCCAACGAAAACTGAGAAACCGTGATGTAAACTCTGCAAATTCAGAGACGAGCACAAGGAGAATAGCCACACATGAGTGAGTGCCACAGGACACAGGGTAGCGAGTCCTCGACATACAGCTATCCCTACCATCTACAAAGACTGCAAGGATTTCAGCCAACTGATTACCTGCCAACAATTTCCGTGGTAGTGGCTTCTTATCAGGTGTGCTGGTAACCTTGTAATCCATTTTAGATCGGCCGCATCCCATACGATGTACTACATGTCATATCGGTCGCATTCCTGAAGCCCCAGTAGCTCACCCTCGACTTAAACGTTTTCTATTGTTGGGTTAACAAAACGAATTCCGCTTACTAGGGTGCTCTGGACATCCCCGACGACTCTGTTCATTGCGCGCTGGTTGGACATCGTCACCTCTAGTGGTGTGTAGAAGACTCGTTTCTCTGAAACAGTCGTTGCGTTTGTCCGCCCCAAATTTCATCTCTTCATTCATCTGGCTGTAGACAGTGTGCTGTCCTAGCGACAGACACTCGAAAGACGCGTGGATTTCGTGCAGTAATTATTCATCTCTCGTTTCTGTATGGGACTCAGTAAATTAAACGGCATAAATCCTGTGAAAGAGAATTTTTGGGAAGCAAACTGATTAAAATTTTACATATTCGGTTTGGAGACCCCAAGCAACTCTATGAAATTAGGTACTTCTTGTTTCGGAAACAAACCGTGCCGAATACAGGAAATTATAAAGAAAACAAAGTGCATCAAGAATTCACAACCGCCCATCCTACGCCTTCACGGGACTCTCGACACTCAAATGTCTACGTCGTCGGTTCGCCTACATTGGAGCATTCGTTCCTCAAGTAACTCTTGCACTTTACACCACCAAGAGTTTGAATTTTATTAGGTTAATGAATAAAACTCTCCTTTTTTAAGTTCATGACTAGTTTATGAGACAGCTGATGTGATATGTTCTGTACTTCTCAAACCAAGTCCAAGTACCATGACATATTGTACTGCTTTCCACGCTACAGCTCAACGGGTGACGCACAACGCACATCCTCAGATCGTTCCAAACTACAACGTCCAGGAATGTAAGGCTTAGGTTGTATGCGGACTAAAGTGTGTAAGCTTATAGCAGCTACAAGATTCCACTCATAAAGAGTCCACCCATAATATTAATGATTATTTAGTTATTTATGTTTTTTCAGCTCCACAGATTATATGATACTGAACAATGTGGAAGAATCAAGAACACTGAAACGACAAGGAGATGAAAGGAAATCGTCATGAACGACGGAGGAAATCCATGCTGTCCGGTCACACCCTGAATATACACGTAAGTACGAAATGTTGCCTCTTCAACGCATTTACTTTTGCCGGTTTTATAAATAGTATTTTTAAAATGTTATTGTCGCAACAATGGTAATGACGAATGAATGTGTTTATGACAATGGCAATGTTCCCTTCCTGTGTCTCTGATGTCCTTCCGGGACCAGAACTTTCATTATTAGGGTGAAAGATCAAGTGGGGGATGTATCATATATGGCACAGACGGGAAACGGATAAAATAATTTGATCAGATAACATGCACGATGGAGAGACCTTGCCATAGGTCGCAGAATAACATGAAATGGGATTCTGGGGAAGTGGGGGTCTGAGATTGTGGAGGGAATTCAGGTGGTCTAGGTTTATGTCCAGTGGGAGGTTCTTGCAGGTGACAGAAATAAACCGTCACAAACGGAAGTGACATTTCTTGACTAGCTAAAAATGACTGGCGCGTTCACACAGCAGTTGCAAAATGCGAATATTAGCTTCGTTATAACCTCCGATGGACGAGCGCGGCTCCGACCGGATGAATTTCGTGAAGTTTCAAACTTGTAAAGTTAAAAAAAAAAGTGTGCCCAGCCATATCAACTTTTTCTAAAATCAGACAAAAATAACAGACGCTTTAAATGAAGGCGTACGTAACATTTATGAGACTGGCCTGAATAATGGGTAGTGTTTACGGTGAGGTACAAATTAGGCCTACGAAACAGGCGACATCTAAAAATCTCGCCATTTATGGCAGCAGTATAAAAAAAAAAGCTAACTCGCCTTTTAAGAGAAACGTCCAAAGATACGACAGCTTGACGTTTATGACATAAACAAAAGCCAGAAAGGGCCGCAAGAAATAGCTCTTGATCTAAACAAATCATCCCAAGCGAAAACCACAGGCCGTATAACTGCGTTTTGATGCACTGAAATTTTCAAAAGAATAAAGTAAACTCGAAATAGTAGCTTCTTAAAAAAGGGCTCGTCAATGGAGCTTATTAATTATGGACAAATCTGTCATGATACCTCTGTATTAAATAACAATGGGTTGCTGAAAATAAGCCTTATACAACCAGCCACGCGATTTAAAAAAATCGAGATTCGTTTTCAACATTACGACTGGCACTTCACATACAATGAAACCTGCAAATTAATATATGCCATGAATACAATTACTGCAGCGATTGGCTGTATGTCCCTTTACCTTGTTTATGGGAAACACCGTGCCCTCGAATTATTCCTTATCCTCAGAAGTCATTACAAGATGACAACTGAAACAGGGGAAGATGGCAGAAAAGATGCAGAAAACCCATGAATGACTTGTTCTTAGTGGTGGCGGTGGTAGAGGAAGTTTGGTTGTAGTGTTGGTTGCTGGTGAGTGACGATAATTTGGTGGTGGTGGTGGTGGTGGTGGTGGTGGAGGTGGTGGTGGAGGTGGCGGCGGCGGCGATGCGTTGGTGATACGTCAGTCAATTAACGGTGTCGTTGTGTGTGGTGACCTACATAAGAGCCCAACGCAAACAAAAGTTAGAAGTGACTACAGTATTAATATTCAGTTATGCTTCCCCAGCAACATTTTAACACGAAAAAAGAAACTACATTGCCTTAACACCTGACACGGAAAAGGGAATTGGTCACAGGGACCGTAATTTTCGGTCACACGTCCGATTGTACCGGGTCAGTTACACTACCAAGGCTACTTAACTGTTCCTTTCATCTGAATAACAAATTACGTGACTGTAATCCAATTAAAAACTGCTTGACCTTCTCAATAAATGTATAGGCGTATGGCAAACACAGGCTGTACACACGAGTTGTGTAAACTACGTCAGTAATGTCATTTCTAGGCGTGATCGAAAAACTGCGAAGACCGAATATTAGCTTCGTCATGACAATTCGTCCGTCTGTCTGCGCGTCTCTCCGCATGAAACAACCCGGCCCACACTGGACGGATTTTCATGAAATTTGATAATTGAGTACTTTTCGAAAATCTGTCGAGAAAATTAAAGTTTCATTAAAATACCACAAGAATAACGGGTACTACGGGTACTTTATATGGAAACCTGTGGACTTCTGTGATAGTGTCATGTATATTTAATTAACATTTGGTTTTAAACTTGTAATAGAAATTTTATTTGTTACGGACAGGCAGAAAGCGACTGCCACGCACTTTCATTTATTCAGCAAATACCGATGCCGTTCATTGGACTTACAGGCATCGCACGGCTAAAAGTGGCGTGACAGTTCGCTAAACTTTCTAGAATAGCTGACGTTACGCCTCGCCTTTATATAAACCCATTAGCACGGTAAAGACCTCTCAATACGCATTCAATACGCAACGTCTACGTACATTGTTACTGCAGTTACGTATCCTGAGTTGGTGTAGAAGATTATAAGTGAAGGCAGTACACAGTTTGGTTGTGAAACTTGCAATGATCTTCAGTCTGCTAATTTTACCAGGTAAGCCGTGCTGATTGTTTTGGAAATTCCGACTTAATTGAGTTGCGTACATTTGGATCGAATTCGTATTTAATTATTCTAAATTCTAAATTCGTGTAATTTGGTTTATATTCAAGCAAACTAACTTTTAGCACTTACGAATCTATTTGAGAGCTTATTTCTTCATTCCAACTGTATATATTGTGAACGTAGTAACTTAGAATATATAGTAAGACGATTTTATTATATTGTCTTGGAGTTCTTTTTATCGGTTAAGTAATCTGATTGGTGGCAGCATAAAACTACCCAGCGAAACGCTATACGAATCTTAACCTGTAGTATTTGTCCATAAATGATTTGGTGGAAGTCCAGCCCCATTCCGACATACACTACAATAGCATCTCGCTCAGTTCGTCTTAGAATGAGACAGTCTGAAACAGTAGTTGTAGAGAAAATCAAAACACATATTTCATGACCAATAATTTTTTTCCGAAAATTGTGCCGTTTATGAGATAATGTGGAAAAATATGGTTCAGCTAGAAAGGCCACAGATGACAATACAATATGGCGCATGCGCTTTGCGTGCCGAATAACTAAGGCAAGAATGCAAACACAGACACATAATATTTAATACTTAGGCTATTGCTCTTCCACGACAACACTGGTTACAAGAACACGTCTCAATGTTACGTCAAGCGTAGGCGCCTGACTTGTTGCTTCCTATCTTGGGCACATAAAAATCTCCAACCAGTATTCAGTGTTTTATGAAAGAGCTTGCAAACGAGGAGTGTTAACTAAATCGAGCCAGACTTTCTGACAATTACAGGAGATCTGAGGTTTCTGTGGAGGGAAATAAATATTAAAATTACTGCCTTCTAAGATGTGACGCCGTGTAGTTTGGGAATAGCTACCAAACATGTCGGAACATCTTACTGCCTCCATTTTTAAAGTATGAGATGTCATCTTCCTGGAAGACTAACTCCATGGAGCACAGTCCTTTGTGAGAAGCGAACAGGCTCTCAGCTTGTCACGAAATTATCCGCATTTTATGGAACCCTAAGGTTCATTAACGCATTCGCAAGCGCCCCACAATTATCCCTACCCTGAGCTAGAGCAGTCCAGGCCACGCCACCCCATTCCACGTCTTGAAGATCAATTTAATATTATCCTTCCATCTATACGTGGGTCTTTCAATCACGTTTCCCCACCACGGCCCTGTAGGCACCTCTACTCTTCCCCCATAACGTGCTATATGCCCCGCCAATCCTATTCTTCTTTATTTGATCACCCGAATAATATTTGGTGAGGAGTACAGATCATTAAGCCTTCACCACTCCCCTGTTAGCACACCCCTAAATACTTTCCTCAACATCCTATTCTCGAACACATTCAGCCTACGTTTCACCCTCAAATTTACGGACCAAGTTTCGCACCCATACAAAACAACACGCAAAATTATAGTTCTGTGTATCGTGATCTTTACATTTTTGGATAGCAAACTGAAAGGCAGAGGCAGTAAATTCTTCCGAGCGTTGGTACCTATCTACCAGACCACAAGATGTCACAATAAAAAATACTATAACCTTAATCACTTGTGCTTTACAACGGACTAGGCGGCTCCACTAGTTCTCAACTACTGATTCCGTACCAAAACTTCGGGAGTTCGAATCCAACATGGACGTCGAGAACTTCCCTTTCAATATCACATCATCAACAACGGCTGTCATATCCAACGACCAGTAAACACGATTAAAGCGTTAAACGTATCACGCTCTACCAGTACATTGTACTGAATCTCTGACCGCTACGATATACAATTTGGCACGGCAGAACAAGTGGTGCTATATACAAGGTGTCCCAGGAGGAATATGCCAGACTTCGGGAGGGTGTTCCTTATGTTAAAGTATACCGATATAACCCAAAACACGTATGTCCAAAGTTGAACGGTTACGGAGTTAATGGCTAGAGAAGTTTGAAACTTTGACAGCTGTTACACACTTATTGATTACCAAATACATATTAAAACTGGCAAGAATATGTGGTTTCTGTAATGTTAATATCTGTACTTAACATCAAACTAACATGTGAGTGACATAAAGCCATTAAATTGAACTAAAAAAACACTCCCACTCATGTCATAGTTGTCCTTAGGGTTACAAGCACTA
>Ga0136643_10007866_pt1 | contig 15488 bp, 13 predicted proteins | sample TergutLab28metaG_FD_96883 | JGI IMG/M metagenome (GOLD analysis project Ga0136643, IMG submission 96883) | Labiotermes labralis P1 segment gut microbial communities from Petit-Saut dam, French Guiana - Lab288 P1 (version 3) (version 3) | ecosystem: Host-associated > Arthropoda: Insects >... | reverse complement strand
TCTTCATTGATTACACACATGTATTTGACTCAGTTTTTAGAGATAAAATAATAGAATGCTTAAATAAATAAGAAATAACAAGTAAATTAATTAAACTAAAAGCAAGGACATTACAAGATACAAAAGCTAGAGTCAAAGTAAACCAAAACTACACAGAAAAGTTTGAAATAACAAAAGGAGTGAAACAAGGCAACCCGTTATCAGCAACTCTATTTAGTATAGTTATTGATGATATTTTAAAGCAGCTAAAACTAAGAGGTAACATATCAACACATTTAAAACAATGCTCAGCATATGCCGATGATATATTAATCACCGCCCGAACTGAACAAACAATAATAGACACTTTAAAAAAAACTGAATTTGGTCTAATAGTAAATGAGAACAAAACGAAGTACATGAAGTGAACAAGGAAAGAAACCCAACTAAATAAACTAATTGTGGACAACAAGCATATTGATCAGGTTAGATCATTCAGCTACCTTGGTGCTATTGTGAATAACACTCTAGAAGAAGAAATTAGAGAAAGAATTGCTAAAGGGAATAAAGCATTCTACACAAACAAAACGCTTTTTAAAAGTAATTTGGTGTCCAGGAAATCCAAATTGAAGTTATACTGGTCAGTAATTAAACCAACTGTAGTTTATGGCTGTGAATCATGGGTCCTCAAAGAAAGTATTATACAAAAACTCTCCGTGTTTGAGAAGAAAATATTAAGGAAAATATTTGGGCCAACTAAGGAAGCCAACAGTATATGGAGAATTAAAACAAATAATAAGTTGGATGAATTAATTAAACACCAGAACATAATAAATTATGTTAAAGCTCAACAATTGAGTTGGTTTGGACACACAAGTAGAATGCCCAAAACTAGCATAGTGAAAAGAATACACAAATGGAAACCATTCACAGGAAGACCAGCTGGAAGGCCCAAGTCTAGATGGATGATGATGTCAGGAATGATTTGAAGAAGATGAAGCTTGTGAAATGGACAGAACAAGTACAGGACCGCTGTAAATGGAAGGCTATTGTCGAGAAGGCCAAGACTCTTTCACAGTTGTAGCACCATAGAAGAAGAAAATTAACCAACTTGATGCACAAATTATTATTTTACAATTAGTTTATTTTATGCCTCTACATGTTTCGAGCACAATGTGGTCATCAACAGGAGGTCAAAATTGTATTATACAGCCCCTTGTATCATCAACAAATTAGTACTGCATTGCTGGGAAAGATTAAAACTTTCTGTTAACAGTAACACTGTTCCATTATGCTGTATTAACAGTAACAATGTTCCATTATGCAGTATTACAATTAATTTCAAACACACTTATCATCTACCATGTACCAGATAATTAACAATATCAACTGTAACTGTCATCAACTGTACACAGGCAAATCCTACCATGACTGTACTTATTCATATAAACCTTCAGACACTGCATGAAATCAGCTACTGGCTAATACATTGTTTTCATCCTTGTACAAGCACAAAAACTACACGATCATCCAATGGTAAATTTCCATTTCATACACAACACTGGAATAATAAACACAGCCTTGTTAAGCACCTGCAAAAAGTGCAAAAAGGGACTATTTGCTTCATCGTGTCTCTCTGCTTGACCATTCTCATAGAACATCTCAGTTCCCACAGGACAGATTTTCAAGAAATTTGGTAAGTGAGTAATTTTTTAGAATCTGTTGAGGAAATTCACATAACTCTGACAAGAATAATTGTACGTTACACAGAAATGTATGCATTATTATGATAACATATCGCTGAATTATTCCTGGAAAGAGAAAGGTTTCAGACAAAGGATGTACAGAAAACCAAAAAAAAATATTCTACATCCAAAAACTACTTTCTGAAAATCATGCCGTTTACAAGATACAATGGAAAAATGTTCATAGAGACAGGCCAAAAATGACAATATAATACAACGCATGTACTTGGCATGCCAGATAACTAAGGCCACAGACACACACCCAGAATACATAATACTTGCTACTTTTCCATGGCAACAATGCTTATGCGAAAGCACCTCAATGTCATGTTACACATACATTGCCTGTCTTGTAAAGGTTTGTATGGGTACAGCTGGCAGTACTTATTTTCAGTACCATTACAAATACTGAGCATTAATTTTTTATATAACATAAAACATGCAAAGTACCATCAATATATTTTACAGAATAAAATCAAATGCTTATATTTTCTACAATGGAAAATGTTTTACCTCACTTTGCAATCAATAAGCAATTCCAATGAAGAAAAAATCAAACAAATCTAAGCATTTAATCAGTAATTGTTTGCATGACTATGAACTTCCCAGTCACATTATTACATAAGAATACCAACACAATCAGCATCTCACTAATCTTTGCTCTGAGCACAGGAAAATATGAATTAGCATACATAAGGGAATTCTGCCAAGTCTTTACATAATCATATCAGTGCTGCTATGTAATATGGCTGCTCAGTCAAGCCATAATTTTTAAAGATAAAGTTGTTACCCTATGAGAGAAATCAATATACTGTTGAACAAAGAGTATTTGTGTGCAGTACTTCTGCAAAGTACACATGAGTGATGGAAAAAACACTGCACAACAGCAGTGCTGCATAAATAAAGGGATACAAAGAAGTCTTGAATATCAGATCACAGATTGTTTGAGAGAAAAATAAAATACAAAAACTTGTTTACTGCTTGAACAATGCATGATTTTCACTAAGGAGGAAAAAAATAAAATGCAAAAACTTGCATAGTGCTTGAATCACGCATGAATTACACAACACAAGAATGTAAACAGCCAAAATAGCAGATGCTGATGTCATGCAAATCTGCATGCCATTTGTGAAATTTCAAAACTGTGTAAAATTGTACGGCATGTGTATTTCGAAGAAACAAATTCCAACCACTAAACACGATAAATTCCTGGTCCATTCTGACTTCACATGACATAACATGCCATGTACTGTTGCCACCCTGCTGGCCAAGACTGGTGAGACACTCTACATTTAGAGTTTTATCATTTCATAACTTTGCCCTTCGACCAGCTATCTTGTTAAGGATGCGGTGTGCTTCATCATAATATGGATTTAGGTCCTCACGCACCCTTTCCATCCAGGCAGCAATTTTTGGATACTCAGTCCTTGCATCATAACCTGCCATTCCTGATGGGAAGAAAACATAAATGTAACAGCCTCCACACAATAAGCTCATAGCAATAATAAGCTTATAAATACATGCAACTTTGTAACTGCTTTCAAAATGACGATAATCATCTTTACTTGACACAGTAAGGAACGCAGCAAATCAGATACAATATTGGGCAGCTTCAGAGTTAATTCAGTGTACCTAAATGTCTCACATCCAATCAGCTTTCAAAGCCTCCATTCAGTATTTTAACCAACAGATGTGATCAGCTTCAATAGTTTCTTTTACTACATCATCAGTGTCTAAAATCACTAATATAATGATTAATTATCCCAACCTTATCACCATACACGAGGACTAATGCACTAAAAATACTAAAATCATTAAGACACCAACCCATTAGTCACATGTGTTTGTGCCTGTCTGACCCAGAAGTGACTGTATAGCACCGCATGTACAAATGGTACACACACGATTCACTCAAATTTTGAATACCATGGCAGGTAATGTAAAAATTATATTCATGGCCTATTTCAAACTCATCTACTAAACATGTCAAAATATGACAGTCATCTTTACTTATATATGCTTACTCTTCCGTCATTCTCTCATTTGGTAAACCCACCATTATCACAAGACACTCCTTCTGTCACTGTATCATCTGTAGGCTTGTAACAATGTTGGTGGTCATGTTTGGGTGCTTCATGGTGAGTTTGCAATAGCTGTGATGACATGTCTACTGTTGTGGCTCTTTTCTTGTGACATTACCATTAGAAAATAGTTCCCTAGGATATGTATACTGATAAATAGTTACCAACATTTTGGAGGAGTCTGCTGTCTCTGGGGGATGGAAGGATGTCAGACATGTGGGATACTGGCATGGAAATAACAATACAGGGGATCATAAACTGTGAGAGAGGTCTTGGATGGGCTGTGGAAAGGGCTATAATGGTTATTGATGTGCTGTTGCATCTGCAGGTGGATAACTAACAATTGATGCGTTCCCACCTGTACAGGTACTGTGGATGTGTTGCCGAGTGGGAGCAATAGGTGTGACTCTTGGGGTAATAGTTAGTACAACAGTTGAGTTGAAACAAAAGAATTTATTAATTAGACTCCCCGGAGTACAGACGGGTCTGGTCGGTAGACAGTCCAGATTAAGAGTGCGCAGGGCAACCTCCATATACTAATGGTTCAATAATCACTTGAATGTACAAGTGAGTAGTCCTATTGTGGAGACGAGTGCAGGAGTACCGCTAATTTCTATGAGGCTCCTTCGCTGCTGCGAAGTAGTCGACCTGGCTGGTGTCAAAAGAGTCCCCCCATTTCACAGGCTCCTTGCCTAGTTATACTAAATATGCAACATATCTTACTGCAACCCTGCCATCGTCTCCTTACAGAGAGCACACAAAAAATACTCGGGTTACACAACCCTCTGTTCCCGATATTGTAAGACGACCAAACAAACGTGCAGGAATGCATGCAGATGGTCAAGTGGGGAGTGCAACTGGTGGCCAGTGAGCCGCCACAAGCACCTGGATGCTACAGTGCATCTTTACAAGAAGTCTTTCTCTATTCCATCAAAGAGTGAATGAGAAGTTTCCATGACCGGCTAAACACTTTGTTGGGATCAAGATCAGTTTTGATCACCCCTTTGGTATTAGGGTCCATGTATCTGGATCTAGTGGAGAGGATTTTGGTGTTCTCACTGTTAAAGTTACACTTTTCCATGGGTGACTTTTATATTTGTCCAAGGGGGATATGCCAGTAGTGCTCCTACGCCTTACTCTCAACAGATAATCGGTCTGCCCAGTGTAGACCTGCCCACACTTGCAGGGAATGCTATACGTTTCAATAGTATTTAGTCCTAGTTTATCACTCACATAACCATGAAATATGGGCCCATTCAAGATATTATGGTCTTCTTAAATTGAAGGAAAAATAATATGCAAGAAATGTACAAAATGTTGTACAGATGAACATGGAAATATGCTTAATTAATATACTGCTACCTCAAATGCTTAAATGTTGAAACATTTTATTCAGCCTACTTATTGATATATATACAAGTGCTGGAAAACCACATATGTGGGGAAAAGTAAATGACAGTATTACCTAAGACCTTCATGACACACACACACACACACACGCACACATACACAGAAACACTGCCATGTCTACACAACAATGAAAAACCTTAGACTCAATTAAGGACAGTCATCTCACTATTACTGCTTAGAACAAGCCATGGCAACATACCTACAATTACACCTTTGACATTTCACTATGATGCGCCAAGACATAATCATATGCATATAACATTAACACTGTAACAGCCTACAGAGGAAGCAGTGACTACATTAGTGCTTTCTGACAACAATGGGTTCATCAAAACAAAAGAATGTAAGAAGCAAAGAGTAAATGTCGATAATTAAATGCAACCCTTATAGTCAGGAGACAAGTGAGAAAGAGGCTACACAATTTTAAGTCTTTGTACCATACAGTGCACTCAGGATTTGAGAAATTGCAAATATGACACATACATGACCGTTCTTGGGATACACAGACAAGAACACACCAGACTAGTGAATGATTTGAGAATGTTCTGTATTATCCCTTGCACCCACAGATACAGTTAAGATAATAAGCCATTATGTTATATGACTGTAGACAAAGTTTATGATGATGCTAATATACTAAAAACACTGAAATGCATCTGTTGATTAGTAAACTGAGGTACTAAATTGCTGATTATGTGATATATTTATTACAGTTATGCTGCCACATGGTATGGTAGGAATAAAGTCAAGACAAAAGTATACTGGACATGAACTTCAGAAGGTGAAACAAGAAAACAAGTAACAATTTTGGGAGGGAGACCTATTGGAAGGAACACACTGGCAAGGTCAGTGTGAAGAAGGGTCGATGATCTTTATCATAATGCACATATACACAACAGGCAGGTACAGTGGTAGGAACTACGAACTTACTTGGTTGTTCTATCTCACAAACTCCCAGCAAATCAGCAATGGTAATTTTATTACCAGTCAAATATGGTGTATCTTTCAACCACACATTTTCAATGAGTTCCAATGTGCTTTTCAGTCTTTCTTCACATTTGGCAACTGTTGCTTCATTCGGTGGTTTACCTTTCAATTGAGGCATTAGATACTAAAAGCACAAGGACATACAAATTTTAGTAATGTAACTGCACATGCAAAAAAGCAAAAAAACTAAGACAACAACTTGTACTGTATATCAAAAGCAAACCAAAGGACACACAAATCTGGGTAACTTAACTGCAAATGTGAATACAGCAGCAAACACAGATAACAGTCTCTATCGTATATCAAGAGTGTCTGTCTTTTGACTAATTCATTTTATAAATCCTAAGAATTACACCTTGAAGGTTTCAGTATTATTAGCAGTACTAGTCAATGCAGTCACATGACCATACAAATTTTACACAAAGTTATAAGAAGAAAGAGTTTTGATTAAAGTGCAACACTTTTTGTGGTCACTGCAGTGTCACAGAACTTCCACAGCACATGCTGGTAGCACTGCACACCAGATCATGCTAATATTTTCCTACCAAGTTTCACACAAACATATAAGCTTAGCTCCTACATGTTTCGGCCACAACCAGCCATCCTCAGAGTGGCTCCTCTTCAATGATTACCAAAACCACTCAATTCTTTACAATTATATCAAATACATCAAAAATACATCTGTGTTGATTTATGTGGGCATAATTTTAGTTAACCTAAAACTTATTTCAAAGCCTGTTGCACATTTACTAATTTGTACTGCAAGGTGAAAAAATATGTTACACAATGTACAGTGGCACTCTTTTTGTGATACATACACTGCTAACATATTGCATATGAACTCATTTTGCTACACTGAATACATTCCAAATACGCACTAAGATACCTTCAATCCACATATGAGTGCCTGCAGGTTGACTCAAATATCCAGTGGTTTTTCATGTGCCTACAGTTGCTCACAACCTATTTTGCTTTGCTCAAGAAGATGCCACACCTAACTCACTGTATAATACTGACATCTCTAAATAAACAATTGGACTGGACACACAACTTGTCAACAGAGCAGCAAAGAAAGCCCTACAAATGTTAAGTAATTTATGATCAGTGGCCCCAGTGATACACACTGCTAAGTCTGGAATACCAAACTGTAGCATATGTAATTTTATGGTATAGTACAGCCGGTACAAATTACAATCACCAAATGCTGCTGATATTGAATTTATGGACTTGGTATCTACCAAATATTACACCAATGATTTAGGTATATGGTTCCAAGTGTTGTGTGACTGAAAGCCTGTTTCAAACCATGGATTCCATGAGTTTGATATGAGGTCTCTGTAGTTCTGTACTTCCAGGGTTCTGTGTCTACCACAGACCAAATATCTGATGTATATTTCAGCCTTTTATAGTTAACATAACTGCAGGGGTTTCACTACCACAAATTACACCAAACAATTACATTTCAGAAACGTGTACTATATACCTGAGGGCTTCATATTTATTATAGACTGACATGAGTGACTTTGATCTTAGTATTTATTTGTGTGATTTAAAGGCTGTCTCTACCATGCACTATATCACTAAGTTACATTTGAGATACCTGTAGTAATGTAACACAACTGGGTTAAATTTTCAGTATCCAAAGAGAGTGACTGAAGAGCTGCCTCTCCTGTGCATTGCCACAAAGTACATTTAAGTTATCTGTTGTTATGTAACTGAAATGTTCTGTGTCTACATTTAGATTTGAGATAACTGCAGTTACAAGTGAAATGCCCTGTCTGTACCTCTGTACCACAAATTACATCACTGAGTTAGATCTGAGGTATCTGATTGTATAACTGAAACTTTGAGCACAGCACAATTGCTTTCATTTTAATGGTGTTTAAGTTTTTAAATTCAATGTAAGATTAAAAGAAATGGATTTCAAGTTGAGAAAACAAAGTGATCAGTTAATCTGTGCTCAACATATCCTTACCTGTGGCATCTGAACCTATCACTACATACATATCCAGTACAATGTTATTTCAGACTGACCTTAGTCAGGAAATACAAAGAACAATTCAACCTTGTGTCCAAGTGCTGCCATTCCAAATATTCATCCACTTTAGCTTGCAGCTTACTGTCTTTAGGATACCAATGGTCTTGGACATTTTTCTCACGACACAAGTAGCGAAGTATTCCCACACTGCAAAGAATTTGCACAGTTCAATCCACATTTTAATGTGACATACATCACACATGCACAAGCCAGAATGCAGTGTTAAAGTACATAGTTGTTCCTATGCCGACCACCGCATCTTCAATATACAGATGCAAGCAGTGGTTACACCGCACACTACACATTCATTGTCATTGTTCTTACCAAACTGAAAAGTCAAAATCTTTAAAGTTTCATCATGTTTTATTTCATATACAGTATGAATATGGCCACTGATTTATGAGTGTGTAAACAATTTATGTATCTAATGTAGGTAATTAAGATGGGCTGGGCATGTGGCGCGTATGTGTGAGGAGAGGGGGGTGTATAGGATCTTGATGGGGAAGCCGAAGGGAAAGAGACCACTGGGGAGGCCTAGGCATAGATGGGTGGATAATATTAGGATGGATCTCCAGGAGGTGGGATGTGGGTCTATGGACTGGATTGGGCGGACCCAGGATAGAGATAGGTGGCAGATGCTTGTGAGTGTAGTAATGAACCTTCGGGTTCCGCGAAATGCGGGGAATTTCTTGACTAGCTGCAAACCAGTTAGCTTCTCAAGAAGGACTCTGCACCATGGAGTAAGTAAGTAAGGATGTAAGTAATGCAGGTAATTAAGAGGAGACTTTAGTCAGCCACATTCATGAAAACCCTTTTAAAACATAAAGTATTAAGTCTTACAATCATTGATTTTCCTAATGAGTCATTCCTGAGAAGCCTAACTACAATGGACATATTACTGTGCAGTGAAATGAACATACCTCTCCCTCAGAATAAAACCATCATCCTCAATAATTGGGACCTTTTTCAATGGATTCAGCTTTTCATACTCTTCAGACAAGTGTTCACCTGTCAGGCAATAAAGGAAGCAAACAACAAGCATGAAAACAATTTTTTTATTTGTGTAAATAACTTGGAATTAGCAAATATGCTGGTATCTCATATGCGACTTGCAAATGCCTGAAAAGTTACTATTTCTAGAATTACAAAATGTGCAACGGGATTTTCCCATTCAGAAATTTACAGAACTGATCCCAGTTCTATCTCACATGACCAACAGCTCTTTAGCTTAGGGCAGTGTGATGACTTTCATCACCCAGCAGCGCAGCACTAGCAGTAGTAGCTTGTAGAAAAGGCAATTTGCATCATCAACCACTCTTTTTACCATGAAATAGCCACAAATTCCCATTTACATAAATGATCTGGAATAATACTAGATGTGTCTCTGTCTAGTTTTCTGCAGACATGCATACAAACTTACATGACAAGCATGGTAAAGTTAGTAGTAGTATTGTTGAGATTCTAAGAATTTTTGCCAATACAATGAGGCTACCAGCCAGACTGAAGGTCATTTAATACTTTCCAACTGGAACCCATAAAATATGTACACTTCTGGGCTTGCTGAAAAACTATCTCGTGAAGACTGACCCTGCATCAATATGATATATGAAAAGTTGTCACAACCTATACTTAAAAGCATACCTTTTGCTAAATCCACGAATTTAAACTCGTGAGGTATTCCATTTGCTTTCAAGAACAAAAAAATTGCTCGAACAGGCTGGGATAATAGATTACCATACAGTTTCAGAGACATTTTGAGTCCTGGAAAGTATTAGTCATGAAAATCGTCACATATGTTGAAATTATCCAATTTTGGACTTAACGGTACGGTGCACTTAGATGCCCACCAAATAATTTTAACTTAATTTCCAGTTAAGCCAACAATATGTTCTATCCCATTAATTAATGTTAACCTGCTACTGAATTTGGATTATCGGCTTACTGGCCGGAATGCTGCAATTGTAATGTCAGTGCTGGTCACCGTAATGTAAGAAATTAAAATGTTCTTGAAATCACTATGCCTTGAAAAACATGTACTACGGTACACCACACGCAAAAGTCCACTTTATCTGATCTCAGCAAAAATAATAGTCATCCTCTAATCCCGCCGGAAGAACAGTATGCAGCACGGATAAAAGAAAAGCCACTGGCAAACAAATTCCTGTTATTTAAAGAATTCGAATGTGTTGATATGTTATTCTGTGTCAACTGGTATTGGATTATTGACGTTTCCGAGGAGCGCAATGATGAGAGCATAACCCTGAGCTCGATTGTATCATTCGAAACGTTAGTAACCACCTCGTATTTACCAGACACCAAAGACCTATGCCTACAATTGTCTGTGGTGCATAAATCAGTTTTAAAGTTGAGTTTGGGAGCGGACGGATACGACTCGAAGTTCGCAGTATTCTAGATTAACAGATATATTGTGGTAGATACAACTGCACTGCTTCACGCAGTTGTCACCATACGAAATAAGTACATTTGGGGGAGAAGGTACATGGTCGCAACCACGGAGGGCACCCTTACAACCACAAATTAATACAACAGGACGAGCTACGCTGGCCGAAAAATAGCAGACGTGTGTAATGTGATGTTACTCTACCGTCTCTCAACACAGTGGATTTTTTTTTATGCGTACGTGCTTCAAGATACAAATGCACTAAATTCAAGGACTTTAAATGATTTATAACCATGCACTGATAATTCAGTATGAGAAATAAAACCAAGAAGTGCTTATACAGATACGTAATTTTTTTGTATTACGAACAGCGTAGCCTCAGACGTGTATATCATAGAACCTCAAAACAATTTACAGATATATAATGTTTAGTTTTAAACGAAGGTTTATTTAAATTGATTATTTAAAAATTAACGTTTTGTATTTAATTGTTTTGACATTCTATATGATACATCTTTCAAAGAGCATCTCCATGAAGATGGACATAATAGGTGGCCGAAACATGTAGGAGGCTACGCTGTTTATGATACAATAAATTTACATATCCGTATGTGTGCCTATGGATTTTATTTCTCACAATAAATTCAAGGGGTTGGGTGTATCCTTATACCTAAGTCAAAGCACTGCCATTTGCGGTACAACAGACCTTACAGTTAGCATGGATCAAGTAGTTTCGTTTTTGGCACTTTCACAAAATTGCGAAAGGTGACTACAAGCTTCATCATGTCTGTCTGTCTGGCTGTCCGCATGGAATGACTCGGCTCCCCCTGTACAGATTTTCATACATTTCTTAAAAATATGTCCAGAAAAAATTCAAGTTTCATTAACAACTGACAATAATGGGAACTTTACATGAAGGCCATTTTGATTATATCTCTTTCACTTCTTCTTAGAATGAGAAATGTTCCGGACAAAAGCTGTAGAGAAAATCAAACTACACATTTTATGTTCAGCAACTTTTTTTGAAAATCTTGCTGTTTATGAGATAATGTGGAAAAATATTGTAGAGTGGGGCAGGCCACAGATGACAATGTGGCGCATGCACATTGCATGCAGGATATCTAAGGCTACATGCACATACTCAGAATAAGTAATATTTATTGCTGTGCCATTGCAACAGTGGTTGCAAGAACACACCTCATGTTATGTGTACATTGCGTGTCTTGTTATTGGATGGAACTGTGAGATGTATTATATTCATAAATTATTTGTATTTTATTGTCAAGACTATTTCTGTACTGTGCCTATTATCTAATGACAAGTTCTGTATCCACTTTGGTGAATCTCTGGAACACTGAATGAGTGAATTTATGAATATGAACGTGGGGTGAGATGGGAGGGACATGTTTCTCATTCAATATTTCAAGCACTTCATAGGCTTCATTTTCATGTTTTGCCCAGTTTGCAAACACTTGGCCAATTTCCACACCGTTAAATATTTACATTTCACGCAGCTGCTATCAATTATCAGATTCCTAACCTTAATGTTGCATACCAGATTTAAAATTACAAGTATCAGAACATTAAAGGGTCCATGCCTTTAAATCTAGTTCAGTGTAACTATGCAGTAGAATGTGTGCTGCCACAGGAAAAGCATGCTGCTGCATTTGGTGGCATGCCAGTGACTTGAGCCAGACGCATTATCCACAAATCTAATGCCAAATTCCTATTCCATAATTCCAATATATCCTTTAGTTTTCCATAATTTGCAGAAGCACTGCTGTCATTGTCAAGTATCAAATTTCAGTGACATCAACTTAGCTGTTTGTGAGTAATGGCACTTTACAGATTTAAAAATGTAGTGATTTTAATGTGTGCTCCATGGGGATTCAGATGCACTAAATAGTAGTCCAATAATCATCGGAACTGGGTTGGAGGGGATATTGGGAGGAGCCGTTAAGGCCTATTCCAAGGTACAATCCTGACACTTACTGAGTGTAATCAGGGAAATCAGAAGAAGTATCAGAATATCCACTACCCCCAACCAGAAACCATCCTCCTGTGCATGTCGTAAAATGGTGTCAAGTAAGTACTTATGAAACAGTTTTCACATGTTGAAGAAAGGTGTACAGTAGTGAAGTCGTGTTAATGTGTTTTCCATTCTGAAATATGAAATGTATAAAACACTCAGTTCACTCAACTCCCCCACCTCCACCAAAGTTGTCCCTCTTGCCTAGGAAAGTGTGTCAGTATCTTTCAAATTTCTCTTCAGCATCGTAAGGTTTTTTTTTTAATTCATAATGATTCATAATAAATAAATCTTGAAATCTCTGCTCCAATGAAACACTGTAACCACTGTGAACTGTTGGCTTTTGACAGCTGTTTGACACAACTGCTGAACTGACTAGTCAGGTTGTCCAACACACACCATCTCAATAGTAACTTCATTTAAAGCACAGGAACATAATCAGTTTACTACATCTTCAGACCCTCAACTTTGAATTTTTACCTTTATTATATTTCGCAAAGATATGAGATTTGCGGTTCTTGTGGCAACATGTTGTTGCAACTGAACGACGTATGAAGATTTAGAAATGTATGTAAGGTGGAGAGTCACAAACACACAATGAGCTCATATATTTATCATCATAAAGAGCAGTAGGATTGTATGTTACATTTAAAATTTTACTGCTCTATAAAATTTCAACATAAGGGTCATACTTAAACATACACACCACCTCTGTTATATTTCTGTCATTAGAATCATAATGCAAATACAATTTTTAAAGCTACTTAAGGCAGTACGTTACATCCAGTAGGAGGGTGTCTCCACATGATCACAGTAAAATAAATTCTTTATTACAGCACAACTGAAACAAAACTATGACCAAGTTAAATCAATATACCCAGTAAATTAATTCATGACATGTGCAGTTTTTATCATCATGTCTTACCACGAATTTGATGAACATCATTTAGGTCCTTACAGAGATTGCACACCACCACCACCACCACCACCAGAAATGACAACTGACAAAATAATAATAGTACACCAACCAATCAATCAAATATAAGAACAAGATCAATATCATATACTCGTGATACCTGAGTAGAAATGTTCGCAGCTTGTGATGCTACTCTGAAGGACAAATTGTTTAATTTACAGATAGATTACTTACAACCAGAGGCTTTTTTCTTGTGTGTGCAGAAGTAACATCTAATTGTGGTTCCTGGCCACCACGAAGCCAACCATATTTTTAAATAAAGATATGTCACAAATTAAAGAAATATGTAGTTTGCTAAAAATTATATTTATTTATGAATTGTGTGTGTGTAAATCCTAGAATGAAGCAAGACTGACGATGTACATAATAATATTTATGAATGCCACCAACGTTCTGGGTAAAGAACTTGCTTTACCTAAATTAATTACATGGTTATACCCAGGGTTAATAAAGCACACAGCATCTCAACCTTTTCAGTAACATGATACTCACAGAATGTCAACCTCTCATACCACTGCAAGTACATCAGCATAATGGAAGCAGTACGTTATTCTGCCTTCCCCACATTTTGTACTTCAGTTTCTCAGTTTCTGTGAAGAAAGAAGCAGAGTTTTTCTTAATGGAGGACTGAGTACCGCAGTGTATGGACTGTCATTTGTTGTAATGTGGCAGCTGATGTCATCCAGTCCAGTACTGCAGTCCCATGATGTGCGAGTACTGAGGAGTGGGGCCTGATGCTGGTTGTCATGCAGCAACTGATGTCATCCACTCCAGTACTGCACAGTCTCATGATGTGTGAGAACTGAGGAGTGTGGCCTGTAGTTAGTTGTCATGCAGCAACTGTTGCCATCCACTCCAGTACTGCAGTCTCATGATGTGAGAGTACTGAGGAGTGTAGCCTGATGCTGGTTGTCATGAAGTAGCTGATGCCATCCACTCTAATAGTGAATGGTCCCATGTTGTGAGAATGAGTACTGCAGAGCAGGTGGTGTCAAGTAGATGCGTGGTAGTGCAGTATGTGCAGGCTTGTAGATGTGAGCAGGTTGTGTGTTCAGCTGGGCACCACTTTTCAAATGCCCATGTTCATGCAAACATGTAATCTATTTTCTTGTACACTGTAATTAGTACCTCCATGACTTCATCCCTCAAATTCCATTATGGCCCACAACTATCACAGTACGAAGGCTGAGAAACAAGGATAAATTTAGTATTAGTGGGTTTCTGGACTCCATCATCTGATATTCTGAATGTACCACGACATTTTGGGAATTGGATTTTTCTCATGGTAAGAAGTTGGACCGGCATTTCAGTTGAGGCTGTTACATGATGTTCAGTGACTGTAATTAACTGCTTTTAATCAACTCATCCTCACATTTTCACCCAAGAATGGAAACATACCCAGTTTCAAAAATACTGTATTATGTTGGGAATACAGACAATGGACAACCTTCAAAAGCCCAGTAACATACATGTAACTGACCGCTGTCAAGATACTTTTCAGCACTGACAATGAATTCTTATAATCATTTGTCACTTTGATAAAAAAAAAAACCATAACATCCTTCAAATTCCATAGGTGCATATGTAACTTTAACATTTACTGTTGTGAACAATGCATCTGATTATAAGAACTGACTTCACTTGCTCTGCCTAACTTTGATGTTTGATGGTATCAGTGCCAAAAAACTCTCTTCTCATTTTTGGAATACTAGAAACTGGTACTGTGGTCTAGTGGTCAGAGTTTCTGGCTACAGATACAGAGGTCCCGGGTTCGATCCCCGGCGCTACCAGATTTTCTGAGTAGTAGTGGGTCTGGAACGGGGTCCACTCAGCCTCGTGAGG
>Ga0136643_10007865_pt1 | contig 15490 bp, 8 predicted proteins | sample TergutLab28metaG_FD_96883 | JGI IMG/M metagenome (GOLD analysis project Ga0136643, IMG submission 96883) | Labiotermes labralis P1 segment gut microbial communities from Petit-Saut dam, French Guiana - Lab288 P1 (version 3) (version 3) | ecosystem: Host-associated > Arthropoda: Insects >... | reverse complement strand
GGTTACGGAGATAATGGCCAGAGAAAAGTGGGGGCTTCTTGCGGTTCCAAATACTGCAACCTGCACAGCTGATGTGTCATGCGAGAGCGTTGATGACCTTGAGAGTGGAATGCAGTGTTAATCCTGCCTGCATGACGTTTAGTTGCTTGCACAGGAGTTGGAAGCGCCATGTAAAGTGCTTGGAACCCTAAGGACAACTATGGCGTTAATGCGAGTGTTTATGTAGTTCAATTTAATGGCTTTATGTCACTCACACGTTAATTACATGTTAAGTACAGATATTAACATTACAGAAACCACATATTCCTGCCAGTTTTATTATGTATTTGGTAATCAATAAGTGTGTACAACTGTCAAAGTTTCAAACTTCTCTGGCCATTATCTCCGTAACCGTTCAACTTTGGATATAGGTTTTTTGGGTTATATCAGTATACTTTAACATAAGGAACACCCTCCCGAAGTCTGGCACATTCCTCCTGGGACACCCTGTATATATATAAACTGGGTATAATATACAAAGAAGTTATGTCTGAAGGGAAAACTTGCAGTGAATTTTACACATGAGAGCTGGAAAATTTACTGAAGCAGATTTCCAGACAGAGAAAGGCAGATGGTTCCTTTTTCACAATAACATCCTTACTCATCCTGCATTATAGTGAAGTGTTTTCTGGCAAACTGTGGTATGATCTCACATAAAGCAACTTCTTCTGTTCCCTAAAGTGATGATGACCCTCAAAAGAATATGTCAAGATAGTGAGGAGGATATCCTGATGAACCTAACCTCTGAATTAAATGCAATATGCCTTCAAAGACTGTGTTGTGCAACTTTCAGAATGATGTAAAAAGTGTGTTGCAGTAAAGGAAGTAAAAGAATTCTCTTCTTACTTTATGTGTATCAGTTCTTAGACGGCATGGAATTTTACTGTCTGACCATGTATGAGTGTGGCCTATTTGTTAATAAATACCCCAGCAATAGCCTGGAGAAAATAAGGACAAGAACTAAAGACTTAAACATGGATAACCTGTATGAAGACCAAGATTCAAACCCATGACTTCCAAAATATGAAGCACAAGAGCCTACTACCTTTCCACAATGTCTGACATGAACACAGAGAGTGCAGCGAGAAACTAATGAGAGTAACATACAAAAAAAATACGCAGCATGGATATAGTTGCATGATAGGCTGCCAGAGATACCATAAAGTGTGATGTCTGTGACCATGACAGTCTCTGAAGCTCTGACTGAATGACACTGCATTGTTGTTTTGTATGAACATGTTCTGTGCATCATGTTTCATGGAGCCATCAGAATCCATATAGTGGTACAGCATATCAACATCAAATTGTGTGTAAGTTGAGGAATAATGACAATGAAACAAAAAAAGTTATGAACAGCTTGTAGAGATAACGCTCTGTATCCAGCACAAACATTTAGATGGTTTAAATGTTTTCCAGAGGGCAGCAAAAATGTGGAAGATGAGCCTTGCAACAGACAAATATAAATTACCTCCAACTGTGCACAACTTGCTCACATCAGACTGCTAAATGATACTCAGAATGACTGGCAGTGAATTTAATGTATATAAGGAATATGTAAGGTCCACAACTACCACAAACTTAAGAAAAAAAATTATATGAAGTTTGTACCCCACACAGTGCATGATGATGAAAAACTTGGATTGAACGCCTGCAAAGATTTTGTGGGAACAGATGATGATGAACCAGTTTTTCTGAATACCATTATTGTTGGATGTGAGTCCTTGCATTTCCAGTACGATCATGAGATCCAAAGATAAGAGTGTGGAATAGCAAGTCACACATATCACAAAGACCAAAAGAAGGTTCATTTCCACAAATTCTGCATAAAAGCCATGCTGATTATTCTTCAGTTCCAATGGATAATCCATAAGGAATTTATGCCAGAATAAAAACTGTCAACAGGGAGTATGACCTACAGGTAGTATAACATTTGTCAGTACACTAGGGACTTGTGTATGATTGTCAGCCTGCTCGCACAGCAGGAATTATAAGTACATCTACATCCACAACTGGGTTGCATTGCTCAATTCCCTTTTCCATATTCCACTGATATGGCCCCACCAGACTTTTTTTCACTTTCCCAAGGTGATTAAAATGTCAAGGGTTGCTGATATGACAAGACTGTTCACATTAAAAAGTATAAGACAGCAGAACCAAATACTACTGCTGACGAGTTTTCCAAGTGTTCACAAAGTATACATAAATGTTTAATAAATGTTTTAGGTCCCTCAGGGACTATTTTGAGGGAAAACACATTGCTCCATGCATCACTGTTTTTATGGACATTTTCCTATGAAGCTGTGTACACAGTTCATCACCTTCTTTATGGTTATGATACTACCTCAATATTACTTACCTCCTCATCAGCTGATCATTTCCAAGATAAGGGAAAGAACTTTCCTTTAGCTTGCCTTTGATTAGTTCTTCTAATGTGTCTTTTATTAGAGGGTTATGCTGGGTATACACATTTTCCACACCTGACAGTCCCTAACAAAAATTGAAGCAAATGTTACAGTCACATCTATGGCAAGAAAGAAAAAAGCATTAACACATTCAAGATCATGACATGATATGATATTTTGTTCAAGGGTAGGGATCCCAACTTTAAAGGCGGAAAACTGATTGGGTAGTGGGTGAGGGCAATAGCAGACAAAATGTTTAATCTCTCATACATTAAAAAAGCAGATTGATTTATTAATATTTACTACAATGAGATAATTCAGATTAACAAGAACCCTTTGCAGCCTCATTCAAAATTTATAATCAGTAATCTACACATCTTCCTCTCCCACTCCTATTCCTTCATGTGAGTGAAATGGTTGACACCTGTCCTGCTCCTATAGGTGCTTTATCCCACTGTGAAGTCAAAATGTTAAAATAAATTGTCTGAAGTGCTGCATTTTATTGACTTGGAAAAATCCAGGACATTGTGGGTCCCAAACTGAATTTTGTAGGATATCGGACATGTTACACGATAATAAACTTGCAGTTTTCATAAGCATGCTCACCTTAAAGAATGTTTTTGTAATCTTCACAACAGCATCCTGTGTTCCATACAAATCACTCTGTCTGGCATGTGTACCACCATATTCCACTACACTGTAGATCAGCTAAAAAGAAACAGAAAATGTAGATCATTCAACACTGTTATTTCACTTACAGGCTTGATTATCGTATGTTCTTTGCAGAAACTCATATTTTGTCCTCATTGTTTAAGGGATAAATAAGAGAAAAACTGTCTTTTCTGTACACAATTACAAAAGTTTTCAAGTATTTTGGTCTAATCAAGTCTGACCTGAAAAAGCAGCAAGACTGGAAATACATGTATAACTTAACATCACAATGCATTCAGATATCTGCATCCTGACTCTTGTCACACAGTCACAGACTTTGTTACTGTTCACAGCTGCATATTACAGAATGTCAGTTCTGTACTGGGGGATGTTGTGGCAATCACATCTTGGTATTAATTTGAATAGAAGAGTTCAACAAAATTGCATTACACAATTAACTATTTCCTTAGGTTATAAACAGAAGTTATTTTAAATCTTTGAGAATTAAAACATTATACTGTGGTAGTGGTTGTCAACAATAATACATACAGGTGATGGGTCATAAAAGAGTAACTGCTTCTTTGACATAAGGGCAAGAAAACAACTGTTTAGTTTTGGAACAAAACTAAAGAATGTAATTCTAATGGAGAATCATTTTAAGCAGCACAATGCAAATATAGTGGTGGGACATCACATGAACAATATGTGAGCCAGTGAGATAATTACACAAGTACTGGTTGATCTGAAAGAAAACTCCAGAAGAATACTAGTGTAGGTGGCAAGATGTTGAACTGAAATGTAAATATTTTAATTTAATAAAATACATATTACAAACTGGGAACTGTGGGAGTAACATAATATTCGTGATGCAATTTAATATGATGGAAGTATTTGTGTATTCAATAGCTTGTGATTACAAAAGTTGTACATATATTAATAATCCACCAACATATCAAATTTCATATCACTATACATACATAATAAATATTCAATAGTACAACAGCACATTTTATTTTCCTTAATATGCATCACATAACTTCATGAAGAAACAAGACAGGCAATGTACATATAGAGTAATGTTGAGGCACATTCCTGTAACCAGTGTTGCTGTGGAAAAGCAATAAGTAGTAAATAATCTGAGCATGTGTTTGTAGCCTTAGTTTTCCAGCATGCAAAGTGCGTGTGCCATATTAAACTGTCATTTGTGGCATGTCTGGCTGTACAATATTTTTCCACATTAACTCGTAAAATGGTATAATTAAAAAAAAGTTATTGAACATATACTGTGTGTTTTGATTTTCAATGCAACTTTTGTCTGAAACATTTCTCATTCTAAGAAGAATTCAGAGAGATATCATAAATGTCTTCAGGTACGAAACTTGAATTTTCTTGACAGATTTTCAAAAAATAATAAAATATCACATTTCATGAAAATCTGTCCAGTGTAAGCCAAGTTGTTCCATATGGACAGACAGAGATGACAGAGCTAAGAGCTGCGTTTCAAAATTTTGAAAACATACTAAAAAATCAGTCAATGCACAGGAATATGATACAACAGCACAATGATTTTCACAGGATTATTATGTCACCCCACATTCCATAATTATAATCAAGTATAAGGCTTAAACACTTATTTTATTGGTATTTTTACCATTTTTTTTACCTGTCATGCAACTTAAACTTATGTGGTGCCATATTACATTCAGATTAACTGAATTTCTTTTATTTATCTGATAAATGATGAGATATGAGAGATTAACATGGGTCTTCACTTACAGCATCTGTTACTGGTGGCCATTTGTAGCCAAAATTGTATGTGGTCAACAATTTTTAGTCAAAATTCCCACTATAAAATTTAATGAAAACCCAACCAATGGGAGTGTAGCTGTTTCATGCAGACAGACAGATATGACATAGTCACTTTTTGCAGCTGTTAGTAAAGGCAGTGTCCTACATTCCCCCCTCCCCCCCCAACCCAATAAAAAGAGCAGGACAGAAAGACAGAGAGAAAGAAATCTGCCCAACCTGATTACAGATACTTGTTAATTCACAATGCAATGGGTAGATATGAGGATAATATGAACTGTGTATTGACACAGAATGTATAAAAAGGTAAAGCAGTCCCGTTACAGACCTGGAGTGGCCCAGAGGGTTCCAGGAAGTTAAGGTTCCCAGATTTCGTGACAACGGCACAGGATGGTGGTAAGGTTGTCAGCCTTACGCACCAGCCGCTTTTTACCCCCAGGAAATGCTCCTGGTACTCATTTCTGTTAGAGGCTGAGTCGACCCCAGGGCCATAGTGCGATCAGAAAGATTGAACCAGCGACTTTCTGATTTGTAGCACAGCACCTTAACCACTGTGCCACTGCGGTCCCCTATCGATACAGAATGCATGTATTATTTGCACTCACTTTTGTCAAATGTTCTGTAACACCTCTCTGCTTCAGTGCATCCACCAAGCCAACAATGTCATTGTTTGTGTGTTTCTCATAACGCAAAGCATAGAGCATGACAAGTCTTGCTGCATCAGTGTCCCTTACTTTGCTGTTTCCTACCAGCTTCCGGATCCTCTGTAATCAAAATCATGTAATAATATCTACCAACCTAGGAAATAATTTGGAGCAACACATTTTTCATAAAATCATTTCAAGAGCCATGACAAACAGAAGAATCTGAAATAAGGCATGCCAGTAAAGGCACAGCACCCAACACAAATCATATTTCATGTAACAGCTGTTAGAGAGGTGCATGAGAAGTCCATTCTTACATCCATTTTAGCATCTGAAAAGAATTCATACCCCACCTAAAAATGCAATCAAAGTAAGTTTATAAATATGAATGAAATCATGTACACTGTCAACAGTCACAAATGTTACTTGTTTCTTGATATGTTTTCCTATAAACTATGTGTTGGAAATGAGCAACAAAAACAATCTGGATGAAATATGAAATTTAGTGCATGCTATTAGAAGCCACAACTTTGTAAAGCAAAATTCCAGGCCACAGCAGTATATTTATGGAACATGTCATAATGCAAAGCTTGCCAGCAGCCTCACATCTTCATCATCATCAAAATTTGAATTTGCCAGCCAATATAGACTTCATAAATATATGAGCTTTTCAGGTTACCAAAACTTGGACACGAAGTGAAGGTAAAATGAGCTTCGGGCACATGATGAAGGCATATGTGGGAGTGGAGGTAGCACTCTTCTCATTCTTAATCTTAGCACTAGATGAAATGACTGGTCAACTTTATGCCCATGCCTCCCCACACCACTCCCTCCCACAACTGCCATCGCAACCACCACCACCACCACAACCAGCAACAGCTCTCAGTACCCAATGAAGGAGAGAATGGATGGACTCCAGAGCTGATCTGGAAGCTTTGGAGAAAAGCAAATATTCTTGCTAGGAACTGAACTATAATTCCTGTTGTCCCTGTCACTACAAAGAGTATGATATCCTCAGAAACATACCATCAGTATAGCAATGCATGTCCAGTACTGATTACAAGGTATTTCTTGTGACAATCAAATGCTTGTCCTTGACATTATCATCAATTTTAGTCTATCAAACTGCAGCTGCAAAATTATTAAAGTTCAGGGATAAAAAGTCAACTCATCAAATGAAAATGTCATACCTGCAGTTGCTGTGAATGTTCATTCTGACAAGCAAGTTCCTGTTCCAACTCAGACACTTCTAAGAGGTGATGACGAGTCACAAGAGAGGACAATTCACCCACAACTGTAACATGCTTGGATACTGTTCCTGACATTTTCTGAAATTAACAAATAAATATTCATAAAAACCAACAGAGACTCTGATAGAATATACACCTGTGAAAACAAAGTACTTAACGAATTCCTTGTGTCCTAAAATTTAGTTTTTAAAGTATTAGTACATTTTTAAACAATGAAATATATTTATAGCAAACTCTCACAGACCTCTGTATTGTTGAAACTCAATTTCATTATGTATAACAAAACACATAAAGCAGACAGCCATGCATAAACATCAATCGCACATATCTCATTTGATTTTCACTTAAGTCTGGACTACAACATCACATCTCCTACACCAGAAACCTTGTGTTTCACAGTACAGCACTGTGCCCTATACATTTTCAATCACTCCCATTGCTAATTCTGTTTTCAAACTGTTGGTACTTAACATTTATCATCCCTAAATAGGGAGTTTAACTCAAGGGTAACTGTTTTTGTCCAAAAAAAGGGGTTTTTAAATCTCTTGGGAATATGAGGCTGGCAGTCAAGGATGTTTATGATACAATCAAAGTAAGAATAATTTCTGAAATAGTTTATTATACAGTTTCAAAACTGTTACCATCCCATCTGTGGTCCATAATGTTAGTGATCAGGGTATAAAAACAATTATGTCAGCTGCCCTGAAAGGATGCGAAAAACCCTATCTCTTACTTTGACAGCAGAATTTGTAACACAAGTGTTCAAAATAAAATGGCAAGGAATAAATTTGCATCTACAAAATATTATGTACAATGACAATCTGGATATTTAATAAAATGGGAGAGTGAAGTAAATAATGCTACACTGAGCTGGGCATGTGACTAAGAAGGCACACAGAATTTTTGGAAGAAAACATTTGGAAAATGACCAATAGGAAAAGTGAGAAGAAGTATGGTAAATAACATTAAGATAAACTTCAGAAAGATAGGATGCAAGGAATGAAAGTGGATGGATCAGGCTGAACATCATACCAAACAGGAAGAGTCCCTAAATCTTCAGGTTCCACTACCACAGTTACTTCACTGTATTACTATTTTCTTAGTCAATAAATATATACAAACCTTAAATTGGGGGTATGTTTCTACAAATGTTTTCATATCTGCTATACTTTCTACTTTTTGGTGACTCTTGGCTTTCTTTTGGAACTCCTCCATTAACTCTTTTATGGTTTGACCAATTTCACCAAAATTTGAATATAAATTCTGAAAAGAAAATACAAATGTTAGAACACACCTCTTTAGCACTTCATTTTACATCATTATATGCTTCAATATTCTAGAAATTTAATGTCATTACATTTTAGTTTGTAACATACTGTGCAGATACTAACATGCTATGGCATTTAAAGGCAATAATAAACAGTATTTACACACTGTCAACACAAATTTTTTAAATTATTATTAATAAATAACTTGCATATTACCTCTAGCAACATGTTTAACTCTCATCAGTCATATTCAGGCTAATTTGGTAAGTATAAAAATGTAAAAGATCTAAAACTGAAAACATAATTTTTAGGCACGTTTGCAAAATTGTGAAAAGCAATTATTAGCTTCGTTATATCTGTATGTCTGTCTGTCTGTTCTCACGGAACAACTTGGCTCCCACTAGACGGATTTTCATGAAATTTTATATTATAGAATTTTTCGAATATCTCACCAGCAACTTAAATTTTAATTAAACTACGACAAGGATAATGGGTACTTTACATGAAGATCTATGTACATGCATGACTGTATGTTGCTGAATTCTTCTTAAAATGATGAATGTTTCAGACAAGAGTCCTGCAGATAATCAAGACACACTTTGTGTTCTATAACTATTTTCCCCAGAATGCCATTCATAAGATAATGTGGAAAATTATAGTACATCTGGTGAGACCACAGATGGCACATGTGCATTTCACACTGGGTACCTAAGGCTATAAACACACACTCTCAGAACATGTAATACTTATTGCTTGTCTACTGCAACAACGGTTGCACAAACACTCCTCAGTGTTACATTATTTGTACATTTCCTGTCTTGTTTAATTTAACCATATTACCCAGAAGATGACTAGAGTTAAAATATGTTGCTAGAGGTAATGTGACAAGTTATTTAACAACAACAACAACAACAATAATAAGTTATGATGTATGAGTACTGTTTCTTATTACAGACAGCACAATGGAATGCCTAACATCAAAATTATTTGACACAATGTTTATAAACTTACATTTGCATAAAATTCATCTTGTTCAGCAGATAAAACAACCTCCTTCAGATCTTTTGAAATGCCTTGTATTTGAGAAAGATTAACACGATTATTGGTGATGGTGAGGAGTTCATGAACCATGGCCTGGTATGTCCACTGTACAAACATAATACAACCGGTGTTAAATTTTTCATTCATGGAAATACAAACTTGAAATTGTAAATGAATGGCCTCTTGTAACGTAAATGTTACGTGACCAAGGGTTACGACTCTGTAATCTATGAAGACAGAAACAATTACCTATTCTGACCGTATATGCAGTCTCTATACTGAAAAGGACTAAAGCCTATGATCTTATAACATGACCATATGACAGAATACATTTATCAACTGACCTGCATCATACAGTATGAAAAAAATTCATAACAGGTTAACCACAGCATATACATATTTAACAATATAACATAACTATAGATAAATCACACTCTGTGAGACAGATGCAAAACTAATATGTACCTGGTTGAGAAGAGGTGTGACAGTATCATCTCGACGATCCAAAATAAGAAGCAATGGTGAAACTTCAGGTTTCCGAAACTCAAACAGAGAAGTCTCTTTGGATAACACATCCTAAAATAATCACATACTTTGAAACTGTACAGTGACCATTAGCATGGAGTTCACTCAATGGACTGTCAGAAATAAACTCTGTCAAAAGTTACTGACCCTAAGAACATGACAAGTCCTAGCAGGACGGTGACACTAAGCAATACAGATATAATTGTATGTCACAAAATAAAAACTGACAAGGAAGTGATAAATTTGAATAGTGGATATTTCAGTAGTATCACCTTATAAGAAATCTTTTCCCAGGCACAGTTTGTGATCCACCCTTGTACATTAATATGATGGGAAAGCTGACCCTGTCCATACAACAAAGGCATAGGCATGTGGGGGAGTAAACATATGGCTCCACTCATTCTTAACCCTGGCACTAGATGGAGGCAAGTGATCAATTTCACACCCCAGCCACTTTACCTCAAGAGAAGAATGCCTAGAATCCAGTGAATTGGTGAATGAGTGTGTGTCAAAGCCTGCCGGATGTTATGGAGCAGGAAAAATGAAAAATCCCTTGCCCCTGCTTGAAATCAAACCCCGGATCATCCAGCTCACAGCTTAGTCACTATACCACCATTATTATGAACAATTTCACACAAATACAATGAACAGGAGGAGTCATAATGCACAGGCCTTTCTCTCCGTATACACCATACTGAACTCCATCCTCCAGTAATATTACTGCCCAGTAGCCATAAATAGATCTGACAGTGTTATAAGTCACATTTTGGTGCATTGTAGCACTTAACACGGCGTCCATTTTTAATTAACTTTTATCAGTAACAACTTCAATGCTTAAAACTAAACTAAATTTTTGAAATGGCCACCTTGTGACTACATGCATGCTGCCAGGCATTGCTCCATTCATTGGTCTTACTGAATGTGTTCCACTTCATTCTCATGTCAGCAGCAGGTTTGATTATGCATTTTACCAGCTATTGTATTATTTGTGGTATTACAATGCGGAAACTTCATGCAACTCCAAAGGAAGGAATCCAAGAGGTTTAAATCACTTGTCCAAGGTGGCCATAAAACTTAACTGCCTTGTCCTATCATCTTCCAAGATAATTTTTTTTTCAAGCACTCCATTAACTTCTCTGCCAAAATATGGAAGGACACCATCATGTGGTACGTACTCATCTTGTTGCAAGAGACATATCCTCTAAACAAAATGACAGACAGTTTTCTAGAAAACTCCTGTAATAAGCAGGTGTGCAACATTCCTTCACAATATTGACAATATGTAACTGAAGGTTCCCTTGTAGAATGTGGTTGTGATTTATGTGGTCTCATTTTGCATGATTCTGAAACAATACGCCATTATAACAAGCAAAAATAATAAATAAATCTTACTGCAGGGGACTGCTACATGTTCACGCAAAGTCAAAAACACAAAATTTCTATGGGGTAATTGGTCATAATTTGCATGAATCTCAGTGCACATGAGCACTTCAGGGATGGAACCCATAAATAAACCACAATTGCACCATACTCCTAGTATCTGCTTAAAACCTATGTTTAAAATTACATTATACTACTGTATGTGGATCTTCCTGGGCCCAAAATCAAGAACTCCATGTCTACTAATACCAATATGTGTAAACAGAGCCCAATCCATGAACAGATTATCAGGCAGTCATAACTGCAGTCACTCACAAAGTTCAACAATGCAGGCATGATCAACAAGTAAACAGTTTTGCATACATTGGAGGTAAAGCCATCTTCATGCAAAACCCCCCTACACCTGTGTCAGTGCAGTACCAAGCCTCAGGAAAATTCTGAATACAGGTTCAATGCACTGTATCCAAAACTTTGTCTTCTCCAAGCTGTGGCTATGTTCATTCAGGAGAAGGAATATGTCTCCCTCAAAAGTCTGTGTACATTCTGAAAAGCACTTTCGTGTGGAACTCTGTTATCTGAATATCACTGGTGGTATTCCATTATGGCAACCCAACCACTTTCATCACAGAAACCACAAATAAAATGTATGTCAGCATATTTCTCACTTGTAAATACTACAGGCAGTTCTAATAACAATTCTGTGCCAAAAAGCACAACCCTGACAGCTAAGACCTACAAGCAGACTCAGAACTGAATGGTTAGTGATGTCACATTGTTACACTAGCACTCAAACAGGGAGACACCTTGCATAATTTGGTAATGGTTTCAAATTAACCTACAGTTAATAAGACTTTCTTGCTCAAAATAAATGCTTACATACAACCCTGCAATTTAGCTAACTTGTTACAGAATACTCTGCATACAATTCGCTCTACCTTGTAAGGCTGTTATAAAATAGCTCACTGAAAAGTAAAATCTTCACTGAGGAAACAAGGACAAATACTTTAATATGGACGTTCAATATCCTAAATCATATATTATTGTTTATATGCTTCTTGTACTCAAGGACAGCAAAATTCAGAGTAAGAATTTCAGAATGTAAAGTAGGAGAGTGGAAGTTTGATGGAAACAGATTTAACCACATCAAGTTACACAATGAGAAGGATAACGAAAAGTATTACATTAAAATATCAAATGTGGTTTTTAAAAAATCAACTACAACAAGAACTGTGAATTATTAAGAAGAATAAGAAAACTTACGTGAAGGTGAACATATGTATTGCAATTTACAGTAGAATAAATCAACGGCTGATCGAAGAAAAAGAGACCAATGACAGGAAACTGAATAATGCAAAGAATGAAATGAGTTTGGAGTAATAAGATAAATAATATTGGATATCTGTACAGAAAGTTAAATTAATTTAACAGCAGCCACCAAACTACAATAACTTGGCAAAGATGGGAAAAATAACAAAGTTGCAAATTTATACAATACTTTGAATAGGTGGAAAAGTTACATTCATGTGTTACTGAATGCACAAGAATCTAATAGAAATGGGGAGACACAACCATAAAATGCTAATCCTTTAATACAGGATCTTAGTTTTGACAAATTTGAAATTTATGGTGAAAAGTCAAAAAGGGCTCAAACACTAAATACTCATCACATTCATAAATGCAACATTTAACTGTATGCAGTGTTGTTAATGATTTTAAGGGCAACAAGAAATTAACAAAACCTGTGAAGGCCAGTAGGTTGGACAGTTACAGGCTTATTAAAAGAACTTGAAGCAAATTTAGACCACTATTTAAGGTCAAAGTTAAGGATGTGAGGGATAACTGAAACTTACATTAATCTTTTCTGCTAATCTCTTCGCCATATCTGAGTTACATTGGTACCGTATATATGGGCATTTCTTCAGCGATAAGAGAACTGCAGTAATTCCTTCAACAGTTCTCAGAAGATGTGCGTGATTCCAGACCAAACCTTTAAAGAAAATTACAGATTGTTAATAATGGTTGATGCATGTTATGTGAGATCTAGAGTAAACATGACTAACAAATAACACGCAACTGGCAGCATGGCTCTACAAGTTAAGACAGAAAATACCATTGCAAATATCTAGTTTGCAGGAAATTGCACCAGTGATTATACATTTAATAAACTAACATGAAGCCACACAGTTTGAGTTACTGAGAGCATCATTATATAAATTATAAAACAAATAAAGAACACAAGCCAGCACACTTCTAGTGAAAACAGAAGGCTCAACACTGCTAACACCAAAGCACAATATTTGACACATTCCTGAATCAATAACAGATTCAAATAATTATTTTTGGTAACAGAAAGCAAAAGAACCACAAACAAAAAATTGTACAAACTTCTACTTTCAGATATTGGAGGCTGAATATGAAATGAACCTGAAAAATATGGAGGAATACCATGGGTCTGGTAATAAATCACCACATACAGTTTTGGCAAACAAACATGAGACCTTAAAGTGCCTCATATTGTGGGACACCACATTAAGTTTCCAAAACATTCACATATACTATACAACTGTCTATAAAAGATAAAGAATATAGCACTCAGATCATCTGCCCAAGCAATCCATTTACAATAACAAAGCCATGAAGTCACTATTATGTGAAATTTCTATCAAGCAGAAGTACCTGATAACTTTTACTAACCTTGGGCACATGCTGTAATATTGAGCGAGAAAAGATGAGGGCTCAATGCCAGATAGTCACCATAGAACTCCTGAACTTCCCGAACCACTTCTTGCTCATCAGATTCAGCCAGAGTTTTTATGTCTGCCTTTGCTATAATGTTACTGAAATCTAAGCCACAATAAACAGAAATAATGTCAGCAACTGAAAACTAAAATAATACCAGAGATTATTGTTCACATCAATTCATAATACAAACTGCCAATAATCTTGAAGGCAATAATTTTCCTGAAGAATATAATTTTAGGACAGCTGCAATGAACTAAAAAGAGCAGAAACACAAACAGTGTGCTCCATATCCTCACAAATTTCCACACTTCTGAGGTCATGACAGTAACACTATCCTTCCGATACAAACTAAAAAGCTACGGGCAGAGACCTGCCCTCCCTTGACCTGTTTAACCAAACCTGCATGAGCTACAATATGGATGTCTTCAAACACTTACACTAATGGGTTTCCTTTTGTGGTTGGTGGCCCTGATGTGGTCATAACACAGACTTCTGCTACAAACGGCAGTATGTTCTTCTTGCTTTGGGGAAGGGAGGGACTTTGGTTGGCTGGGTGTTTGGGGTTTAAACCCTGAATGGTTCAGACATGTAGGCATAAAGCCTCTGCAACCTGGAGGAGCAGGGAGGTGAGGGAGTTACTTCAGTCGAAGGTCTCCATGACTGGGGGAGGGGGACATGGGTCACACTGTGTCTTTTAATTACACCTTGGCATGCACATTACAGCTAAAAAAAATCACAAACAACCTCAGCTGGGATAACTGGAGAGTGCTAGGCACAGTTTATTCTCACTCAATACAAGTCAAGGTCAGTCTAAACACAAATTTTATTATATACTAAACTGTTAAGCAGCTCACGTTTCAAACCTATACCTGGATCATCATGAAGCTTGGGGGGGGGGACTAAAAGGTAAAAAGTGCATACCCAGATCCTAAAAGCACAACACAATGGCACTCATCAAAGGAAAAAAAGCCAGTCAAGCTTCTAATATCAATAAGTATAAAACCCTGAAGAGGAAGGTTTTCAAATGAAAAAGACAGTAAAAGCACAATAGGATGGCTATCACCAAAGTAACAGTTTATTCTGCCAACATGATTGCCTTATTATGCATAGTCTGTGGACTGCTGACTTGGCTAATTTCGTCTAAGGCCTTGGGGGCAATTCTGGTCTTTGCAACTTTGCTTTGCAACTTCTTGAACCAGGCATGTCCCCACACAAGCTAACCCTCTGTTAGCCCTCTGATATGGTCAGTGAAAAAGGGCACTACAAATCCTTGTGAATTTTCTTGATAATAATGTGTCCAGGTGCAACAGTCACTATTTGAAGCCACTGGGCCAAAGTAATAACTTTGATGGTGCTAGGATGTTATACTTCTGTAAGTTCTTTGCCTTTACAAATCTTTCAAAACCTTAATTATATATATATATATATATATATATATGCAGTATACAGGGTGTCCCAGGAGGAATGTGCCAGACTTCGGGAGGGTGTTCCTTATGTTAAAGTATACTGATATAACCCAAAACACCTATATCCTAAGTTGAACGGTTACGGAGATAATGGCCAGAGAAAAGTGGGGACTTCTTGCGGTTCCAAATACTGTAACCTGCACAGCTGATACATCACGTGACAATGCTAATGGCCTTGAGAGGGGAATGCAGTGTTCACTGTGCCTGCGTGACGCTTTGCGCAGTCAGCCATGTTACGTCACCGCGGGGCTTTCTCATGTATAGTGCTTGTAACCC
>Ga0136643_10007861_pt1 | contig 15493 bp, 15 predicted proteins | sample TergutLab28metaG_FD_96883 | JGI IMG/M metagenome (GOLD analysis project Ga0136643, IMG submission 96883) | Labiotermes labralis P1 segment gut microbial communities from Petit-Saut dam, French Guiana - Lab288 P1 (version 3) (version 3) | ecosystem: Host-associated > Arthropoda: Insects >... | reverse complement strand
TGAATAAGGGCCTATAGCAGCCGGAGCATGTTCGGATGTTACGATTTTTTTCATTTGAAAAATCACCTCCTGATTATACCTAAATTATAGATGCAAATACAGACTTATGCAAGGTGCATTACAGGAAATAACGTGAATTTATACAAAACAAAAAAGCTACCAGCAATAGCTGATAGCTTTTTAATGTTAGCGACCCAGAAGGGGCTCGAACCCTCGACCTCCGGCGTGACAGGCCGGCACTCTAACCAACTGAGCTACTGGGCCAACGAAAGATATTCTACACGTAAATTATATATGTGTCAAGTATTTTAAAAAATTTTACGCGAAATTTGACAACCAAAGATGCTTGCAATTACTCTTTTGTTGTGATATGATAGCAAATGTCGTCGCGGAGTGGAGCAGTCTGGTAGCTCGTCGGGCTCATAACCCGAAGGTCGTAGGTTCAAATCCTGCCTCCGCAATCCCCCCATTTGCCCAGTAGCCAATTGGTTACTGGGTTTTTTTGTACTCAGACATATTTCGCTTTAGTTCATCAAAAAAGCTAAAATCATTGCCGCTAACTACCAGCAAATCATTCTTTTTTAACAACATTCCCCCTCTAGGGATTAAAACCGCACCATTGCGTTTGATCATAATTATCAAAAGATTTTCTGGCATATTGGTTTCCAATACTCGCTTGCCCACAAGTTCATCTTTATCTGTTATGGTGTACTCAAGCAATTTGGAATGTGTAGCCTCATAATAGTCAGTAAAAGTTTTCATTACAGAATTTTCTTCATTTTCATCAACTACATCAAGCTTTTTTGCCATATAAGGTGTGAGTGTCCCTTGAATCAGAATAGAGAATAGTGCAACATAAAAGACTAAATGAAAAATGTCATAGGGAAAGGTATCTCCAAGTGCCTTTACAGCTAAAATTGCAAATACAATAGAAGCCGCACCACGAAGCCCTACCCATGAAACAAATATCTGTTGTTTTATAGGGATTTTAAACCAACTTAAAATAGCAAAAGTGGATAGTGGTCTTGCTACAAAGATAAGCAAAACAGCCAGCAATGTACCTGGAATAATTATTTTAGGCAGATATGATGGAAAAGACAAAAGCCCAAGGGTAAGAAATAGCATAATTTGCATAAGCCATGATATTGCATCAAAAAAATGCACCAGACTTACTTTGTGAATAATTTTACTATTGCCCACAACAAGCCCAAGAATATAGACACAAAAAAGCCCATTGCCACCAAGCAATGAGCAGATAGCGAAGCTTAATACAACAATCGCTAAAAGTAATATAGGGTAAAGTCCTGGTACCTGTAAATACATATGCTTTAGCAAAGCAATCGTTAAAAAAGATGCTACAGCGCTAACAACTAAAGCCACCCCAATTTGTGCCACAAAAGAGAGCAAAATATTTGAAATTTGTCCACTTGCCCCTTGTGCAGAAATTGCAGAAACAACCAAAATAGTCATCATATATGCAAATGGATCGTTGCTTCCGCTTTCAATTTCTAGAAGGGGAGCAAGTCCATTTTTTAGGCTTAGCTTTCTAGATCGTAAAATCGAAAAAACGGAAGCGGCATCTGTAGATGCCACAACAGACCCAAATAATAGCCCATACAGGAACGAAACTCTCAAAATAGCAACACATAACAACCCAATAATAAAGGCTGTCGTTATTGTGCCAACAGAGGACATTAAGCCAGCCTTAATGGCAATAGGCTTTGCAGTATCCCACTTGGTACCAAACCCGCCGTAAAATATGATGATTACAATGGCTATATACGAAATATACTCTGCAAGATCAAAATTATCAAACTGTACACCGCCAATACCATCTGACCCCATTAACATTCCCAATATAAGAAATATGAGCAATGAGGGTACACCAAATCGGTATAAAATTTTACTTGAAAATATACAGAGTAGTATTAATATGGATGCTATAAGTAGAGCTACATGCAAAATTTTTCCTCATCTCCAATGTAAGTAACCCTGTGTTATATAACGGTACTTGTCTCTCTCTAATTATTGCCAAAAGTATATTTCATAAACTAAGAATCACCTTCTCGTTTTAACCAAAAAAATTCATGGCATGGTTAACAATTGGATTTGCAAATAACATAATAAAAGCAAAAGCAACACCATAAACACCAGATGTTTCGGCAAGCCCACAACCGATAAACATAGTTGTCGTAACGCTGCCTTTTGCCTCTGGTTGCCGAACAATACCATCAATAGCGTGGCTAATTGCATTACCTTGTCCAATTGGAACTAAGATACCATTAAGTAGTGCGATCGCCGCGGCAATTTGCGAAAATGCCAATACGAAAGCGACAGGATCGTGCATTGTCATTGAAATTCCTCCTAGAATTTTAATTTATTTTAATCTTCCGCAGCCAAGCCAACAAAAGCGATGCTTAGTACGGTGAAGATAAAGGCTTGAAGTAAACCGGATATGATATCGAAATATGCGTGTAAAAAAACTGGAACACCAAGGCGAAATAGTAGCGGCGCCATTCCATAAAGAAGTGATATAATAATTACACCGGCAAGTACATTGCCAAAAAGACGAAAGCTGAGCGCAACTGGTTTTGCCAATTCTCCCATAATATTTAGCGGGAAAAATAGAAATATTGGCTTGAAGAAGCTTTTAAAGTAGTTTTTAGGACGGTATCTAAGTCCTGCAAACTGCATAAGTAAAAAAGATGTGACTGCTAACGGAAATGTCATACCCCAATCGGCAGTAGGCGGGCGAAGCCCTGCAACGCCTATCATGTTTGAAATGAGAAGAAATACAAATAATGTAAAAAACCACGGTGCTAAGTACGAAACTTTCAAGCTGGAATTATCTTTAAAAAACTTCTCAAAAGTTTCTACAGCAAACTCTACAAAGTTTTGCAGACCAGAGGGTCTGGTCATTACTTCCCACTTTCTTAGCTTTATGCGTATCAGTAATGCAAATGCAATGAGAATAGCTATGATAATCCAAGTTACAACCAAGGTTTCAGTAATATAGATGGCAACATTATCCGTGATTTCTATGGAGCGGAAAACGCGGATGGAAAAGTCCATAGATTAATCATCTCCTTCCTCCACACTTACGGCATCTGGCAATTTTTCGTCTTTAGGTGCATAAATTTGCATAAGATGCATGGCTAATTTAAATGTAAAAAGTCCTATGATAGTGCCGGCAACATTTACAATATGATCAGGTGCGGTTACCGCAATAAAAAGCACTGCTATTGTTAGCCCAAGCTGAGAAAAATGATGTATATAGAAACGCTGTTTTCCAGCCTGTGCTGAGCTCATATTTGCGACTTTCTTGACAGTTCTTTTAAGTAGCATTACTTTTACAACATTCAACACGACTGAAAAAACAACACCAATTGCAAATGGTAATGTTTCATATAATTCAAATGCCGCAACCAAATAGAAAAATAGAGCCCCACATAATATAAGAAGCACAGAAAGAAAAATGATTGCCAAAATAGCTTTTTTTGCAATTACATCAATTGGAATATCCATAAGCGACACCCTAAACTTTTTTTGCAAGATCAATCATTGCTTTTATAGACGCCCCACAGCCTAAAACTGTAAAAATAATAAGAAAAATAGGAGCAGTGTTCAGCCATTGATCTAATCGGTAGCCAATAAATAAATTAATCACCATGCATGCCAACACAGTAAAACCCAGTTGAGTCATTACTCCAATTGCTTTAGACATGGCTTTGCGATCATCTTTCTCCATGAACATTCTCCCCCCTATATGAAATGTGACGTATATACAAACACACGCTATAATATTTTACTAAAAACACTGTGAGAATGTTGTGATGAATCAACTCCTTTTGTGAGATTGTTGTGAGAATAAAAAAGTCGTCTTGGGGTATTTTCCAAAACGACTTTTTTTATGCTTCTACTAATCTGTAGCCAATGCCTACCTCTGTCATAATATATCGAGGGTTGCCAGGGTTTTTTTCGATTTTCCTACGTAAGCCGGCCATGAGTGCTCTTAACGCTTGGGTATCACTTCCATACCCTGCACCCCATACTTCTTTAATAATGTACGCAGTTGTTAAAACTTTGCCGATATTCTTGAAAAAAATTGATAGCAGTCTATACTCCATCGGTGTCATATGCACCTCATCACCCTTTAGATAAACCAGTCTTTTGTCAAAATTTATTTCCAAGTCACCAACGGTCAGTGTGACTTGCAGTGTATTATTTCCGCGTTGGTGAAGATGTCGCAGCGCAACTCTGATACGTGCCATGAGTTCTGCAGCAGAAAAGGGTTTTGTTAGATAGTCGTCTGCTCCACTGTCAAGGGCGATCACTTTTTCTTTGTCTTGATCTCTTGCAGATACAACGATAATGGGCATTATCGACCACTCGCGCACTTTTTTGATTACCTCCATGCCATCAAAATCAGGAAGCCCAAGGTCGAGAAGCATTATATCTATCCGTTCTGATACAAGTATTTCTAATGCTTGCTGTGCATTGAGTGCCGTATTATACGAAAACCCCTCGCTTCCAAGCGCGTATGAAATGAATTTTAGTATTTTTAGATCATCCTCAACTATTAAAATTCTCTCATTATACTTGTTCATTCTCTACCTCCATCGGCAATGTGAAAACAAATTCTGCGCCAATTCCGGTTGCGCGGTTTCGAGCCATAATATTGCCGCCATGTGCTTTAACAATTGTTTCGCAAAGGGTAAGTCCCAGACCAATACCGTGTTTTGTATCTATCTCTTTTTTGTGGGAGGTATAGTACATCTCAAAAATGTTAGTTAAATCTTTTTCAGGAATGCCTATCCCTGTGTCGCTTATTACAAACTCCGCTATATTTATTTCATTACAAAGGCTTACTACAATACTTATTTCGCATTCTGCTTTTGTGTGTTTAATGGCATTATCCAGTAAGTTTACTATTACTTGTTTAATAAGTATTGCATCCATAGGCACAAAGAGCGGCTCATCTGGTACATTAGCCAAGATATGGCGTTCAGGATTGTAAGTAGATGTTTGATTGATTGCACCACCAATAATCTCTTCCACCAGCTCTAACTGTTTGTTTACAGTCAGTTTACCATCGTGCAAACGTGTAAGGCTTAAAATGTTTTCTACCATCGAGTGAAGCCAATCAATATCGTTTTGTATGCTCCGCACAAGTTCATAGCTAACCGCTTGGGGGCTTGTGGTAGCCAAGAGTATTTCAGTTGTTCCTTTCATGCCAGATAATGGTGTACGTATGTCGTGAGATATTGCGCGCAGTAAATTCCCTCGATAACGCTCTTTTATAACTTCCTCTCGTGCCTTTATGCGATGTTCCGCCGCGTAAAATCTATCTATAACAAGTGCAGCACTCTCAATCACAGCACTAATCAGCCGCTTCTGCGGTTCGTTCATTGCTTCTGCTTTTTCTTTTGATATACGAATTGTACCGAGGATATTTTCACTGCCGTTAATAGGCCAGTCATAAAATCCATCCTTTTGCGCTGGCATATTATTTTCGTTTAAACAAAGAACTACTGCATTACACGCAAAACAATCGTTGATAGCAGATGATACAATATAGGATATATCATGTAGATCCTTAGCACTAGCCAGGCGATTTGTAAAGTTATATATTGCTTTTGTTTCATTTTCTTTCTCAATCGCCGTCAATGCACTTTTTTTTGCATGTAGCGTAAGGATACTTGCAATAAGTGCAGTAAATGTCATGATAATGAGTGTGATTATATAGTTGGGGCTATTTGCGTGCACTGCAAAAATAGGATCAATAAAAAGGTAGTTAAATAAAAACGCAGCAAGAAATGATGCGATAAAACCATATATAAAGCTTTGCGTAAGCCATGCGATTATTAGGACAGCCAAAAGATAGACAACAACAATATTTGTGTCATAAAATCCAACATTTTGAAAAATATATCCAATAAATGATGCGGCAATAAAAACCAATGATATTATTAGGATGTACTTTAAAGTCTTCTTCATTTGGTTAGTCGCCTCCATAGATATTTAATCAAATAGCAGGCCGGGGAATTATTATCGATAACTGTTAAAATATAGAATATGCCGCAACAATACTTACAATCGTGATAGAAACAGTAGAAACCAATTTAAACATGGTGTTTAGTGATGGTCCGCTTGTATCTTTAAAAGGGTCACCGATGGTATCACCAATAACAGCTGCTTTGTGGTTATTGCTGCCTTTGCCACCCAGGTTGCCGCTTTCGATATATTTTTTAGCATTATCCCAAGCTCCACCAGCATTATTCATAAACACTGCAACAAGGAAGCCTACAACAATTGCACCGCTAATAAAACCAACAACACCTTCTACACCAAAAATCATGCCGGTAATAATAGGCAGAATAACTGCAAGCAGTGTAGGTGCAATCATTTCTCGCAATGCACTTTTAGTACATAAATCTACGCAAGCAGCATAGTCTGGGTCTACTTTTTCTTCCATAATTCCAACAATTTCTTTAAATTGGCGGCGTACTTCCATTACGATACTTTGAGCAGAGCGTTGCACGGCACTCATTGTCATTGCTGCAAAAGCAAATACCGACATAACGCCAAGGAAAACACCAATAAGAACAGCCGGGTTATTAAGATTCAAATCTAAGCCTGCAAAGTAGGTGTAAGTACCTTCGGAGTAAACATTAAGCTTTATGAAATCGCCACTGCCAAGGTATTCGTAACCTGCGCTTACGGCAACATGTCTGGTTGCAATATTTATATACGAGACTAATAGGGCTAAAGATGTAAGTGCCGCCGAGCCTACTGCGAAACCTTTGCCTGTTGCCGCAGTAGTGTTGCCCAAAGCATCTAAAGCGTCTGTGCGTTCACGAACTTCTGGCGGCATGTGGCTCATTTCTGCAATGCCACCGGCATTGTCTGCTACAGGGCCATATGCGTCAGTTGCCAAAGTAATGCCCAATGTCGAAAGCATTCCAACAGCCGCTAAACCAACTCCGTATAAACCAAATGCAAATCTTGAGCTATAGGTTGATAGTAATACGTTAGTGTATTCACAATAGAGCGCATACGCTGTATTCATTGTGCCTCCAGAGGCTATAAAGCTAACAATGATTGCGACAACAATAATAATAATTGGTGCAATGGTAGACTTCATGCCCAAGGAAAGACCCGCGATCACAATAGTAGCCGCCCCAGTTTCACTTGATTTTGCTAAATTTTGAGTGGGTTTATAATGAGTGGATGTATAATATTCTGTAAAGTAAGCGATTAGCGTGCCTGCTGCAACCCCTGTGACGATGGAGATAAATAGCCCAAGCCAACCATTGCCGTGGGTCATATCCCGCATTATAAACCAAGTGATAGGGGCAAATCCCACAATCGCCAAGCCAGCGGCAGTATACGTACCTTTACGCAATGTTTTAAGCAGTTGTGCTTGGGTTGCATCTTCTTCGGTACGGATAAGAAAAGTGCCAATTAATGACGCAATCATACCAACCACAGCAAGGGCAACAGGTAGAAACATTGCCGCCATAACCATGCCTTCTGCTGTACCTATAAAAGCGGCATACCCTAATGCAATACCTGCGTGCATGGATTTGATATAACTTTCATAAAGGTCTGCACCCATGCCTGCAACATCCCCTACGTTGTCGCCTACGTTATCGGCGATGGTGGCTGGGTTGCGGGGGTCATCTTCTGGGATGCCAGCTTCAACTTTACCAACAAGGTCGGCACCAACATCTGCCGCTTTGGTAAAGATACCGCCACCGACACGAGCAAATAATGCGAATACAGCTACGCCTACACCAAACATAACCATATTCTCTGCAATTTGGTATGCAGGCAGGTCGAACACAAAGCGCAGCAGTAAAAACCAAACAGATACGTCTAGGATTGATAAACCAACGACTGTAAAGCTAAGCACTGTGCCAGATGCGAAAGCGACTGTAAGCCCTTGGTTTAGGCTCTCACCTGCGGCATTAGCTGTGCGTACATTCGCGCGTGTTGCTATACGCATGCCGATATAAGCAGAGAGTTGAGAGAAAATACCGCCTGATAGGAACGCAAACGGAATGAATGGAGACACATGCCCAAGTACAGCAAGTACTCCCAATATAGCAATAATAATTACATAAATAACAGCAACGACTCTTAGCTGCCGTTTTAAGTAGGCCGATGCGCCCATGCGGATAGATGTTGCAATTTTTTTCATTTTGTCGTTACCCTCGCTATAGCTCATAACCTTGCGCGCTTGTAAAAACGCAAAACATAGGGCAATTATCGCACCTGCTACTCCTATCGTAAATGCGATGTCAAAGTTCATTTCTAATCAACCTTTCATTATATTAAAATAATTTATTTTGCTCTTTGTAACTTTCTTTTGGTAAATAAAAAAGCGAAACACTTCAGCAGAAGTCCTTCGCTCTAAAATACACTCCAGAAAAGGCTGAAAAACTTCACAAAGCTCTCCACCCTAAAGCTTAATACCTTGAAAACAGCTAGAGAACCTATCTGTCCAACCGGAAATGTACAAATATTCAATTTATTTTAGAGTACTATAGATGATTTTTTACGTCATGTCAACATATAGGTTCAAATCCTGCTTTCATATGGGTTTTTTTAGAGAGATATTCCATTGGTGTCAGAATATAAAGTGACTAATTCAAGTGGTTGCGTTCCGCAACCACTTGAATTTATTTCCGCACTACATCAAAAACAAATAAAATTTTTTTTAATGTATTGACTTTTCTAATATAAATATGCTAATATCGCAAAAATAAATATTTATAAACCGTTGAAACGGAGATAAAAGCAGTAAATGCGCGTACAGAGAGTCTGGGTAGCTGAGAGCCAGATCGAAATGCAGATTGCTAAATGGACCGTTGAGGGCATGGTCAAAGGCATAACAGCCGAGTATTCCATGACGTGAAGCATACGTTAGTTGTCGGGGATATGTTGGTATCTCGCTAAGGGTACGGTTTTTTTACCGTAAATCAAGGTGGCACCGCGGATTATATTAATTCGTCCTTGGTAAAGCATTTTTGCTTTGCCAAGGACTTTTTTATTTCCAATTTTTTTCAAAAGGAGGATTTAGTAATGAATCAGCTAAAAAACATGTATCTAAAATTCAAGCAGCATATTATCTTTCGTTGGCGATGCGGAGAGGGTTTCAATATAAAGTGCCGAATTTCACACAAAATTTTGAGGGGTAATCAAAATGATAAAAAATATAGGAATATCACATATAGGAAGCGCTCTTATGACATTAGCTGCACTCACCATTGTGATTGCACGCCCTTTTAATGACTTAGATAGCACTGGTCACATCATGCTTGTAGGTATCATAATTGCGTTATGCATCTGGATTTTTAAGCCATTCAAATTAACCTATGCCATAGGTGGTTTGGTGCTGGCATTGTTTGGGTTACTTGTAGAGTTGCCATCAACAGTTATTTTTTCAGGGTTTACTCAGTCGGCTTTATGGACGTTAATTCCTGCATTCTTCTTCGGTTACACATTACAGAAAACCGGATTAGGGCGCCGCATTGCTATGATGGTTATCAGGTGCTGCAAGCCCACATATATTTCCCTAATTTTTGCATGGGTACCGATTGGTGTGGTGCTTTCCATACTTACCCCAGCCACAACCGTGCGCGTCGCTATTATGCTTCCCATTGCAGTGCAGTGCTGCGAGCTGTTTAACTTAAAAAAGGGGTCGAATGGTAATTCCCTTATTGTCTTGACGGCATTTGCAATGGCACTCATTCCTGGGTCGGGATGGCTAACTGGCGTTATTTGGGGGCCATTCATCCAAGGGCAAATGGCTAATGCAGGTATAGCAGTCACATTTGGAGATTGGGCCGGGGTGTTGTTAGTACCTGTGATAATAGCGACGGTGCTTTTAGTCACAGGTGGATTGTTAATTTTAAGGCCGGAAGAAAAACTTCCTTCACAGGCTATCGAAGCCATGAAAAAACAACCCCCGGCAAAAATGAGCAAAAATGAAATGACTTCAGCAATTATTCTTGTGGCTGTGTTTGTGGCATCATTAACTACCGGTTTGCATGGGCTTTCTACTGCTATAATCTGCATTGCAGCCATGTTATGTTTCTTTGTATTTGGAGTACTGGAAACAAAGGACTTTAATGCTGCAGCCAATTGGAATTTAATTATTTTTATCGCCATGGCATTCAGTTTAGGTCCGATTTTTAGCAATACAGGCATTTCAGAATGGCTATCAGGAATTGTTGTGCCTGCACTTGAACCTATTGCGGCTAACCCTTGGTTATTTGTGTTTGCCGCCACTTCATTTATGTTTATTTGGAGCTTGGTTGATGTTGCCATGTTTCTCCCCACTATCTCTATTATGGCCCCCATACTCCCAAGAATACAGGAGGCCTATGAAATCAATCCCCTAGTCTGGATAGCTATATTTATACTTGCAGGCAATGCCTTCTTTTTAGCATACCAAAATATGTGGGCTGTAATGAGCCGTTCAATTGCCGAAGATAGATCATGGACAAATAAACACCAATGTAAATATGGACTCTTGTATTTTGCAGCATGTTTGCTTGCCCTAGTTGTTGCAATACCTATGTGGATTAATGCGGGCCTGTTTGGTTAATAAATTAAGTTGGTTAATAAATTAAGGAGGAAATACCATGATAAGAGAAGCGATTCTATCCTTATCTAAAAAACAGGATTTAACTTATGAAGCGGCTCAAACAGTAATGAATGAAATTATGACAGGTGAAGCTTCGCCTGTGCAGATGAGTGCCTATCTCACAGCCTTAAGTTTAAAAGGCGAAACTATTGACGAAATTACAGGCTCAGCTTTTGGCATGCGCTCTCATTGTGTCCGCCTATTGCATGATGTGGATGCCCTCGAAATTGTCGGTACCGGCGGCGACCATGCAAACACATTTAATATTTCCACCACAGCCGCTATTATCACAGCCGCCGCAGGTGTTCCTGTGGCAAAGCACGGTAATAGAAGCACGTCAAGCAAATGTGGGGCGGCAGACGTATTAGAGGCATTAGGTATAAATATCAACATATCCCCGGAGAAAAGTGCCAAGCTGCTAAAAGATATCGGAATATGTTTTATGTTCGCCCAAAATTATCACATCGCAATGAAGTTTGTTGCGCCCATTCGCCGTGAGCTAGGCATAAGAACAGTATTTAATATTATTGGGCCACTTACCAACCCTGCCGGTGCCAAAATGGAACTAATGGGCGTTTATGACCGAGGCTTAGTCGAGCCTTTGGCACAGGTTATGTGTAATTTAGGCGTAAAAAACGCAATGGTAGTCCATGGGGAGGATGGATTAGATGAAATATCCCTAAGTGCCCCCACCTTTGTATGCGAGGTAAAAGATGGTTGGGTGCGTTCTTACACCATTACACCCGAGCAGTTTGGATTTGACAGGTGTAAAAAGGAGGATTTGCAAGGTGGCAACCCATCCGAAAACGCCGAAATATTAAAAGCACTATTATGTGGGAAAAAAGATGCGAGAAGAGACGCCGCGGTACTTAACGCGGCAGCAGCAATGTTTATAACAGGTAAATATGATTCAATTGAAGTGGCCGTAAAGGTTGCTGCAGATGTCATTGATAGTGGAAAAGCATTACAAAAGCTTGATGATTTTATCCGCTATTCAAATGAAGGGTAGGTGACTAATTTGAATATACTGCACACAATAGCCGAACGCACAAAGGAACGTATTGAAGCACAAAAGAAAATACTCCCTCAAGCAAAAATTACGGAAATGGCATATCCAAATACAAAAAGCTATTTTCCCTTTGAAAAAGCACTTAAATCTGAAGACATGGCTTTCATATGCGAAATTAAAAAAGCATCACCTTCCAAGGGGATCATATCAGAAGATTTTCCCTATCTTGACATTGCAAAAGACTATGAAGCAGCAGGAGTGGCAGCGATCTCAGTTTTAACTGAGCCATTCTATTTTATGGGCAGTGACCAATATCTACAAGAAATTGCCAATACTGTGAACATCCCATTATTACGAAAAGATTTTACTGTTGATAGCTACATGATTTACGAGGCAAAGCTACTCGGCGCGTCTGCCGTTTTGTTGATTTGCTCCATACTAAACAGAAATATCCTTGCTGAATACATTCATATTTCCTACAACCTTGGACTTTCCGCCCTTGTGGAAGTGCATGATGAAGCAGAAGTGGCCATGGCACTGTCTTGCGGTGCGCGTATTATCGGCGTTAATAATCGAAATCTTAAAACATTTGAAGTGGATATTACACTAAGCGAGCGACTGCGAAAACTGGTGCCCCCGAATGTATTGTTTGTGTCCGAAAGTGGTATTTCTTCTCCTAAAGATATCTGTAAGCTGCAGGAGATTAAAGCAGATGCAGTTTTGATAGGCGAAAGCATTATGAGAAGCGCAGACAAAAAGGCAGAAATAAACCGTCTGCGGGGGTATAAGCATGGTGAAAATTAAAATTTGCGGACTTTCAAACCCCTGTGATATAGAAATCGCAAATGCTGAAACGCCGGATTATATCGGGTTTGTTTTTGCAGAAAGCAGACGAAAAATTACATGGACACAGGCTGCTAACCTAAGAAAATTACTATCGCCGGATATCATTCCCATAGGAATATTTGTGAATGAATCCATCCAGAATATTCTGTCCTTAGTTCGTGATGGCACTATTGATATTGTCCAACTTCACGGCTCAGAAGATGAGGAATATATTCAAAAATTAAAACAGTTAACAGGCAAGCCAGTCATTAAAGCAATAGGTGTTAAGCAAAGGGGGGATGTGCAAAAATGGTCAACTACCACAGCAGACTATCTTTTGCTAGATCACACAAGTGGCGGCACCGGAAAAACTTTTGATTGGGATTTAGTTGGCAAAGTCTGCAACCCATACTTTTTAGCTGGTGGACTCAATTCTAAAAATGTAACAGAAGCAATGCAAAAAACAGTACCTTATGCTGTAGATGTGAGCAGTGGTGTAGAGACAGAAGGAAAAAAAGACCCAGTAAAAATAAGGGAATTTATCAGGAGGGTAAGAAATGGATAATAAAAAAGGACGGTTTGGAGAATACGGCGGCCAGTATGTACCTGAAACATTGATGAGCAATTTACACGAACTTGAAGAGGCATATCTGCGTTATAAGGATGATCCTGATTTTCAAAAGGAGCTGCTGGATCTGCTTCAAAATTACGCAGGTAGGCCATCTCTGTTGTACTTTGCAAAAAAAATGACAAATGACCTGGGCGGTGCAAAGATATATTTAAAACGTGAGGATTTAAACCACACAGGTTCACACAAAATAAACAATGTAATGGGCCAAGTTTTACTTGCAAAAAAAATGGGCAAGGCGCGTGTTATTGCGGAAACCGGAGCCGGACAACACGGCGTTGCAACAGCTACTGCCGCCGCACTTATGGGACTGGAATGCGATATTTTCATGGGTAAAGAAGACACAGAGCGTCAGGCATTAAATGTATTTAGAATGGAACTGCTTGGCGCAAAAGTACATCCTGTAACAAGCGGCACCATGACCCTTAAAGACGCGGTAAACGAAACCATGCGGGAATGGGTATCACGTATCGACGATACCCATTACGTACTCGGCTCTGTTATGGGGCCCCATCCATTTCCTACAATGGTTCGTGACTTTCAAAGGCTAATCGGCAAAGAAATAAAAAAACAGATTTTACAGGCAGAAGGACGGCTGCCCGACGCCATAATAGCCTGTATAGGCGGCGGCAGCAACGCCATAGGTGCGTTTCATGAATTTCTGGATTATTCATCAGTTAAACTCATTGGGTGTGAAGCCGCAGGGCATGGTGTTAAAACTCCTAAAAACGCCGCAACCATGGCAAACGGAACGCCTGGCATTTTTCACGGCATGAAATCATATTTCTGCCAAGACGAGTATGGACAAATTGCACCGGTGCACTCCATTTCCGCAGGGCTTGATTATCCTGGCATTGGACCAGAACACGCCTATTTATCAGATACAAACAGAGCTGAGTATGTAGCCGTTACCGATGCCGAAGCGGTGGAGGCCTTCGAATACCTCTCCCGCACAGAGGGAATTATCCCGGCAATAGAAAGTGCCCATGCCATAGCTTACACAAAAAAAATAGCACCAACCATGCATAAAGAACAGGTCATAATTGTAAATCTATCAGGCAGAGGAGATAAAGATGTCGCGGCTATAGCCCGGTATAGGGGGGTAAATATTCATGAATAAAATAACAAAAGCATTTGAAGGGAAAAAGGCGTTTATCGCATTTATAACCGGCGGCGACCCGGATATAGAAACAACGGAAAAATTGATTGTCGCTATGGCAGAGTCCGGTGTTGACTTAATCGAAATCGGCATACCTTTTTCCGATCCTGTAGCCGAAGGCATCGTCATACAAGAAGCTGATGAGCGGGCACTAGCAAATGGCTGTACAGTTGACAAATTATTCGATATGGTCAAAAGAGTTCGTGAAAAGGTAGAAATCCCACTATTATTCATGAGCTACATAAATCCAATATTTGTTTATGGCAAAGAGCGGTTTATGGAAAAATGTAGCCAGTGTGGAATTGATGGAATTATTGTACCGGATTTACCTTTTGAGGAAAAAAGTGAACTCGCAGCAGAATGTGCAAAATACGGCATCATACAAATTCCTATGATTGCGCCAACTTCCCAAGAAAGAATAAAATCCATTGCAAAAGATGCAGAGGGCTTTATCTATTGCGTATCCTCTCTTGGCGTTACAGGAATGCGCAGCCAAATAAGCACAGAAATAGCTGAGATGATAAAGCAAGTAAAAACCATTTCAGCGACGCCCTGTGCAATTGGATTCGGCATATCAACCCCTGAACAAGCACGGGAGATGGCGGCTGCATCGGATGGAGTAATTATCGGAAGTGCCATTGTTAAACTGATTGCCGAACACGGAAGAGAATGCATAGAACCTGTAACGGAGTTTGTCAGAAAAATAAGTGATCAACGCAGTTAAATCGCAATATGTAAAATTCAACTCATTCCATTTTGTCATCAGTTGAATGTTGTAAAGAATTGAATTATAAATAAACCCCAAGCTTAACTTATAGACGCAGCAATCTACTTGTCTGGGCTTGGGGTATTTTTAATGTTATTTTTTCTGGGCTGTTATGCTATATCTGCTGCTATTAATTTAAGGGCGCACCAAAGCCCACATCATTACCATAAATGCCATATTCAATATAGACGATACCTTCATCACTGGTTCTAAAGCGATAGGTGAACTCACCATCTGCTGGGTTATGCAGAACCCTTATAAGTCCGGATCCATCGGCATGTTCAAACAAGTACATATAATAGCCATTTCTTATGGCATCCAAATTCCCTTGATAGTCTGCACGGAACATTGCTAAAACGTCAGCGCCATAGTTGCCGCTGGCAGCATAGGTCGCAAGCCTATCAGTCATCCATTCACGGAAACTATTGTAATCCATTCTTACAAATCCATTC